>OFMJ01001575.1_pt1 | contig 16462 bp, 15 predicted proteins | sample 1541801 | NCBI WGS metagenome assembly OFMJ01 (sample SAMN04209234, study PRJEB22552) | human gut metagenome | biome: gut; material: feces | host: Homo sapiens | place: USA: Oklahoma
CATGGAATCGAGGTGTCTTTCTTTTATGCAAAATCACGAACTTGCTCATTTATAGTAAGGCAATTAAAAATCCGATAGAGATTGAAAATATTCGAAATGCACAGCTAAAAGATAGTGTAGCGCATGTGAAATTTATGAAGTGGCTGAAAGAGAACGTCAGCAAAACTACAATTACAGAAATGAGTGCGTCAGAGAAACTGGATGAATTTCGTGCGGAAATGGGGAACTTCATTCGTCCAAGCTTTGAACCGATTGCTTCTTATGGTGAGCATTGCGCATTGATGCATTATACATCTTCACCGGAGACAGATGTTGTGCTCAAAGAAGGAAATGTCTTTTTGACAGATACCGGAGCAGGATTCTATGAAGGATCTACAGATATTACAAGAACATATGCTTTGGGAGAAATTCCGGATATTATGAAAGAACACTTTACCTTAACATTGATGGGAAATTTGGGGCTTGCTAATGCAAGATTCTTATATGGATGTACCGGAATGAATCTTGACTTAATGGCGAGAAAACCAATGTGGGATCGAGGACTGGATTTCAAATGTGGAACAGGACATGGAATGGGATATCTGTTGAGTATCCACGAATCACCGGCCGGATTCCGTTGGAGATATCGTGCAGGTGAGACGGCAGTTCTTGAGGAAGGCATGGTTCTTACAGATGAGCCTGGAATTTATATCGAAGGCTCTCATGGAATTCGTCTTGAGAATGAACTCCTTGTACAAAAAGGAGAAGAAAACGAGTACGGTCAGTTTATGTATTTTGAAACCATTACTTACATTCCAATGGACCTGGATGCTATAAAAGTGGAAATGCTTTCGCCGGAAACAAAAGCACAGCTCAATGAATATCATCAGACTGTATATGAGAAAGTTTCGCCATATCTGAATGAGGAAGAAAAAGAGTGGCTCAAAAAATATACGAGAGCAATCTAAGTGTTTGAATTATAATAGAAAGAGAAAGACATGTAGAGATTATGTGTTTTTCTCTTTTTGTTTATGGATTACGGATATTTCTTTGGAAGAATACATAGATATAGAAAAAAGTGTTGGACAAGAGGTACAAAGATGCGATGGAATAGAAAAGAGAAATATGTCTATCTCATAACGGCGTTGTTGTTGAGTGTTCTGTTGGTAGTCGGATTATTAAGTCTGATGTCAGGCATTGAGATAAAAGAACAAAAAAAGGCACAGCCAGGAGGAAAAGTTGAGGAAAAAGGAGAAAAAAGTGAGAACATTTCGGAAAATATTCGTGTAGTGATCAAGACAAATGGGTTCCGTGACATGGAACACAAGGAAGTAATTCTTCAAAATGATAATGGACTGATTCTTCGATATGGAAATGAGATGAAAGAATGTGCCGGAGGAGAGAAGATAGCGATTGCACCGGATGACAGTATGTTCCAAAAGGGAACGATTGTTGTGGAATCGAAGAAAGGAGGAGGAAAAATTACAGTAGATTCTTTAAAACGAGGATACGGAATTCCTTCTTACCGAGGGAAATTAGAACTTTATTCTACAGGGAAAGGGCTAATCCTTGTGAATGAACTTCCTATGGAAGAGTATCTCTATGCAGTCGTACCTAGTGAAATGCCGGCTTCTTATAGTTTGGAAGCACTGAAGGCCCAGGCCGTTTGCGCGAGAAGTTATGCGGTCAAACAGATGAGAGACTATGCTTATCCGGAATATAAGGCGCATGTGGACGATAGCGTTTCTTTTCAGGTGTATGGGAATTCCAAAGAACAGGAAAGTACGATCCAGGCGGTAAATGCGACTGTAGGAGAGAAGGTGTGGCATAATAATGAAGTTGCAACCACTTACTATTTTTCTACATCATGTGGCAGGACGACTTCTGCAGAAGCATGGGGAACAAAACCGAGCGAAGAGAATTCCTATCTGAAATCGGCAGAAATCAAGGGAGAAGATGGCGCTTATGAGGAAGAACTTCCATGGTATCGATGGAAAGCCAAAATACCGGAGAAACTTCTTGGAGAATTGATTTGTAAAAATACAGGAAAAGATATCGGAAATTTAAAAAGTGTGGAAGTTACCAAAAGAGGACCGGGAGAAGTAGCACTACAAATTGTGGCAACAGGAGAAAAAGGAAGTGTGACCGTGGACACAGAGAATAAAATCCGCCGGGCTCTTGGAGGAGATGGATATCGTATTGAAAAGAATGATGGAACAATTGCAAAAAGTAAAGAACTCCTTCCAAGTGCCTTTTTTACAATTAAAAAAGAAAAGAACGAATACATAGTGGATGGTGGCGGATATGGTCATGGAATTGGCATGAGCCAGAATGGAGCGAATGAGATGGCGAAAGAAGGGAAAAATTATAAACAGATTCTTGAAACTTTTTACCAGGAGATAGAGATTAAAAAATAGCCAGATATAACCGAAACGGGAAAAGCTTGAATATTAGGAAGAATCGTGGTATGATTTCATGAGTTCATTAGATGGGAGAAGAAAAAATGAAGGAATTTTTGAAGAAAGTGAGGAAAATAGTTAGCAAGTTACTTGTGGCAGATGCAGATGATCACACCGGTGCTTACGCTGCGATGTCAGCGTTCTTTTTCGTGCTTTCTTTGATCCCAATTATTCTTCTGCTTTTGACACTTGTACAGTATACTCCTCTTACGAAGGTGGATGTAATGTCTGCCGTTGCAAATGTTGTACCGGATTCTATTACTCCGGCCATACTGGCTATAGTGAACCAAGTATATAACCAATCAGCAGCGGTCATTCCGATTACGATTCTTGTTGCTTTATGGTCTGCGGGTAGGGGAGTACTTGCCATGACAGCAGGGCTAAACTGCATTTACAAGAGTCATGAGACACGAAATTACATTTTCCTACGGATTCGATCCACATTCTATACGGTAGCGTTCCTTGTCATGATCGTAGTAACGCTTGTGGTACTTGGTTTTGGTAATAGTATTAGTTTATTTGTGGAAGAACACGTACCCATTGCATCTCATATTACAACGTTTCTTATTGAGATCCGTACGGTGACCATTTCCTTTGGTCTTATGGTGTTCTCTCTTTGCATTTACAAATTTCTTCCGAACCGGAAGGATAAGCTTTTGTCACAACTTCCCGGAGCGGTATTTACCGCGGTAGGGTGGCTGTTTACTTCTTTCTTTGTGTCAAAGTATATGGAGATATTTAAAGGATTTGAAGATATGTATGGCAGTCTTACAACGATTGTGCTGATCATGCTCTGGCTTTACTTTTCCATGTATATTATGCTGCTTGGTGGAAAGGTAAATGTGTATTTTCAAGGGAAAAGTAAATAGAAAAAATGATTTGTTTGCATCGGAATTTTCCGGTGCAAATTTTTTTGAAAATTTTGAATAAATTTTAACCCATTTTTGAATTTGTTCCGTATTAGTAATTGAAAGGGAAAAAATATGAAAGAAGAGAACAGATTTGAAAGAAGCATTCAGGAACTGAAAAAAATAATTGTGGCTGAGAAAGGGGTGGAATTTTATCTGAATATGGAAAAACAGCTAGAAGAGAAAGAACAAAATGATTTTATGAAAGGGTATCGCTATGCCATCCAAATCTTGGAGGAATCCATACTAAGGGAAAAGTAGACAGTCCAGTGAACTGCCTACGAGGTAGAAATGCGGATATCATCAATCAACGCTTGCAAATGAGAAAGTTGCTTGTCGGACAAACCGGTAATTTCTAAATATTTTCGCTGGTCTATTTCCAATAAGACATCAGTACTTACAGAGAAAAAATAGGAAATCTTCACTAACATTTCAATGGAAGGAAGAATATTGTTATTTTCCCAATTAGAGATGGTCTGCTTTGAAACATTTAAATCATTAGCAAGCTGTACCTGATTCAGGTTGTGAGAAAGTCTTAAATTTTTAATTACATCACCGAACATAATAGCCTCCTTATAGTTATAGGGTACTTGTAAAAGAATATATTTACTAAATACTAAAGTATTGCTATAATGGACTATATATATGCAAGGGAGCATATTCAAAAGAAAAAGATTAAGAAATATTTTGAGGAAAGTTGAGGGAAAACAAATGAAAAAGCTAAAAGTATTAGGAATAGTTATAGTGGCAGCCGTTGGATTGGTCGGAATGACAGGATGTGGGAAAAAGAAGGTGGATTTGAATCAATATGTGGAGGTAAATATTTCAGGAGTTGATACAAAAGGGACGGCTAATATTGAATTTGACTACGACAAGTTTGAGGAAGATATAGTAAAGGTTCTGGATGAAAGGGAAAAGAAGAACGATTCTTTAGAAGATATGTTTTCTGCATATGATCAGCTTAGCAAGGCGGAAGAATGCTTTGAATTTGAAGTAAGTCCTGAAAAAGACTTGAAAAACGGAGATAAAGTTGTAGTGAAAGCTATTATTGACGAAAAATTAGCAGAAGAATTGGATTTGAAGTTTAAGTTTAAAGAAATAGAAGAGAAGGTAAGTGGGTTAAAAGAAGCAACTATTATTTCTGAGAAAGAGTTATTTGAAGATGTTGTTATAGAATTTACCGGCGTTTCTCCAAATGCAGAAGTACAGATTCGAAATACTTCAGAAGACGAATATATTTCACAGGTACAGTTTTATGCAGATAAAACAAGCGGATTGAAAAAGGGAGATAAAATTACAGTAACGGCAGAAGGAAACTTTGATGAAGAAGAAGGTATTATTCTTGAGAAAACGGAAAAGGAATACACGGTTGAAGAAACAGATGTTTATATAACTTCTGTTGATGAACTGTCACAGGAACAGATGCAGAAAATTATGAATCAGGCGAAAGATATGGTGGAGGCGCAATTGAGTGGAAGGACTTGCAGTGGGGGATTTTATAAAGGTGATGATTATATATCTTCGGTAGGATCGGCAGATGAAATCAATGAGATCAGTTTGCAGACGTCTTATTTTAGTTCTCTGAAAGAAGGATTAGATAGAGAGTGGGGAGATTCTTATAACCGTTTAGATATTACGTATAAATTTAATGCAATCAAAATGGGTTCTTTTGCTTTTGAAGAGGAAGATTTTACAGATTGTTATATTTCTATTCAATGTGATGATATTGTCATGACAAAAGAAGGAGAGCTTCAGTTTGACATTGACAATATGGAGTTCACAGACGGATTTGCATCGTTTGATACATTTTATCAAAATATCATTACACCGAATAAGGAAAGATATGAAATCGAGGAAGTTGATTTGACAAAATTTCAATAATGTACCATTAGCGTTAGAATCAATTGGAACAGCACGGAAAGAGAATCGTCGAAAAAGGATGATTCTCTTTTTGAGAGAAAATATAAAAAAATAAAAAATTTTTGACCCTTTTATTGAAAAGGAATCGTACAAGTAGATGAAAAGAAAAATACACATATGGAGGAGAAGATGATGAGAACATGTGAGAAGTGTGGTGCAGAGTTTGCAACTGATGTAAACTTCTGTACGAAATGTGGGGAAAAATTTGACAATTATTCAACAAAGGTGATGAGCGACACGAAACAAATGGAAAGGAATGATATATGGAAAATATTGGATAAATGCTATGTGGTAGATTTCCTGAAAAATGTATTCAGAGGATCTAATATTCCGGTGCTGATTTATCTTGCATTAAATGTATTCTTAATCAGTATGGTAGCCATATATATTTCTGATAGGAATGCGATGGTGGGCATTTTGTACGGAATTGTATTATATGCCATATCATTGACGATTGCATTATCGCCACTTGGAGAATGGATTTTACGTTTTCAGACCAGATGTAGAAAACTCAATCATTTTAATGATGCTGATCGTATTGTAAAATTGTATGAGGAAGTTTGCGAAAATGCAAAGAGAAGAGGACAAAAAGTCCCGAAAGATGTAAAATTATATATGAATGAAGATGAAATTCCAAACGCATTTGCGACAGGAAGAAAGACGATTTGTATAACGGCGGGAATGACAAGACTATCAGACGGCGAAATCAAAGCGACGTTGGCCCATGAATTAGGACATCTTTGCCATCATGATACAGATTTGATCCTTGTTATCTCTGTAGGGAACATGATTATTTCAGCTATTATTTTAGGAATTCGTATTATCTGCGAAATGATACATCTTATGATACAGATAGGTCTTCTTTTTCTAGGTGGAAGAGAAGGATTGGTGGGGAGTATCCTGACATTTGTATATAAGATGCTGTTTGATTTTTGTGTTTTAGGATTTATGTGGATATGGACAAAACTAGGAATTCTCTTAGTCATGAAGTCAAGCCGGGAAAATGAATTTGAAGCAGATGGATTTGCGGCTAACCTTGGATATCGGGAAGAATTATGTGTGTTATTGGAAAATATTTCCGGTGAAAATGAAAAGAAAAAGGGATTATTTGCCAATTTGTCAAGTAGTCATCCGGATACAAAGAAAAGGGTGGCAAGACTACGTCAGATAAAATAAAAGAGGAGAGAGTAAAGATGTACTGTGAGAAATGTAAGAAAATCTATTCGTCAGATGAGAATTTCTGTGCGGATTGCGGAAGTAAATTAGTAGACGAACTGGATGTTTATGCGAGGGAACTTCTGAATAAAGATGAAGCTGCATTCGACAAAATTTACGACAATACCAAAACTTGGGTGTCGAGATATGTTTCTATGCATTTGGCAAATCAGGAAGATTGTATGGATTGTACGCAGGAAATCTATTTTAAACTTTTTAATAAGATTGAGTTGTTCCATCCGGAAAATGGGAAATTTCGTCCGTGGTTTAACACACTTGTTAAAAATCAGGTCATTGATTTCGCAAGAAAGAATAGCAAGGAAGTTCTAGTGGAAGATGAAGAAGTTTTTGAGGGTATCGTGGATCCGGAACCAATTGCTGAAATCGAGATGGATCGAAAAGAAAGTTCAAGGTTGTTAAATGAGATTCTGGATACACTTCCGGAAGAACAGAAGCAGTGTATCACAGGATTTTACTTTGAGGGAAGAAAACGTAAAGAAATAGCAGAAATCTTAGGGTTATCAGAAGATACGATTAAAAGCCGTCTTCGTCTTGCGAAACAGAAAATAGAAGAAAAAGTATTAGAATTAGAGCGAGTGCAAGGAACAAGGCTTTACGGTCTTTCGCCATTTGCATTCTTCCTTTTCCTTGGTGCAAACGAAAGAACAAAAGGCTTGAACTTTGTTTTACTTCAAGGAAGAATTTTGAAGCAGAAAGCGATAGCAGAACAGATTAGCAAAGATGCTGGAACTTTGAATGGAGTAGAGGAAACGACCATAGAAGGAACAAAAATGTCTGTAGGTGAAGCAGCAACTACTGTAGGAAAAGCGACAGTGGCGACAGCCGGGAAGTCTGCATTTATGAAAACAATGATTGCTATTGTCGCAACAGCAGTCATCGGAGGAGGAAGTTTCCTTGGGTATACAATCTACCAGAAGCAACATAAAGAACCGAAGCAAGAGACGATCGCTGTGCAAGAAATAGATAAAGAACTGGAAGAACTTCTTAATAATATTGATATGGAATATTTGGAAGGGGCATTGCTTTTGTTGCCGGAATTTACGGAGAAAGAAAGAGTTTCAGATTCGCAGATTTGTGATATGGCATATGTGGCCGGGGTGGCGAAGTATTTTAATGAATATGTAAATCGAGATTTTTATAAAATAGGAAATGTAGTTAGAGATCAGGATGTTGTTAAAATAATTAGCAATGAAGAAATGGAAGAAAATCAATACGAGTATGGATATGTTTTATTGGAGGGAGAAGCATTTGTACCTATTTTTGAAATGCTAGGAAAAACATATAAAGAAAATATACTTTTAAATAGCGAGTCAAGGTTTGTGAAGGACGAAGACAATATAAAGGTATTGACTGATGCAATTATTGAGCCTGGAAGAGAATATAAGATTAAAGAAATACGAACAGAAGCTGATTCTAAGAAGAAAAGAATTGTTATGGAATATACTCGTGAAGAAGCGATATATGTAGGAAGTTTAAGTGAACAGGAGCTAGAATACAAAGAGGAAAAATATTGTGCTGTTCTTTCGCCGTCAGATAATGCCTTGGGATATGTGATTGAAAGTAACACCGTAAAGGAAAAGGACACTTCGGAAATACAGGGGCATGAAGAAGAAATATATGCAGAAACCTTGGAAAAATATCGGACAGGAATGAAAGAAAACTGGAGTATGGAGGAATTCTTGGGTGCTGGTTTAAGCGATTGTTGTGAAGGGGAAAACAGATTAGGGTATTCTATTTTGGATATTAACGGAGATGGCCAAAAGGAACTATTTATAGGGAAGATAGGTGCTGATAGTGGAGAAGTTTTTGATGCATATACAATTAGCAACGGACAACCTGTACTATTGGTACAAAGTAAATTCCGGTATATGTACTATTTGACAGCCGAATTTAATATTTGCTGTTTGAATTTTGGAGCAAATACATACGATTATTATTATGTAGAAAAAAATAACACAGAATTGCAATTAGTTGAATCTATATCTTATGGCGAAAATATGGATGGAGAAAGCTCATGGATGCATAGTGATAAAGAAAAATTGTATCCAGGGGTTTCTACACAATATGACCTTATTACAGAAGAACAAGCAAAGAAGATTCAAGAAAAATATAGTGAACGTTACAAATTTGATTTTAAACCGATTTTAGAAACAGAAAGTGAAACAGGAAATAAGATGGAATCTTCTTTGAAGAAAAGCGAAATGGAAAATGTTGCAAAAGTGGAAGAAGAGTCGGAGCGGTTAGAACAAAATCTTAGCGATACTGCAATCCAAAGTGAAATGAACGAATATAGTGGACAATACTATAAACTGTGGGATGATGAGTTGAATCGTTTGTGGAAAGTTTTGAAAAATGAATTGAATGATGAGACGATGAAAAGTGTATTGGAAGAACAAAGGCAATGGATTAAAGAGAAGGAAACTGCAGTGAGTGAAGCAAAGGCACTTGTATCAGGAGGAAGTGCGGAGATTATGAATGCTAATATGACAGGAGGAGAGCTGACAAGGAGTAGGGTATATGAACTGTTGGAATATCTTCCTTAAATAGTAAAAGAAAGACAAAACAGATATTTTACATGGTACAAATTGTGATAAAAGGAGAATGATAGGTTATGAAAAACGAAAAAGTGAGAAAAATGATTTTGGGTATTATGTTGGCAATGATACTTATAAGTGGTTGTGGTAAAAAAGTGGTGTGTGATTTTTGTGACGAGAAAAAATCATGTACTACCAAGGAAGTTATGGGAGAGAAAATAAATATTTGTGATGCTTGTTTGAAAGAGTTGGAGGAAGAATTATACTAAAGAAGATTTCCTCATATCTGATGTGTTGAAAATCAATCTTGACAATCTGCTTTCGTGTGATAAAATAGTGAATAGATTTGAATATCAAAAGGCTTTGAATGCGTTAAGTAGAGACCCATTTTCTAGCAGAGAGAGGAAATCACCGGCTGAAAGTTTCCTTGAGTTCAGATGGTAATCGAATTTCCCGCAGGAGCCGCAGTTCTGAAGAGCGATTGTGTAGGAACTGACGTATGTGCACGTTACGCAAACTTAAGAGTCTGCTTTTTGAAGCAGGAATTAGGGTGGTACCGCGATTATGTCCTCGTCCCTTTGTGGGGCGAGGATTTTCTTATGTCATAGAGAAGAGTAAGATCAATAAAAAAAGGAGATAAAATCATGAAAGAAAAATTACAGAGCATCAAAGAAGAAGCTTTGGCACAGATTCAGGCAGCAGATGTGCCGGAAAAATTAAATGATGTGCGTGTAAAGTACCTTGGTAAAAAAGGAGAACTTACAGCAGTATTGAAATCTATGAAAGACGTTGCGCCGGAAGACAGACCGAAGGTAGGTCAGATGGTAAATGAGACTCGTGAAGAGATCGAGACAGCTCTCAACAATGCGAAGACAGCAATGGAGAAAGCCATTCGTGAAGCGAAATTAAAAGAGGAAGTCATTGACGTTACACTTCCTTCTAAGAAAAACACAGTAGGCCACCGTCATCCGAACACCATCGCTTTGGAAGAAGTAGAGAGAATCTTCATCGGTATGGGATACGAAGTAGTGGAAGGACCGGAAGTAGAGTATGACGAATACAACTTTGAAAAATTAAATATTCCAGCAGACCATCCGGCAAAAGATGAACAGGATACTTTCTATATCAATAAAAATATTGTGCTTCGTACACAGACATCACCGGTACAGGCACGTGTGATGGAGCAGGGAAAACTTCCGATCCGTATGATCGCACCGGGAAGAGTATTCCGTTCTGACGAAGTGGATGCAACACACTCTCCGTCGTTCCACCAGATTGAAGGACTTGTCATCGACAAAAACATTTCATTCGCAGATTTAAAAGGAACATTAGAAGTGTTCGCAAAAGAGTTATTCGGACCGGAAACAGAGACAAAATTCAGACCGCATCATTTCCCGTTCACGGAGCCGAGCGCGGAAGTGGACGTAACATGTTTCAAATGTGGCGGAAAAGGGTGCCGTTTCTGTAAAGGTTCCGGTTGGATTGAGATTTTAGGATGTGGTATGGTTCATCCACATGTACTGGAAATGTGTGGAATCGATCCGAACGAATACAACGGATTTGCGTTTGGTGTAGGTCTGGAGCGTATTGCATTATTGAAATATGAAATTGACGATATGAGATTGTTATATGAGAATGATATCCGTTTCCTGAAACAGTTCTAATTGTTAAAGGGGACAGGGCAAAGCTCAAAAAGGGACAGGGTAAAACTCAATTCGGGACGTAGTAAAGTGTAAAAAGTGTACGTCCCCAAGAAAGGATAGGAGAAAATGAATACATCATTATCATGGATTAAAGCTTATGTGCCGGACCTTGATGTTACGGCTCAGGAATATACAGATGCAATGACACTTTCAGGAACGAAGGTGGAAGGCTATGAAGAATTAGATAAAGATTTGGAAAAAATTGTGATCGGTCAGATCGAAAAGATCGAGAAACATCCGGATGCAGACAAATTAGTAGTATGCCAGGTAAATGTCGGAACAGAGACTGTACAGATCGTTACAGGTGCAAAAAACGTATTTGAAGGAGCTAAAATTCCGGTTGTATTAGACGGCGGACGTGTGGCAGGAAGTCATGACGGGAAAGTAGTAGAAGGCGGAATCAAAATTAAAAAAGGAAAACTTCGTGGAGTGGAAAGTTTTGGTATGATGTGTTCCATCGAAGAACTTGGTTCTACTACAGAGATGTATCCGGAAGCAGCAGAAAACGGTATTTACATTTTCGGAGAAGATGCAGTAGTAGGAAGCAGCGCGATCGAAGCTCTTGGAAGAAATGACGTTGTGTTTGAATACGAGATTACATCAAATCGTGTAGATTGCTTCAGCGTAGTCGGTATCGCAAGAGAAGCGGCAGCTACATTTAGAAAAGAATTCCATCCGCCGGTTGTGACTGAAACAGGAAATGACGAGGATGTCAATGACTATATTAAAGTAAGAGTGGAAAATACAGATCTTTGCCCACGTTACTGTGCAAGAGTTGTAAAAAATGTAAAAATCGGACCTTCACCGGTGTGGATGCAGAGAAGACTTGCCTCTGTTGGAATCCGTCCGATCAACAACTTAGTGGATATTACAAACTATGTAATGGAAGAATTCGGACAGCCGATGCATGCCTATGATCTGGATACCATTGCAGGAAAAGAAATCGTTGTAAAAACGGCAGAGCCGGGTGAAAAATTCGTGACATTAGACGGTCAGGAAAGAGAAATGGATGAATCTGTTCTTATGATCTGCGACGGCGAAAAAGCAGTGGGTATTGCAGGTATCATGGGTGGAGAAAACTCTATGATCACAGATGACGTGCAGACAATGTTATTTGAAGCAGCATGTTTTGATGGAACAAACATCCGTAAATCAAGCAAAAAAGTAGGACTTCGTACAGATGCTTCCGGTAAGTTTGAAAAAGGACTGGATCCAAACAATGCAAAAGCAGCGATGGATAGAGCATGCCAGTTGATCGAAGAACTTGGAGCAGGCGAAGTAGTTGGAGGAATGGTTGACGTATACGGAAAAGTAAAAGAACCGGTTCGCGTACCGTTTGATGCAGAGCAGATCAACAGAATGCTCGGAACAGATATTTCTGAGGAAGAAATGCTTGGATACTTCAAGAAAATTGATCTTGATTACGATCCGGAGACAAAAGAAGTGATTGCTCCGACATTTAGACATGATTTATTCAGACTTGCAGACCTTGCTGAAGAAGTGGCAAGATTCTACGGATATGATAATATTCCGACAACACTTCCAAGAGGGGAAGCTACAACAGGTAAATTATCCTTCAAGCTTCGTGTAGAGGAAATTGCAAGAAATATTGCAGAATTCTGTGGTTTCAGCCAAGGTATGACTTATTCTTTCGAAAGTCCGAAAGTATTTGATAAATTACTCATTCCGGCAGATTCAGATCTTCGCAGAACAGTAGAGATCATGAATCCATTGGGAGAAGATTATAGTATCATGAGAACAACTTCTTTAAACGGAATGCTGACTTCTCTTGCAACAAACTATAACAGAAGAAATAAAGACGTTCGTCTCTACGAACTTGGAAACATCTATCTTCCAAAACAGGTTCCGGTAACAGAACTTCCGGAAGAGCGTATGCAGTTCACACTTGGAATGTACGGCGAAGGAGATTTCTTCAGCATGAAAGGCGTTGTGGAAGAATTCTTTGAGAAAATAGGTATGCATAAGAAAGAGACTTATGACCCGAACGCAGGAAAATCTTTCTTACATCCGGGACGTCAGGCAAACATCATTTATGATGGAAAAGTAGTAGGATACCTTGGAGAAGTACATCCGGAGGTTGCAGATACTTACGGAATCGGAACGAGAGCATATATTGCTGTGATTGATATGCCGGAAGTGGTAGAACTTGCTACATTTGACAGAAAGTACGAAGGAATTGCAAAATATCCGGCGGTAACCCGTGATATCAGTATGGTAGTTCCGAAAGAAATCTTAGTCGGTCAGATTGAAGAAGTGATCGAGAAGAAGGGCGGAGCTTACCTTGAAAGCTACAAGCTTTTTGATATTTACGAAGGAGCACAGATCAAAGCCGGATTCAAATCCGTTGCTTACTCCATCGTATTCCGCGCAAAAGATAAGACTTTGGAAGAAGCTGATGTATCAGCGGCGATGAAGAAGATTCTCGGTGCGTTGGAAGAAATGGGAATTGAATTGAGACAGTAATAGAATGACAAACAAGCCATCAGCCCAAATTATGGTTGGTGGCTTTGTTTTGTGAAAAATAATTTTTTGACTTTACAAACGAAGTGAAAAAGTTAAAATGAATTTGTAAGGAGGAACGCATGATTTATTACAATAGAGAGAATATTTTAATTCGTACGATGGAAGAGTCTGATGCTAAAATCATCACTGATGAGGAAATTGCACAAGGGTGGAATCAGACAGAGGAAAAATACCAGATGAGAATCCGTGACCATGAAAGTGGAAAATCGATTGCACTTGTTGCAGAATATAAAGGGAATGTGGCAGGCTATATCAATGTGTATCCAAATTGTGAGGCGGGGCCATTCGGAGGTATGGGCTATTGCGAGATTGTGGATTTTGGAGTGCTTGAGAAATACCGGAAGAATGGAATCGGGACAAAACTTATGGACGTGGCAGAACAGATTGCCGGAGAGTATGCAGATACAGTATATCTTGCAGTAGGGCTTTATAGCAGTTATGGAGCGGCACAAAGAATGTATGTAAAGCGTGGATATATTCCGGATGGATCCGGTGTATGGTACGGAGATAAGCCGGCTGTTCCGTATGAATTATATAGAAATGATGATGACTTGAATCTCTATTTGAGTAAGAAATTATAGTTCCATATCATTTGAGTGTGGAAGATACAAAAAGGGGGCTGTGGGGCATTTCATGACTATAAGAGAAGTGAAATGTCCCCTCCAGATTTTATCCCTTCAAAAGCTCATTCAAATCTTTGGCATTCCTTTTCGATGTGTAGTATCCATAAAGATGTGTGGCGCCTATTATGCAGAAGAAGAGGATGGTGTAGGTGCGGATTGTTGCAAAACTAAATGGATCCCATTTGCCGTAATAGATAAAGGCCAATAAAATCGGATAATCCAAGATTACTTCGGTAAAAAAGTGAGTAAGATAGTGGCGGAAGTTTATTTGATCTACCAAAATATCAATCAGGATTGTCACATCGATGTTTCTGATTTTATTTTATAAAAAGGAAGAAGTGATTGCAATAGAAGGACACGGGAAATGCCCTGGTAAAGGCGTAAGAGGTGTGCTTTTCTATAAAACCATAAATAAATTTCTAGTCATTTTCATAGAATGATGTTATACTGTTATCTGAGTTGGAGGTATTCATTGATGAAAAGAAATTGTTATGATGATGAGACCTTTTTCCAGGGGTACAAAAAAATAAGGGAAAATGAGAAAAATTACAATAATATGCTGGAACAGCCGGCAATGCATGAGTTTATGCCGGATGTGAGAGGGAAGAAAATATTAGATATCGGCTGTGGATTTGGAGGCAATTGCCGGGAATTTGCAGAAGGAGGCGCGCTGCGCGTGCTCGGAATTGACAGTTCCATGCGTATGTTAGAAGTAGCAAAGAAAGAGACGGATCACAAAGATATCGAATATTTCAATCTTGAAGCAGAGAAACTGCATGAAATTAAGGAAACATTTGATATCGTTTACAGTTCTCTTACATTTCATTATATAGAAGACTTTGAAAAGTTGATCGTGGATATTTCGGATGTGCTAAAAAAAGATGGAATACTGTTGTTCTCACAGGAACATCCGATTATTACTGCTTCTCCGAATAAAAATCTGGGATGGAATTATGATGAGAAAGGGAGAGAAGTTTCCTATTCTTTTACAAACTATAATGTTCCGGGAATACGGGGATCCCATTGGTTTATCGATGATGTGATTAAATATCACAGAACTATAGGGCAGATTGTGACGACTCTTGCAGAACATGGTTTTCATATTGAGGTACTTCATGAGACTTCACCGAAGCCATTTGCCATTGAAAAATATCCAAGATTGAAAAGAGAGTTTGTAAAACCGCATTTTTTGATTATACGAGCAAGAAAAATATAGGAAGGATTTACATAGATGAGAAAAGAAGATTTTTATTTTGATCTGCCGGAGGAACTGATTGCACAGGATCCACTGGAAGATCGATCAAGCTCTAGACTACTTGTTCTAGATAAAGAAACAGGAAAGACGGAACACCATGTGTTTAAGGAAATAGTGAATTATCTGGAAGAGGGAGACTGCCTTGTAATCAATGATACGAAGGTGCTTCCGGCAAGGCTGATTGGAGCAAAAGTCGGAACAGATGCCAAGATAGAGGTGCTTTTGTTAAAGAGAAAAGAAAACGATGTGTGGGAGACACTTGTGAAACCGGGAAAGAAAGCGAAACCGGGGACAAAGATCAGCTTCGGAGATGGAATTTTAGTCGGAGAAGTGCTTGATATTGTGGAAGAAGGAAACAGATTGATCCAGTTCCAATATGACGGTATTTTTGAGGAAGTGCTGGATCAGTTGGGAGAGATGCCGCTGCCGCCGTATATTACACACCATTTAGAAGATAAGAATCGTTATCAGACGGTATATGCAAAACATACAGGATCAGCAGCAGCGCCGACGGCAGGACTTCATTTTACACCGGAATTGTTGAAACAGATTGAAGAAAAGGGTGTGGATATTGCAAGAGTAACGCTTCATGTAGGACTTGGAACATTTCGTCCGGTGAAGGTAGATAATATCCTGGAACACCATATGCATTCGGAATTCTATCAGATTGATGAAGAAGCAGCAGAGAAGATCAATCGCGCAAAAGACAATGGACACCGTGTAATCTGCGTAGGAACGACAAGCTGTCGAACGATTGAGTCGGCTGCAGAGAATGGAAGGCTGCGGGCAACAAGCGGATGGACAGAGATTTTCATTTATCCGGGATACGAATTTAAGATTCTGGATTGCCTGATCACGAATTTCCATTTGCCGGAATCTACATTGATCATGCTTGTGTCAGCACTTGCAGGAAGAGAACATGTGTTGAATGCATATAAAGAAGCTGTGGAGGAGAGATACCGTTTCTTCAGTTTTGGGGATGCGATGTTTATAAAATAATGAAGCAAAAAGATTTTAAAATTGAAATTATAGAAGATCAGGTACACATCCTCCGCTGTTTTATATTCGGCGGAGGTGTTGTCATTCCAAGGGAAATTGATGGGAAGCAAGTAACACAGATTGCTCCATATGCATTTTCGGCACACAGTGAGGACAAGGATCCGGGGGCGGTCTGCGGAGAAGTGCTTACGGAGATCATTCTGCCGGACACGATTGAAAGGATTGGTCGATATGCGTTTTACGGGTGCGAAAACCTGGAAAGTATCACTTTTTACAGCAATATCAAAGATATTGGGGCAGGA
>OFMJ01001578.1_pt1 | contig 16444 bp, 19 predicted proteins | sample 1541801 | NCBI WGS metagenome assembly OFMJ01 (sample SAMN04209234, study PRJEB22552) | human gut metagenome | biome: gut; material: feces | host: Homo sapiens | place: USA: Oklahoma
ACGAACCTAATAGCTTGCCAAAGCTATATTTATTATATGCCCTTACGGGCGCACTTGTAGATGTCCCCTTTCTTCATTTCGTCAAAAAGACGTACTGTTTGGTAGTTTTCGTCTACTGTAATTTCTCTAACCATAGTTTAAGTATTTGATTGTTTGCTGGCAGAACGGGACTTGAACCCGTGACTTCCATGCTAACCCTTACATGGTGTTCTACCGCCTGAACTATCCGCCAATGAAAATGCCGGACTTTCATAGCCCGGCATCTACCCATTTTCTATAACCCATAAAAACTAATCGACTAAGACAACTAACGATTTGACCATGTTCTTGAAGTTGTCAAACTTCGATTCAATCTTTTTCTTTTCTTCCGAATAATACAACATTGATTTTTTGTATTCCTCTGATTCGCGTTGCAGATTCTGTGTGTATGCCACGAGTTCATCATGCGTCATACCCTGTAATTCCTCATTTGTTTTCATGTCTATTCTTTTTAATGTTATTGATTTCGGTTTCTATCTCCTTGTCGAACAGCTCCCGTCTGTCCAGTTCTCGCGAACGTGCCGCCAGAATGGCACTGATGTCCGCAAATTCATCACAGATGCTTTTTATTGTTTCTTGCAGCTCGTTCATTGTCCAGTCTGTTTGCGATTGAAAAACTAGTGATTATAAACCCGACAAATCCTATCCAGTACATAGCAGACAGGTCTTGATTGAAGTGCATTACCAAAACGGACAATGCACAGAGAAAAAGTAGTATTTTCATAATCGTGCGTTTTAAAATTCGTTCCCGTGGGCGTTCCGGTGGTTGCCTTACTGCTTATCAAAGGTCTGGTAAGCCACGGGTATATATAGTTCTTGCTGGTGTCTAATCAGTGAAGATTGTCTTTGTAGCCGGCCTACGGCCACCTGCAATCGTATAAGTGTCTTTTTGTTTTCTGTGTGATTCGTATGCTGCGTTTGCTTAGTGCAGCCCTTTACTCATACTCTTTTCACACAACCGTTATCGCTACTCAGTCGTCCGTTTCACGTCAGGCTTAACGGTAAGCCTAAATTTCCATCATGTCAAAGAACCAATCAAGTAGAACCCTGCCCGATTCTCGCTATCGGTTGCCGTTCAGTCCGTCAGCAGGGTAGGTGAGTTACCAGTGCGTCACTGCCATGCCTTGTGATAACTGAAGGTTGATGTAGTCCATGCCATCATCTTCGCTGTAATCATCGCAATCGTAAGACTTCAATGCCTCTATTTCTTCTTCGATAATATCTTCAATGTCTTGCTTGCAATCTGCATTGTATTTGCTGCAAACTTCTGATTCTGACATGCCTCTAACAGATTCTAACTCTCTGTAGAGTTCATCTAACTTCTTGCTTGCTTCTGTTGCTCTCATAATCATGCGATGTTTAAAAGGTTAGCTTTCTTGAAGCATCTGTATTCTTGTCTCTCTGTGTCGAAGTACACCTGGACGGTGTCGTTCTTCTTTCTGTTGTCACCTGATGTGGCTGGTATCAGGTTTTCTTTCAGTGTGCCATAAGCCTCTCTGACGCTGCCATCTACCTTTTTGAAGTAGAACTTTACGATTCTTTGCTTCATAGCCGCTTTCAGCTTCATGTTAGCCCATGCGCATTTCATTGCTTCACTCATAGAGAAACCGTTTCTCTTTACGAAAGTCCACGCCATCAGCATGACTTCTTTTAATTGGTTCTTGATTTTTGTACTCATAATCGTGTGAGGGTTAGTTGTTTTTTACTATATTTGTTTCGTGTCTAAGTTTCGATATGCAAATGTACTAACTTTAGTTGATATTTAAAATAAAATGTCAACTTTGTTTAGTATATAAACGTTATTTAACTATTAAGAACCTTAATACATTATTATATGAAGAGAAAAAGCTGTGCTATATGGATGAGTGGTATTGCGCTTCTTTTAAGTGTAGTGGCAATACTAATTGCATTATATCCTGATATAGCAGGTAATGTTTCATTTAAGGAGATTGTTGAAATCAGTATTACTACCACCTCTATTGGTGTGACAGTTCTTTTAGGAGTTCAGATATACACTATTATATCCATAGACAGGAAGATAGACGACTCAATAAAGCAAGCAAAAAATGAATTTCAAAACGAAAACTTAGTTTTAAAGAAACGGCTTGAAAGATATACCATTGCTATACAAAAGTACACCGCTGGCAATATATGTATAGCGAACAATCAATACGGAGATGCTTTCTGTGCATTCTGTATGGCTGCAATAGAGGGGAATGTTTTGAGTGACGAGAAACTGTTGTCAGAATCTTTGCTTCAAGCATTGGAACTGCTTAAATACAAAGAACAAATCATCAACAGTCCTATTGTAAACGATAATTTGAATGCAATATTAGACGGGCTGTTAAATATACCGGATAAAAGAGCATCATTTATATTTAACCGGCTTTCAGTAGAGAAGGAAAAGCATAAAAATGATTAACAAAAAGGCAAATGGTCATTTTGGTCAAACCCATCCTCGAAAATAATAATAAACCATGCAAGTGGGGCGCCAACCAACACTATAAATATTAACAGAGCAAGCATAGATATGAATTTAAAAATTAAGGAAATACTTGATGATATGGAAGCAAAGGTTTAATCTACTCCGTGATGCCTTCGTAACCACTGTACAAAAGGATGATGGCATGTGAGCGTATCAGATAAGTCGAAATCTTCTTTATCATCTGGCATAGACAGCAGGAAGATGCCCAATGCTATAAGCATAATCGCAGTGAATATAAAAAGCACAAAAAATATATCCGTCCAGACTTCTGGAGCTATCAAAAAACCGACAAATACAATCAAGTCAACTATACATAATATAATGTGAAATGTTTTCATCTTGTTTTTATATTCATAGCTTATCAAAACACCCACAATAGGTACGAGCTATCATGGGTGCATATATTAAACCTCCTCGGAGGAATGTTTAACCAATTGTTCCTGTAACACCTCGTACTTGTTACGGTCACAAAAATACTAATAAAAGTTGATATGGAAGCAAAAGAACGAATAAAAAAAGCGTATGAATTTTTGCGTAGTAACGGTACTGTACACACCCAACAAGATGTTGCTGATGTTATGGGCGTAAAGAAAGAAAATATCTCTCGTGCATTTAATGGAAACGAGAAATATCTTACACCAAATTTTATTGCACGCTTCAATAATGCTTTTGGAGGTATTTTTAATGTTGATTGGCTTATTAAAGAGCATGGCGAAATGCTGAAAAAAGTTGATAATAAAAAAATAGGATCATCCATTTCCCAAAACGATATAAAGGAAGGTGATTATTCCGGCACTCTTGTCTATGATATTGATGCAACTTGTGGAACAGACCAACGGGATATTTATTTCACGCAAGAAAACATTATCGGCTCTGTAAACCTGCCAAATATCAGTAAGGATTCCAAAATCATACGAGCAAATGGAGACAGTATGGAGCCACGCATTTTTGATGGGAATATGGTTGTTATCCGCGAGATTCATAATTTGGAGGATATATTCTATGGACAAATGTACCTCATACTGTTGGATGAATATCGTATGATAAAATATATTCGCCGTTATGAGCCAGATGAAGAAAACTATATTATCCTACGAAGCGAAAATCCAAAATATGATGACATAAAACTTCACAAAGGGAAAATTAGGAAGATGTTCATCGTAGAAAATATATTGTCTGTCAAAACACAATTATAACCATGAGATTCAATCAATACCTTTGGAACCTATACAAGAACTCGCCTGACGGTAAGTCCGCCATATCTGCTTTTTCAGACAGAAAAGAATGGATAGAGGAAGAACGTCTGTTCGAGAAATATAATCCTAAAATCAAAGATTCTTTCAATTCAGAAATGATTTGCGGGATACTGGAAGGTTTCTGGTGTTACAAAGTATCAGAATATGAAGGTACAATATTAAAATCCCTGGATGATGCCGGAAAGCTGTATGAGGAAATCATATCTACCGGGCTGATAATAGAAACGGAAGAAGTTTTAAGGATGGGAGATTTTGACCAAATGCTTGGCTACATTCCATTACTTTCAATGGAACTGAACTATATGTTTGGTGAATACTTTTTTCCCTATTTATATATCAACGAACTTTTCCATCTTGAAAAATTAGCTGATTACTTTGAAATAGAACTTCCTCCGATTCCAAAGAAAGCTGACTACAAAGCCAGGTGTATGTATTATTGGGAATTGTGCAAAGTATTCTATCGATTTAGGACGGAAAACGGTTTGTCTCCCGATGAGCTAAGCGCTTTCATGTATGATTATGCTCCCAATCTTCTGATAAAGGAAGAGAACGCAGAAATGCCCAAACCATCATCTGCGTGGTTTATCGGAGGGTTAATTAAAGGATATGGGAAAGAATGGACGGTTGGATTTTGGCAATCAAATAAGGAAACAAAGAAAGGGGATATACTCATACATTATGAAACATCTCCAGTAAGTGCCATCACTTGCTTGTGGATAGCACAGGTTGACGGTGTAATAGACCCATTTGCCCACTACTACAGCAATACTTATGTAAGCAATAAAATTGATATTCCTCATATCTCATTAAAAGAGCTGAAAGCAGACGAATACTTTTCAAATCATCCACTTGTCAGAAAAAATTTTCAAGGAGTCAATGGATGGCCGGTTACGGGAAAGGATTATGCAGAATTCATGAGGATGATAGAAGCAAAAGGATTTGACACATCCGTACTTCCACAAATATACGCACCGTCATTGCCGGAAGGAATAGTCATTAAGGAGGAAAAAGATGTAGAGAAAAAACTACTGGAGCCATTGTTGAATGAAATGGGATGGTATGAGCATAAAGACTACATTCGTCAGTTGCCAATCCATGCTGGGAGAGGGCATCGTATATTCCCGGATTATGCACTTCATTATGATAACAAGCCAGAAGAAGAAAAAGCAAAGGTGTTGATTGAAGCAAAATACCACATGAAGAACAACCATGAGATAGAATCAGCCTTTCTTCAGGCATTCTCTTATGCCAAGTTACTGCTATCTTCGGTGATTGTTTTGTGTGATAAAGAATGTATTCTTGTCTATGAGAGTAAGGAAGGATTCAGCAGGAGCCGATATAAGAAGTATTATTGGGAAGACATGAGAAATCCCGATTTATATAACGAATTAAAGAACAAACTAACTATCTAAATCCATGAAGAAAATACTGCTGATTATACTGGCAATATCATTGTTTGGCTGCGGAGGGAACAAGCCGTCCCAGGAACAGAAGGATAAAGCCGACAGATACGTCCAAAGTCTTGTGGATGCCGATATAGGAATCTACAAAGGCGAACTGACCGACGCAAACTTTCTCATCCTTGCCGTAGACGCTTATTCTGGAGCAAACTTTGATGCTTATGCACGTACATACTTGGAAGAAGCACAAGGTAAAGGACTGGAGATAAAAGGAGTCTATATTGTAGACATCAAGAACTGCCAGTTCGGCGATGGCTGGGTATCCGGTGACAGGATAGGGAAGGCATTCAAGTAGAAAAAATGTTCCAATGAGTATCCTTTCCAAAAGCAAAAATATAAATATTAACTTGATATGCAATAAGATAGCCATCTTTTTGGATAAATCCTTCTAAGGCGTGGGTCCTGCGTTCGAATCGCAGCGGAATCACGGAAAAAGAGGAAATCAGTAATCGCACAGATGCTTGATTTCCTCTTTTCTTATTTTGTTTCTCTTCTTACGGTTATAGAAATCTTGATATATGGTAGATGAAACCTCTGCTGGGAGGTGAAAATCTGGTAAATAATAATTCCAAATAACTGAAATGAAAAATCCGGATGGATTGTAAGTTTCTGGATTTTCAATGAGAATAGACTGATTAGAGAAATTTGTTCTTGGAAAAATAAAAAATATTTGTGGTAGCTAAATATTCTTTATATCTTGCGTCGTAGATTATTTTACAAATAACAGTGCTATGAGAATTTATTTAAACACATCACAGAATGATGAAATTGTGTCTTTTGATTATCAGAAATATTTAGTTGGCGTATTGCATAAATGGTTGGGAGTAAATAATGAGCATGACTCTATTTCTTTATATTCATTTTCATGGTTACATCATGGAGTAAAGAAAGAGAATGGTTTGGATTTTCCTAATGGTGCCTCTTGGTTCATTAGTTTTTATGAGGAGACAAGGATAAAACAGATTATAGCATCGATTTTAAAGAATCCAGAAATGTTTGCAGGGATGAAAGTCGTGGATATTTCGATAGAAGAGACTCCGAATTTGATGTCACGTAACTTATTTTATTTAGGGAGTCCTATTTTCATTAAACGTACTGAAGATGAGTCTGGAAAAGCAAAACATTACACATTTGAAGATTCTTTGTCTAGCGAACTAATGAAAAAAACATTGATACATAAGATGGAGATTGCCGGATTGCCAGTTGATGAAACTTTGAATATTTATTTTGATTTAGATTATGAGAAGAAAAAAATTAAGTACATCAATTATCACAATATAAGAAACAAGGCAAGCTTATGTCCTATCTATATAAAAGGGAAGCCTGAAACAAAAGCTTTTGCTTGGAATGTTGGAATAGGTAACTCTACTGGCATTGGATTTGGAGCAATATATTAACTTGAAAATCGTTATATCATGTATTACGTTGTCAAATATACAGGTAAGTTTGGTTTTATAAAACCATGGACAGCTGTTCGTGACGGATTAACTTATAGTCAACAATTTTTATCTCCATCAACATTAGAAGGTATCGAAAAGAAACTCTTTCCTGAAACTCTCACTCAAAATGGGGTGATAACTAAAATAAAACGTTATCGATTATCTTATTCATCCATTGATGTGCAGAAAGAACAGACTCAAACAAGGGGATTCAATGGCAAGAAAAAAATACGGGAAAGGGCTGTCTTGAATCGAGGAATTATGATTGACCCTATACTGTATTTGGCGTTTGAGGATTATGATGAAGCATTAATAGCAAGCAACATGTCTGTTTGTGTCGTAATGAAGATATACTCCTTCCGGATTCTATGATTGAAGGGATGGATGAAAGCAGTTTTAATTCCATTAAGGGATTTGAAATGCGGTTTGGCAAGTCAGAACAATCTTTTATGGTTGGATACAATCGGTTTGATAATTCACCTATGTACGGTTGGCTGGAGATAAACGGCCAATCTATATTGTAATTTTATGGGGAATAGATATGATTACATATTAGCTAAGCATGAAGATAATGGTTTGATTCCTTTGTCAGAACATTTGCTTCTAGTTGCAGAATCTGCTGAAGCGATTGCGTACAATATCGGGCTTGATGCTTCTTTGGCAAGAAAAGGAGCCATATTACATGATATAGGCAAGGCTAGTAGTGTTTTTCAGAAGACATTGAAACATGGATATGTACGTCCTTATGACTTTATTTTCCGCCATGAGATTGCATCTTTGTTTTTTCTTTCAATTCTGAAAGAAGAGGAAAGAAGTGTTGTTGTCGAAATGATAGCGGCACATCATAAGTCTATTTATAGAGACATACATGAACTAGGATTGCTGGATTTAGAAGATATGGAAGATTGTTTTGGCATTCATTCCAAAGACTTTGTTTCATGGGCTCCTGATGCTTTAGGTATATTGTCTTCATTAGGTTTAGCCGTTCATGAGATTACGTTAGATGAAGCAAAAGATAATTACAATTATGCGATATCCTACTGTGAAAAAATTGGTTTAGGTTTTTCTGTATGGAAGGGTGTCCTAATGGGTGCTGATTATCTGGCATCGGCTTTGGGTGATAAAACAAAAGATGAAATTGGCAAATTGTTTATCTTGCCGGATTTGTCTTTTTATTGTAGGCAAAACAGTTTGTATCCTTTGTCTTTATGTAAGGCTGATGATGTACGTAAACATACACTTGTTACAGCACCGACAGGAGCCGGAAAGACAGATTTCTTGTTAAGAAGATGCAAGAGACGTGTGTTTTATACTTTGCCTTTTCAGGCATCTATTAATGCTATGTATGACCGCCTGAAATTGGATTTAAAGGATACGGATGCACAAATTTATCTTTTGCATGCAGCTTCTAATCTGAAATTGGAACAAGGGAAATGGGAGGAACGTATTATGCAAAGGCATATTGGAGCTTCCATAAAAGTGATGACTCCTCATCAGATGGCTTCTATTGTATATGGAGTGAAAGGATATGAGGCAATGCTGGCTGATTTGTATGGATGTGATGTTATATTGGATGAAATACATACATATTCCAGTGAAATACAAGCTATTGTGCTGAAAATTATTGAAATACTGGTGAATGTTGAGTGCAGGATACATGTGGGAACTGCTACGATGCCTCGGGTCTTGTATAATCGGATATTAGAAATACTTGGTGGAAAATCAAATGTATATGAAGTATTTCTTTCTTCCGATAAGTTGAATGAGTTTAACAGGCATGAAATTCATAAAATAAGTGGGTTTGAAGATGTTCGTCCAGCAATGGAAAGAGCCCTTATCGATAATAATAAGATTCTTGTGGTATGTAATCAGGTTAAGAGGGCACAGGCTGTTTATCTGTCGCTCCAGGCGGATTATCCGGACATTCCTATTATGCTAATTCATAGTCATTTCAGAAGGATAGACCGTCAGTATTTGGAAGATAGTTTGAAGAATCGTTATAATGTTAGCAAAGAAGCCTGTATAGTGGTATCAACTCAAGTTGTTGAAGTTAGTCTTGACATCAGTTTTGACATGATGATAACAGAATGTGCTCCAATTGATGCGTTGATTCAGCGATTTGGTCGGATAAACAGGAAACGTAGCCGTGAAACGATAGGACATTATAAACCTATTTATGTGATAGCACCTTATACAGGAAATGACGCACTGCCATACGATGAAGAGGTTCTTCGGAGAAGTTATGCAGTTTTGCCTAATAATGCTGTTTTGGAAGAAAACAAGGTTCAACAGATGTTGGATGAGGTCTATCCTGATGCCCGTTTTATGAATATTGATTATTCAGGCGTTGTTTTTAAAGATAATCAATGGAGGCTTAAGAAGTTATGTCACTGTGCTAAATCAGCTTTGTTGGAGGTGCTGAATATCAACTCTGTATCTTGTATTTTGGAATCGGATGTAGAATCATATAAAGAAGGAAACAGTAATGAACGAATTAAAATGGAGATACCCATGAGTTTTAAATCTGTAGGATTTAATCGTTTACAAGTCGTAAAGATGGGAACATATCCATTTGTAGTGCCGGATAAAAGTTATACTGAAAGTATGGGATTGGATTTGGCTTATGCCAAACCTGAGTATTATAAACAGTTTGAAATGTTGTAAATATGGTAACATCTATAATTGGTAAAATATTTTTAGAAGCATACAATGCGAGGTATACTACTTCGTATAGTGCGGAGCAGTTTTTTTTGGAAATCTTTTACCCATTGTTTTTTGATAGCAGTAAGTATTTGTATTGGGTACAAAATTCTCCTTTTGTACAGATGAAAAAAGGACAAAAGGTAGAGACACTGACAAGTAATGAAAGAAAAGAAAAACTTAATAATTTTATTGAGAAAATAAATAGTGGGAATGTGGATGCAAGTATTGCTATTGGCTATCCCGCTTCAGAAGAAAAAGAATATGCGACTACCTCTGGCCAAATATCCAATTTATTTTTTCCAACTTCTAAGGAGGATGTATATTATTCATGGTTTGGTTCAGCATTGGGAGTTGGAGTGCAAGGAGGAATATCTATATTTTTTTATAATGTCAACATCCTCCTAGATGTATATGAAGGGTGGAAGTTATATAGAAAGGCCATTGATAGTATAGAAAAACTTCCTGGTAATAAGATTATGACTTGGAATGGACAATGGTTAGCTCATAGATATAGTCGTTTCTTTAATGAGGTTGATAATATGTCCGGTTTTAATCCATATACTATAAAGAATGATGAGTTTTCTATAGATACAGTTTCGTGGACTAGAATACTAATTGGAATAGCTCAAAAATGTCCTAATAAGCAAATGATGGGATATATATATAGTTATGGCCAAACAAATACAACAATAGGTTTTATTCCTTTCGATTTATCTCAAATTGCAAGTCCTGTAAAATTATATCAGCGTTTTTTTGGAATGGAATCTGGTCATAAAGCAGAAAAGCTCTGGGGTACAGCTCTGGGATTTGTTAAAGCATGTCAGCAAGGGGTGATTGGGCTTCGTGCAATGGAACCCAAAGGACTAAGAGATTACATAGAAAAAGGTAAAATGCCCAAATTGTCGAATAAAGAAGAACAAATAATAAGTTTTAATGTATATCAAAGTTGGATTATGGCAATGTTAAACAATCAAGATTTATGGGACAAGGCTCAAGAATTTGCATCTGAGCTTTATAAATACAGTTCAAGTGGTAATAGGGCTAAGACTGTAAATGCAAACAAAGTAAAGACGGTGTTGGAAGTAAACAACAAGATGAATTTTATGAAAAGTATGGTTGATATTATTGGGGATGTGGAGAACATGGAAAAAATGAAAGAAATGGCCTCTATCGTTAATACTATGCCTTCTGACAACGTTCCCTATTTTCTTACTTTAATCAGATTTCATTACGCAACATTTACCAATACAAAAAAGAAATAATTATGAGTCCTTACATTTATTTACGTGCATTAAAACATGCAGAACATACGGTCTTTTGTGTTGAAGATGGTCAAAAGACTTATTTTGATACGCAATTTAATAGATTGTTGGCTTTTTCGAGTGGACAGCAAGTTAAAAGATCTGTAATTCAAGTATTAACAGATAATTTGAATGTTCCGGTAGCTCCTATTACGTTTAATTACAATATCACAGCGAACAACGAATTAGAAAATAAAGAACCTTGGTCTCCATGCAATCCAACTTATATAGATCAGCTTTTAGGAGGATGGATGCGTGCTAAGACTACTTCTGGGAAAAGTGATAAAAAAGAATCAGAACAAGCAAGGGAGAATAGCGTTTTGAAACGTAGGAGTCCTTTGTCTATATCTGCTATGAGGCCTTTGCATCCTTTATTGGCTGGGGTTGAAAAAGAAAATATTACTTTTGATAGAAGTGATAGACCGGACTATCATCCAGTTAAAGTTCGAATGGCAGGAACTAATAAATTATTGACAGAAGAAGAGATTGAAGATTTCTTAAATGAAAATAACCGCTCTTTATCCCGGAGAACCTGGATTCCAGATAATAAAAGAACGACAGGACTTTTTGTTTATGATATTGCAATTGATTTGCGGACATTATTTTGTGTATCTACAAACCAGCACGAACCGGAGATTACAAAAGAAATGATTGTTTTTTTAAAAGAGAAAGGCTGGGTAGAAAGTCTGAATGTCTTTGGAAAGTGTTTGGTTTTGCCTAGGGATGAACGTGAGAAAGTAATCCCTGCATTAGCGGATGCCTTGATAAATTGGAGAATCACTTCCAATCAGGCTCGTACATTCAGTTTGATGGAAACGTTAGCTGTTGCTATAAGTGATAATGCAAATACAATAGCTTCTGCTATCCGTGCGAAATTGATTGATGATGGTGAAAAGCCAAAGGCTAAACCGATAGTGGATGAGAATGCGGGTGCTGAATTATACGTTACTTTGCCTTGTGCCAGCTACATTATAACAGAATCGGAATCTGCCGAGGCTTTGGATAATGCTAAAAAATCTCTTATGGATAAGATGATGGCATTTGATTATGAACATCAAATATAAAATTGAGATGTATCAATGGCTTTGGAATAGAGCCATTGATACATCTCTTTATTGAACAAACATGCAAATTACTGGTACACACTTTAATTATTATCAAGTATGCAAACGCAAACTTTGGCTGTTTGCAAATGGCATTAATTTTGAGCATACCTCTGACTTGGTCTTTGAGGGTAAACTGATTCATGAGGCTTCTTATCCACAGCGCTCTGAAAAATATGAAGAAATAGAGTTAGATGGAATAAAGGTTGATTATTATGATACCAAGAATAAAGTGATTCATGAAATCAAAAAATCGAACAAGGTAGAGAAAGCCCATGAATGGCAAGTAAAGTATTACCTTTATGTATTTGAACAAAATGGAATAGAAGGAGTGATCGGTTTACTAGAATATCCAGTTTTAAGAAAAACTCAACCGGTTATTCTGAGCGATTTTGATCGAGAAAAGATAGAAGTGATGAAAAAGGATATAGGGAAAATCATTTCAGATGAGAATTGCCCATCGCTGATTCAGAAATCTTTGTGTCGTAATTGCAGTTATTTTGAGTTTTGCTACAGTAAGGAGGTGGAAGAATGAAAAAGACTTTTTATTTGTTTAATCCCGGTATTCTGGAGAGAAAAGACAATACATTGAAGTTTACTCCTTGTGCGGAAGAAGGAGAGGATATGACTATTATTTCTCAGCCTCGTTATTTGCCAGTGGAAGATATCAGTGAGTTTTATGTGTTTGGTTCACTGCGTGCCAATAGTTCATTATTTAATTTCTTGGGCCAAAAAGACATAGCAGTTCATTTCTTTGATTATTATGAGAACTACACAGGTTCATTTATGCCGAGGGACGGCCTGCTTTCCGGCAGAATGCTGTTAGCTCAGACTTCTTATTATCAGAATTTAAAGAAAAGAATGTGTATTGCGCAGAAGTTTATTGAGGGAGCTGCTTATAATATGATTAAGAACCTTCAATACTATAATCGGAGAGGAAAGGATATGGAGGAGTTGATTGATTTGATGAAAAAGCTTTCTTCTCAAATACCTCAGACTAGTAATACAGAAGAATTAATGGGTATAGAAGGTCAGATAAGGCAATATTATTATGCTGCATTTAATCTAATTCTGAATGATTTTGAGATGGGAAACCGTACCAAACGTCCTCCACAAAATGAAGTAAATGCATTGATTTCATTCGGTAATATGGTATGTTACACGATTTGTTTGCGAGCCATTCATCAGACTCAGTTGAATCCTACTATCAGTTATCTGCATAAACCGGGTGAACGTCGTTATTCTTTGGCGCTGGATATTGCTGAGATTTTTAAACCTATTTTGGTGGATCGGGTCATTTTTAAAGTACTGAACCGGAAAGAAATACAAGAAAAACATTTTGACCGTAAGTTGAATAAATGTTTGCTTAATTCATTGGGAAAGAAGCTTTTTGTAAAAGCTTTGGAAGACCGTCTGCAAGAGACGATTCAGCACAGATCCTTAAAACGTTCTGTAAGTTATAGGCACTTGGTTAAATTGGAATGTTACAAATTAGCTAAACATTTGTTGGCTATAGAAGAATATAAACCTTTTAAAATGTACTGGTAATATGTATGTTATTTTGGTCTATGATTTTGGAGAGCGAAGAGTCGGGAAGATGTTGAAATTGTGTCGGAGGTACTTGAATTGGATTCAAAATTCTGTGTTTGAAGGAGAAATCTCAGAAGCTCGTTTGAAAGAATTGTTGATGACGTGTGATACCTTTATGAAAAAGGATGAGGATAGTATAATTATATTTAGTGGTTCTTCCCAACATACAATGAATAAACAAATTGTGGGGAAAGAACGTGCTGATATAGACATTTTTCTTTGAAGTCAGTCTGTCGATGTATTTCTTTTTTCGTCTTTGTAGAAATATCATTAATTCAATAGCTCTTTGACTTATTGATACACAGATATTTATAAAGATGTCGATACCTAATGGATTTTATATAATTGGACATCGACATCTTTTTATCGTGTTTTTATTATATTTGCATTGTGTAATAGATTTATTTTCAGTGTTTTTTATAAATTATAATGAAGACTTTTAATCGTACCTTATGGAATTGAAACTCATTTGCTTCACTTGATTTTCGTATCCTGTGTAGCTTTTAATCGTACCTTATGGAATTGAAACCAGAACGCATAAACGCAATTGTTGACTTTAAAAGCGCTTTTAATCGTACCTTATGGAATTGAAACAAAAGACAGAAGAAACGGCAACCGAAAGTCCGGACTTTTAATCGTACCTTATGGAATTGAAACACAGTAGGGCCTCTGTTCGGTCAATTCAAGATGCACTTTTAATCGTACCTTATGGAATTGAAACTGATGTAGCAAGGTTCATTGATTTTGATTTTAATCTTTTAATCGTACCTTATGGAATTGAAACATCCTTGTAGCTTCCTCCTGATACCGCAATACGGCTTTTAATCGTACCTTATGGAATTGAAACTGTAGGTCTCAATGGTACGTTCTTCCTGGTATCTGTCTTTTAATCGTACCTTATGGAATTGAAACGTGCTTGACGGATTTTCCTGTGTTCTTTCGTATTACTTTTAATCGTACCTTATGGAATTGAAACCTTATTTGCAACCTCTGCACGGTTTTGTTTATCCGACTTTTAATCGTACCTTATGGAATTGAAACACGGGAATACAAATGGCATTGCAGGCACAGCAGGCTTTTAATCGTACCTTATGGAATTGAAACAACTACTCGAAGAAATGACAGGCGAGGGGGAATATGCTTTTAATCGTACCTTATGGAATTGAAACATAAAATGTGGAAAATGTATGGAATGCCGGAAGCCTTTTAATCGTACCTTATGGAATTGAAACCTGGTAGACTACTCTCAAGGCAATGACTGGGACACTTTTAATCGTACCTTATGGAATTGAAACAAGAGATGTTTGACTACACGGGCTACGAGAATCAACTTTTAATCGTACCTTATGGAATTGAAACACGGGAATACAAATGGCATTGCAGGCACAGCAGGCTTTTAATCGTACCTTATGGAATTGAAACAACTACTCGAAGAAATGACAGGCGAGGGGGAATATGCTTTTAATCGTACCTTATGGAATTGAAACATAAAATGTGGAAAATGTATGGAATGCCGGAAGCCTTTTAATCGTACCTTATGGAATTGAAACCTGGTAGACTACTCTCAAGGCAATGACTGGGACACTTTTAATCGTACCTTATGGAATTGAAACAAGAGATGTTTGACTACACGGGCTACGAGAATCAACTTTTAATCGTACCTTATGGAATTGAAACCAGAGTACGCAAAGGAACTTTAAAAAATGATTGACGCTTTTAATCGTACCTTATGGAATTGAAACGGCTTTTTCAATAAATGCAAGGCACTCATGTAATGTCTTTTAATCGTACCTTATGGAATTGAAACTACGGTCATTCTCTGCTTGGTTTTGCTTTTTCCGCTTTTAATCGTACCTTATGGAATTGAAACATCGGTTCTATACTTGAATTGTTCACGCGAGCATCTTTTAATCGTACCTTATGGAATTGAAACGTACGCTCACGGATAGCATCAACTAACCAACGTTCTTTTAATCGTACCTTATGGAATTGAAACAGAATACGAGCATTGGAACAAAATCTTTTCGAAACTTTTAATCGTACCTTATGGAATTGAAACTACCGACGCAAACTGAGCTTCAAAGGAGCGCAGGCCAGCTTTTAATCGTACCTTATGGAATTGAAACTGGCATAAAGGTGTACGAGTCTACCTACACGGTGAACTTTTAATCGTACCTTATGGAATTGAAACTACATAGAATCAGACGTTAATACTTCATAGAGTTCTTTTAATCGTACCTTATGGAATTGAAACAGCTTTCTCAATAAATGCAAGGCACTCGTGTAATCTTTTAATCGTACCTTATGGAATTGAAACTAGTCATAGCAACAGACGAACGGACATCTTGATAATCTTTTAATCGTACCTTATGGAATTGAAACTTCAAAGAATAGCTTCGTAACAAATATACCCCCAAACTTTTAATCGTACCTTATGGAATTGAAACTAACTTTAAGCGACGAGGAATTCGTATACACTCCTACATTTTAATCGTACCTTATGGAATTGAAACAAAATTTCAGTGAAAACAGCACATAGAAGCGGTCTCCCTTTTAATCGTACCTTATGGAATTGAAACGGAATAATTCTTTTCGTCGATAAGCTGGTCAAAAGCTTTTAATCGTACCTTATGGAATTGAAACGATGCGAAGTTATCCACGAAGAAACACCCGATACTGACTTTTAATCGTACCTTATGGAATTGAAACCGGTATGAGGATTAACCTTGAAGAATCCGGCTTTAACTTTTAATCGTACCTTATGGAATTGAAACCACTGAAACACTTCTCCGATTTTAAATTCTTTCTTTGCCTTTTAATCGTACCTTATGGGATTGAAACGAATCAATTACAGATTCTTCTCCAGCATCTGTTCCTTTTAATCGTACCTTTTTAATTGAAATTTGGAAACTAAAAAGTTTAAGGCAAAAAAATCCCCTCCGGAACTCTTCATCGTGAATGAGTCCCGAAGGGGATTAATTTTATCTATATCCTCAAGCGTACGGATTATTTGTATTCTTCCCAGCTCTTGATAGAGATGTCGTCGATGCTCATAGAGCAGAAGGCAT
>OFMJ01001580.1_pt1 | contig 16439 bp, 11 predicted proteins | sample 1541801 | NCBI WGS metagenome assembly OFMJ01 (sample SAMN04209234, study PRJEB22552) | human gut metagenome | biome: gut; material: feces | host: Homo sapiens | place: USA: Oklahoma
AGGTGATTGATGCAGCATTGTCTGTAATATATAAAATACTTTGTTAAACAAACGTATTAAGAGGGGAAGAAATGACTAGTAATATTAAAATCTATGTATCTTGTCATAAAAACTGTTTTGTGCCAGATCGACCTTTTCTATATCCAATACAAGTGGGCGCTCAAGATGCCTCTATCAGGTTTTCAAACATGCTACACGATGATATTGGAGAAAATATATCTCATAAAAACCCATTATACTGTGAGCTAACCGCTCAATATTGGGCTTGGAAAAATGATGATGCTGACTATTATGGCTTTTTTCATTATAGAAGATATTTGTGCTTTACGGAACAAATAATGGCTCATAATTCTTTTCAAGATGTTGTAATTAAAGATTTAAATAATAGCATATTGGATGAAATAGGAATTAAAAAAGAATTAATGGAAAAGACAATAAATTCCTACGATATTCTAAGTAGTCCAGAAGTGAATTTAAAAGAACTAAATAAGAGGATTAAATCAAACAAACAGCAATATGAACTTACACCTTATTTATATAAGGAAGATTTGGATGTGTTACTAGCAATTTTAGAGGAAAAATATCCAGAGTATTATGAAACTGCATTAGAATATTTTAATTCAGATAAAGGTTATTTTTGTAATATGTTTATCATGAGAAAAGAAATTTTCTTTTCATACTGTGAATGGTTATTTGATATTTTAGAAGAACAAGAAAAACGTCGTGATTATACAAATTATAACATCGATGCATATAGGGTAATAGGCCATTTAGCCGAAAGATTATATGGTATATATTATACACACTTAAAAAAACAAGGAAAATATAAATGCAAAGAGTTACAGCGTACGTTATTTCTGAATACAGAAGTTAAAAATATTCTTAATCCCATTGATGCACAAAATAATGTAGTAATTGCATTAGCAACAAATGATTATTTTGTTCCATATGCAGGTACCATGTTATTATCATTAATAGATAATGCGTCAGATTACAAATTTTATGATATTATCATACTCTCAGAAGATATATCTATAAAAAATAAAGCTAGAATTAATACTATAGTAAAGAATAGAAAAAATTTCAGGGTTAATTTTCTCAATCCTAACAGTTTACTAGAACACTATACTTTTTATACTAGAGGCCATTTTAGTGTAGAAACGTACTACAGATTAGTTCTACCTGAATTACTACCTGATTATAATAAAGTATTATATCTCGACTCCGATATGATAATTCGTCGAGATATAGCAGAACTATACGATCTGGATTTAGAAAGTTATTTAATTGCAGCATGTTATGATGCTGATACATCAGGTTTATATAATGGATACGAACCTAATAAAAAGAATTATATGGATTCAGTATTAAAGATGGTAAACCCCTATTCTTACTTTCAAGCGGGAACATTATTGATTAACCTTAAAGAGTTTAGAAAAATGTATACAACAAAGCAAATACTAGATTATGCAACATCTTATGAATTTCAGCTGCTTGATCAGGATATTTTAAATCATCTGTGTGAAGGTAAAGTAAAATATATTGATATGGCATGGAATATGATGGTAGATTATGATAACAAGCGTATTAACGAAATAATCCGTCTTGCCCCCCAATGGCAATACAAAGAGTATATTAAAGCCAGAAGTGCACCTTCTATCATACACTATGCGGGTCCACAAAAGCCATGGTTCTTTCCTGAAATGGATTTTGGAGATGAATTTTGGCGTTATGCCAAGAAGACACCCTGGTATGAAATTATGCTGTATCGTATGACTAATAATAGTTCGCAAATACTATATCAAAAGGAACATCCAAAAGAAGCAAAATATAAGAAGATATTTGATGGCAATAATTGTTTGTTCCCTTATGGAAGTAAACGACGCGAAAGTTTAAAGAAAATTTACTATTATTTATATAATGGGTTAAAGAGGTGATATTGTGGAAGTATATAAAAGAATTGCATTATTAGGTGCAATTGCTAATCCTAATATTGGCGATGAAGCTATTTTATTATCAAACATTCAAATGATTAAAAAAATGTATCATGAAAATTGCAAATTGTATGTATTTACTAAAGATTCCTCTTACACTGCGTTATATAGTTCGGAACCTAATATTCAAATTATACCTATTGACTATCTACACAGACTGACGGTTAACTGTAATTATAATACAGATAAGTTAAGTCAAATATATATTAACATAAGCAGCGATAGTAATTATGAATTGCAAGATTCCTTAATTTTTGATTCGTTGCATTCTATATTTAAAGAAATAGATATTTTACATATAGTTGGCGGTGGATATATTAATTCTATTTGGCCGGATATGTTATATGAGATAGCAATAGCAGTTGCTTTTGCAAAAAAGTATTCTAAGAAATATCTTTTTACTGGCATAAGCATATATCCCCTTAGAGGCGAAGAACTAAATTTAGTTGAGACTTTATTCGAAGGTGCAGAACTTGTAGATTTCAGGGATGATTTTTACATTACAACGCATAAAGAACTTTCAACTAAATTTCATGTAAGTATTGATGATGCCATAAATCTAAATACTGAATATATTGCTAATAATAGCATGTATAATAAAAAATATGCTAATATTATAATTAACGACTGGCCAGAATATACAGATAAAATTAAAAAAATAATATCTACAGTCATAGTTTCTTTTATTAATGATTCTATCAATAATAATACGGTTGACTTTTTTAATATACTTGGTTTTAGTAATGGGGACTTATCGATATGGGAAGATGTAAAAGATAATTTAATGGCTGCTACAAATAAGATTAATTTTATAGATCTGACTAATACTACTTGTAAATATGCCAAATATTTAATCGCCAATGCAATTTTTAATATTGGCAGCAGATATCATATGGCAGTTTTTTCATTATCTTCTGCTGTGCCCATTTTAAGTTTGTTTTCTGGAGAATATTATGAAAATAAAATAAAAAGTATTCATAATATATATCAGTCTAGCTCTGTAATTGATATCGAAAGTCTTAATAAAGATATACTTTTTAATTTTATAAACAATTTGGATTCTTTGAGAAAGAAACTTGTGAAAGAACAAAAAAATACGCGGTCTCTATACTTAAATAAAATAAAATTAATAACAAGAGTTTATGGAATTACGCCAATAGATTCAATACAGCTATTTAATAAAGTTAATAATGAAAACATTAATCCTAAAATAACAGTAATTATACCAATATATAATATGGACGCTTATATACCTGAGTGTTTAGACAGCGTTATTAATCAGACTCTAAAAGAATTAGAGATATTGTGTATTGATGACGGATCAACTGATTATTCTCAGCAAGTTTTAAATGAATACTCATGGAAAGATAAGCGGATCCGAATTATAAGCCAGCAAAATCATGGAGTATCTTATTCAAGAAATATAGGGATTACCCAATCCAAAGGAGAGTTTTTATTCTTTTTAGATCCTGATGATTATTTACCTGATAATGAGGTTTTAGCTGACCTTTATAATGCGGCAATTAAACATGGGGTATTGATATGTGGAGGTGGTTTTAGCGAAAATAATGTAACACTTCCTGGAATAGTGGATAGATGGGATGGAAATTTAAGTAAGTATACTTTTTCAGATGATACTCTAATGAACTATAAAGATTACCAATTCGATTATGGCTGGACAAGGTTCCTATATAATAGAGAATTCTTAATTTATAACGATTTAAGAATACCGGACTATACATTCTTTGAAGATCCTGTTTTTTTTGTTAAAGTAATGCATTTGGCCAAGACATTTTATTGTTTAAAGAGATGTACTTATTGTTATAGAACAGGCCATAAAGTAACAAATTTTACAGATAAAAAAGTATTAGATTTAGTAAAAGGACTTACAGAGAATATCTCTTTTGCACTAGAAAAAAACTATAATTCGTTATTATCCTTAGAATTAGCCAGATTAGAAAATGACTATGGAGACATAATATTAAATCACTTGTTAAAGCCTTCAAGTATTGAGCTACGCCAACTTATATCTGACCTTAACAATCTTATCTATAATAATACAGATAAAATAGAATATAAAATATTTGATAAAGCATTAAAAAAAATAGAGTATAAACTTTATAGACAACAAGAAGATATGAAATATGCTTGGACAAAAAGAGAGCAAGAGTTTTATACATCAACTACATGGAAAGTTGGCAATTTAATTTTATATATACCTAAAAAGATCAAAAGTATCGTTTCTAACAAAAAAGGTTAAGATAGGAGAATATAATGTCCATACCAAATGTATCAATTATAATGCCTATTTATAATGCTGCAGATTTTTTACATGAAAGTTTAGGAGGATTATTAAAGCAAACATTAACAGATATAGAAATAATCTGTGTTAATGATGGCTCAACAGATAATTCGTTAGATATAATTAAAGAATATGCGTATAATGATAGTCGTATTAAAATAATTAACAAAAGTAATAGTGGCTATGGTAATACAATGAATTTAGGATTAAAAATGGCTACTGGAGAATATATCGGGATATTGGAACCAGATGACTTTGCGGATACTGAAATGTTTGAAAAATTATATTTGACTGCAAAAAAATTTAATGTAGATGTTGTTAAAGCTAATTACTTTGAGTATAGCCAAAAAAACAACTCCAATACTTTTTATGAAGTACTTTATGGTCATGAATACAATAAAATAGTATCAGCTGATGAAAATGAATTTATTGTGTTCTTACGTCCATGTATTTGGACCGCTATTTACCGACGCCAGTTTTTAATGGATAATAATATTACATTTAATGAAACACCTGGTGCGTCGTATCAGGACACAGCTTTTGCGTTTAAAGTTTGGGTGTCCAATTCTAAAGTTGTTTTTCTTAAAGAGGCTTATTTACATTATCGAATCGATAATGATAATTCATCTGTAAAATCTACGGGAAAAATTTTTAGTATTTGCGATGAATTTCAAAGTATGCATGCATATTTAAATTTAGATTTAAACAGAAAAAAACAGTTTTCAAAAATATTGCAAGTTCTTAAACTTGATTCCTATAATTGGAACTTGCAAAGAATTGCTCCGGAGTATAAAGAGTTGTTTAAGGATCAAATGGCATTAGAGTTTATTAAAGCAGATTATGAAAATGTATTAGATCGTGATTACTTCGATGTAGATCGCTGGAAATTGGTACAATCAATTTTAGACGATTATAAATTTAAAAATCATAATAAAGAATTAGAAAATCGTATTAAACAGTTAGAAAATAGTCATTCGTATAAAATAGGTCATATGCTTATGTATATACCTGGAAAAGTCAAACAAATATTTGCCAAATAAAAATATAGATATTAGCATTAAACAGGCCGCCTATTACTAGATAACCATGGAGAAATCATGAGTAAACTAAAATTTAAAAAGATACCTGAAAAAATAAAGACATTAGTTTACCTAATATTACTTATACAAGGTATTATCTATATATGTTTTTCCTTTACATTGAGTTTAAAAATAAGTTACTCGAATGCCTCGAATGGATCTATACAATTATTTTATACAGATTCTCAATACGAAGATAAGGCTCTTATGAATTATGATACTAGTACGCAATGGAAAGATATTATTAAAAATGAGAAGTCCTTACTTTTTAAAGATATACCAATATCGATTGATAATTTAAGAGTTGATATAGATGGAACAAACAAAATTTCGATATCTGAAATAACTGTTTATTTCAAAGGTATAATGATTGCAAAATTGGAGGCTAGTACATTGCAATCGTTAATAACCGTTAATAATCTGGACTATATTCTTAATAATGAAAACTTAAATTTTCAATGTACAGGAGAAGATGCTTATTTTACAATAAGCAGTTATAAGTTTTTTACATATGCATTATGGTTTATTTTTAATATCATAACTTTATTGATAAGCACAGGCATTAGTCTTATTGTATATCGTAAGATTATAAAACAAAAATATATTAATATTGAACTACCACTTATCGTAGCTCCTCTATATATGTCATTTTTTATAGAATTAATAAACGGAAATTACTGGTTTATATCAATGGAGTATAAGCTTATCAATTTCTTTTTCTTATATATGATGTGTAAGTTTATTTATATGGTATGTTATAATATAACCTTTGCAACACTCCTATTTAATATCGTTGCAACAGTTTGGGCGGTTGCAAACTATTTTGTAATACAATTTAGGGGAAAACCAATTTTACCCACTGACATAGTTGCAGTTAATACAGCGCTAAGCGTTGCAAGCGGCTATTCATACTATATTACGATTCCGATGGTTATAACGATTACTTTCACAATATTATATACTTTTCTAACAATTGGAACCAAGCAAAATAAAGTAAAGCATAGTAGCTACTTCCTTATTCAATTAGTAATTATTACAATACTTGGTATCTCTATCATCCAGAGTAACTCTTTTTCTGAAATGGAAACTTTATTTTGGGATTCAGACATAAAATACTGTTATAAAATTCAAGGATCAGTCGCTTCGTTTATAAAATATAGCGCTGCTTTGAAAGTAAGAGTACCCAAGGGCTATAGTCACTCCGAATTAGAGCGTATATGGGAGTCAGTAGAAAATGAGAGTAATAGTAAAAACAATAAAAATCCAGTTGCTCAAAATATAATAATGGTAATGAATGAATCTTTCTCTGATCTTCGTGTTTTAGGCAATAACTATGAAGAAGATGTAATACCTTTTTACGAAAGTTTAACTAAAAATACTATTAAGGGGGATTTATACGTATCTGTCAGGGGGGGAGGAACCTGTAATACTGAATTTGAAGCATTAACTGGAAACTCTATGATTTTTTTCCCACCTGGTTCATATCCATTTGAATCATATATTAATAGAGAAATAGATTCCTTGGCTAGCTATCTTAGAAAAAAAGAATATGTTACGTCGGGTATTCATCTGGAGAATCCTAATAATTGGAATCGTAAAAAAGTTTATCCTAATTTAGGATTAGAACATTTTTACTCACTACAGGATTTTACTGATTTAGAATTAATCAGAGGGCGTGCATCAGATAGTAGTAATTACGATTGTGTATTGGATATAATCAAACAAAATATGAATCAAAAGCAGTTTATTTTTGATGTTACAATTCAAAATCATGGAGGATATACAGATTCGCTAAATATGCCTGTAACATTCGATTTATCTAATTATGGAAGCTTTGAAGATGCTGCTATATTTTTTAGTTTAATGAAAATATCAGACAATGCTTTTAAAGAATTAGTAGAATATTTTTCTAATATTGAAACACCCACAATGATTATTTTGTTTGGAGATCATCAACCTACTCTATCTCTTAATACAGAAGCTTGGTTATATAATAATACTACTCAAAACACAGAAATTAATAATTTAAATAAATATATCACCCCATTTATAATATGGACAAATTATGATATCAAAGAGCAATTTATTGAAAAAATAAGTGCCAATTTTTTGCCGAGTATTATTTTGGAAACAGCAAATTTAGAATTACCCGCATATTATCGATTTTTAAAGGAGGTCTATAAAGTATTCCCAGTTATTACAACTCAAGGTATTATTGATAGTAATGGAAATTATTATAGTGATATAAATAGTGTACCTGATAATTCAATATTATTAGATTATGAATACTTACAGTATAATAATATTTTTGATAAAAATAAAGTGAATAAATTTTTTGATTAAATTGATAGAAACTTCTTATAACAAAAAATTTAAAAGGTCTTCAATAAGTAATTTACAAACTTAGGGCTGAGAATAGTAAATTATTCTCGGCCCTAAGTTGTCATAACACATAAGTCCTTTTAGTATTAATCCTTTTTTAATTAAAAAGCAATAAAAAGAAAATCAAAACTGCTGATAAATAAAAGAAGAGGCATCATAACCAAAACCATAAATCCCAAATATAATAATACAAATAAACAACCCATATATTATAATCCATTGAAACACGATATTTTGTTTATTTAAGCTTTCTCTTATATGTAAACCACATTCCTGAGTTAAGCTTACGCAAAACAGGGCCAATAAGGCGAATATTACAAGCATAAAATCAGCTGATGATAAGCCTAAATCAAAAAGCGACCCGTCAACCAATATCCAGGGATTATATACAGTTATTGTAGATTTTAGCATTTCCCAGGCAACAGTGATGTTATCTGCTCTTACTATTATTCTAGCAATACCTGCTAAAATAAATGTTCGTATAATCTGATACAGTTTCCAGCTAAAACAATCAGTCCGTATTTTTAATTTATTTATAAGTGATTTTAATTCCGGTGCAAAATGAATCCCACATATAATGAGCAGGCCATGAAATAGCCCCTGAACAATATACTTAAGGCTCATGCCATGCCAAATTGCCATTATTAGCCGAACAATCAAAGTAGCTATATAAATAGCGAGATTTTTCCCTATTCGTTGTCCTAATAGACTTCTGCATTTTTTCCCTAATTTAACAAAAGTTTTAGAAAGTGAAATCGGATAAAATATGTAATCGCGAAGCCAGTTATTTAAAGAAATATGCCATCTTCTCCAATATTCCTGAAGCGATGTTGCGAAGAATGGTCTTTGGAAATTCTGGGGCAATATTATTCCCAGCATCTCAGAAACGCCCCTGGCAATATCTATTCCTCCTGAAAAATCCCCATAAACCTGAAATGAATATAACCCCCCTCCGATGATTATATAGCTCCCAAGATACTCAGGATAATTGTTAAAAATAGTATTAACAAGGATTCCTAATCTATCAGCAATAACCAGCTTTTTGAATAGTCCCCAAAGCATAAGCACGACTCCATTTTTAATTCTTATGCTGTCAAAAGGATGTCCTATAAATAATTGTTTACTAAGTTCATCATATCTACTGATAGGCCCCTGTATTATTTGAGGAAAGTAAGATACAAATAAAGCATATCGGAAGAAGTTTTTTTCCGCTCTATATTTATTTCGATATAGATCAATGAGATATCCCACAGATTGAAAAATATAATAGGATAACCCAAGAGGAACTAATAATGTTATAGGATTAACTATAACATCCACTTGAAATATTTTGACAAATAAATTTATATAACTAATAAAGTCATTGGTATATTTAAATACTACAAGTACAGATAAATTTATAATTAATCCCGGCAATAGTATTTTCTTCTTTTTCTTCTTATATAGGGATTTTATATTATTTTTATTATTACTTCTGGATCTCTTTAATGCATTATCTAAGTCAATATTATAGCGATTTAGCTGTACACCTGTTATATAGGTGGTGATTGTCGTAAGCAATAAAAATATTACATACTCAATACCAGCAAAAGCATAAAAGATATAACTGCATATTAACAGACTTATCCATCTATATTTTATAGGTATAATAAAGTAAACTGTCAAGACAAATAGTACAAATACAAAAAAATAAAAAGAAGTTAAAGACATTTACTCCATTCCTTTCAGTGTGACCTTTAATTATTTTGTAAGCACTGAACCATAGAAACGATTAAATCTAAAGAGTTAAAATTCTCAGGAATAATATCTTCCGCACCTATTTCAATGTTAAAATTTTCACACAGTTCGCCGGCAAGTGTAATAATATCAAAAGAATCTAATATACCATTATCGATTAAATTATTATCGTTTTCAAAATCTACATCAGGCCTTATATCTTCTAATATTTTTTTTATTAAATCTCTCATATCTATTCCTCCATTTTTGTTAGATTATATAGTTCAATTTTTAATTGTTCATCTTGTAAAACTAATGTATCGCCTATTATATTAATTCTATGTTTAGCCGAATATATAGGAGTGATTTTGTATTTTTTCCACATATATTTATCACTATTCCAATATAAAGCGGGTTTGCCCAATACATTTAAAATACCATAATCCATAGCCCTTAAAAACCGACTTACTTGTTGTAAGTCCCATTTTAAATCCATTATTCCATTTCCGGGAATATCTGTTGATAAATGGAGTTTATCTTTTATCACTGCATTTTGTGAATAAGGGACGAGCGTATTATCCAATACACCATCTATAATTGTATCCAATGATTGCAGAGCCAATTGATTCAATGCCTTTAATAACTGGATCGAAGTTATATTTGGAGATAAACTTAATGAATTTTGACAGATTATATCACCAGCATCCACACATTCATTTACGTAGTGCCATGTAATACCAGAAAATAAATCACCATCATATATACTCCAGGCCTCAGCATTTCGACCTGGGTGTTTGGGTAATAAAGCATGATGAAGGTTAACTATAGTTAGATACCTACTTCCAACAATAGCAGCAGGAAATATATATTTGTTCATTATACTAAAAACCAAGGTTCTGGTAGATATTTCTGATAAATGTTTCATAATTTCTATTTTAGGTAATGAACCATCCCAAATATCAACCATTAATTCGGTATGATGTCTTATGACTGATGCACATTTTCTTGGTAAATCAGTATTCCCTATTATGATGATTTGATTATAAGGTAGATCCATTGTTCTACTCCTTACCTTCACAATACTTATGTTTTAGATATTTTCTATCTACTTTTCCATTTTTATTTAGTGGAAGATCTGTTAAAAATACACAGCGATTGGGCCACATATATTTCGGAAGTAAATCTTTTAAAGATATAATAATTTCCTTATTACATTCGATTTGACTTTGATAAAATAATACAATTTTATCATGTGTCTGATCAAAGACACAGCAGGCGTTACAAATAAAAGGAAGCGAATTGACAGCAGTTTCAATTTCACCTAATTCTATTCTGTGCCCCATATGTTTTATCTGAAAATCTTTTCTTGAAAGAAATATTAGTTCGCCATATTTATTATACTTTCCTAGATCTCCAGTACAATAAATCTTTTCAGAATAATTGCTATTTAATGGGTTCTGTATAAACACTTGCGTAGTTTTCTCAGAATTATGATAGTAACCGAGAGATAAAGAGGTACCTGCAACGCAGATCTCGCCTTCACAGTCTTTCTCTAAAATTTCCCGTTGATGTTCATCCAATAGCAATACCCTGGTATTTTTAAAAGATTTACCGATTGGTAAAACGTCAGTCTCATTAAAGGGACGATCTACTATATAATAAGTACAATTACAGGTTATTTCTGTAGGTCCATATAAGTTAACATATTGTATTTGAGGGAGATATGATTTCCAGTAATTTAGTACTTTGACAGGTAATACCTCACCTGAAAACATTACTAACTTTAAGTAAAGAGGTAATATAGTGGAAAATGTTTTAAAACCTGCTATAATAGTCAGAACTGATACAGCCCATATTCCTACTGTTATCCTTCGATCATTCAAATACTGAATTAATTTAAATGGTGTACTAAATAAGTTCTTAGGAAGAATTTCGCAAGAACAGCCCATTTTTAATGTCATGTAGATATCTTTAACAGATACATCAAAATCAAAAGGGGCCTGGTTCCCTATAATATCATTGCAATTAAACGGAAAAGTATCTGCGAATTGTTCGACTAAATCAATTACTCCCCGGTGGCTAATTGTAACCCCCTTAGGTATACCCGTAGAACCAGACGTAAATAAAATATATAACGGATCTGTATCAATATGCTGTGCTTGCCTATTATTAATTATGCTTTCATTAATTGTAGTATTAATAATAGTTTCGTAAGATATGATTCGATCTTTATATAAGCTGTTTTCAAGTCCTTTCCCGTTACCTGATATTTCTATAATGAATTGAGGATTTAATTCTTGTAATATTAAATGCATTCGTTGACTAGGCATTTCAGGATCGAGAGGAATATAACATCCTCCTGCGACAGCGATACCTAAGAATGATATAACACTTTGGATGTTCCTGTCTATTAATACTGCCACGGGACTATTTATGCTCATATGTGTAGCTAGATAAGTACCTATTTTTTTTGATATATTATATAGATCATTGTAGCTGATAGACATTCGCATATCACTGAAAGCCACTTGCGTTGGATTCTTAAGTGTTGAGTCGTGTAAATAATCTAAAATATTTATAATCATTTAAATTTATAAGCTCCTTTATGAAAAAAATCAATCAATCTTTTGCATTGAAAACTTTTGCCACGGCTCATTTAGTTTTTCCCAAAGTTGAATGTTAGTTCCTGGTTCTAATATTGCACCAGAAACATCCATTATTAATTTATTATAGTGGGACATAATAGTTAATGAACTGTCACTATTCTCAATAATATACCATTTTTGTGTACTCAATCCTGTATAGTTTTCTTGAATTACGTTTGTCCCCTCAGAAGTTCCATTATAGCTTACGGTTAAATACTTATTTGAATACTGATTCTTTATCGTATATAATCCATCGCCAACATACTGAATATAAAATTGTTGCTGGATATCTCCAATAGCACTCCATTTAACAAGATTTACTCCTGTTTCTTTAGTGTTACCAGAAATATCAAATAAATAGTCTCCGTTATTTACCGGAGCTATTAAATATATTCCATCTGCTATAGGTTTAGATCCTGTTATGTAATCATTATATAAATAATTTTCTTTGAGAAATGAGGCATGATTTAGTGTGAGTGCTTTATCATGCGTATCCACTGCAGAACTAGATAAGACCTTTCCGGTTTGCTTGTCAATAGCCACAATATTAAACCCTCTTAAATTAAGTGAATATTCAGTACCATTAACTTTTATACTACTGGTATCTCCATAAGTATAACCACCACTCTTAATTAGAAGTGATATATCAAGTCCAGAATTGCTCTTTAATGTAGTATTAAAAGTTACCGGTGCTGATTCCCACTTTTCAAAGATAGGAGTACCTCCATCTAATACAGCTATATAAGAATTTTGTGAATTATCATAGAAATCACTTTTCAAGCCTAACTTTTCAGTCATTACTTGAAAATCAGAATTCCAATTATCACATGCTTCATCCCTAACAGATATAACAATACAAATATCTTCCTTGTTATTATTTAATGCTTGAAAATAGTTAATTACTTTCTGCTTTTCGTTTAAAAGCTGTTTTTGTTCCCATGTTTGATATACTTTTAAATCTGCGTCCCAATTAGAATATGTGCCTTCACCGCGACGGTCGTTGAGTGTTCTTAAATTAGTCAAATAACTGGCAATATATTTAGATACTTTGGTTGATCCATAATAATTAGTATGATTTCCACTATCACATGTATCGGTCTTCCAATCAATACCAACATCATCTCCCGAACTAATATTTATAAAAGACATATTATATTTTTCTAGAAATGCAGAGACCGCATTCGTTCTATTTTCATCCCAATTTAATGTAGGATATTTAATTGGAATTAAGGTAATGCCTTTTTCTTTGCATAAAAATAACATCTTCTCAAAATATTCTATTACTTTAGAACTAACAGTTACCTTATAGGAACTCATTTTGTTACCTGATTCTGCATATTCATAATTAACAGGATAGTTAAAATTGTATGCGCTTTTGTAAGTATTCATTTTTGTATCAAAAGATATATACGCTCCTCTCATAACATAATTATTATTATTTAATGAACTGAAATCTTCTTCATTCAAAACATTCCATCTTGAATGAAATTGAAATAAGGGGAAAATTATTTCCAGGGGGGTAATACTCTCATTTGAACACTCAAAGGCAGCTTGTAGTTTTAATAGAGATGGACGCATATATATTAATGCTTTTGAAGCAGCCACTTTAGGGTCTCGATTATTATCATGATCATTGTATAATAACGAAGAAATGTCGAAAAAAACATATTTAGGTGCCTGATATTTACATGACTCTTTTAGCCAGTAATATGAAAGATCGATTGATTGTGTTGTACTGCCCAAGACATAACCAGTAAAACCTGTTTGGGCATATATTTGCATCGGATTTATACTGTAAAGAGAATGACTTGCTCCTAAAACTAAATAGTCTAATGAATTTTTTGGCTGCTTATAAAAACTTTGAAATCGGTTAGTCTCCCCTTCACTAATACCAGGAGAGAAATACCATTTAGGTGTTAATAAATTACTAACCATATTAACTAAAATTATTAACACTGAAACAAATAAAAACGTTTTTAGTAATCTTCTTTTCTTCATTTTATAATACTCCGGATAATACAGTGTATATGTATTGTGCAATACTATTTATGGAGTTAAATTGTTGTTATACAAATATATTTTTAACTAGTCTGGGAAAATATAAAACTATCTTTTTATATCTGGCTTTTGGAGAGAAGTAACTTAAAATCGTATCTACACAATTTTTTTCTCTAGGAGATAAATATTTATAGAATTTAAGTAAATTGTATTGATGCCAAACTTCTATTAGTTTACGATATACTAACAACTTGATTTTGATATCCTGTCTTTTAATATCATTATAAATAAAAGAAATACTCCATTTTAATAAATCTTTGCCATACTTATTTATCAGATTATTTTTATTCCAATAGTCAGTTATTATATTTATTTCGTTTACATGATCCAAATATTTTTTTTGAATATCTTTTCCGGCAAGATTCATTAATGATCCCTCTCGATACCAACGATAGTTATATAACTTATCTGATATAAAAGTTATGTTTTTCGCTTGAGGAAAAGCACAAAATTGAAAAATAAGATCTTCACCAAATTTTATATCTTCATTAAATAATAATTTATTTTTTAAAAGAAATTTTCTTTTGAAGCAATTTCTCCACACGAAAGGAGTTGCCCCTTTCTCTTTAAATAAAGCTTCTTTTACAAAGCCATTGTACATTATAGTTCTGGGTGATAAATTATCAAATAACCAATAATCTGGCCATGGGTTTTGCGGAAAGATATTTGCCCCAAATACAATAATATCTGCATGCCCCTCTAGAATCTCGATGTATAAACGTTCGCAAGCATTAAATTCAAAATAATCATCTGAGTCTAAAAAACAGATATATTCTCCATTTGCCACTCTAATTCCTGCATTACGAGCAGATGATAAACCTCCATTCGCCTTATTAATTATAGTAATTCTTTTATCCCGTTGTGCATATGTATTTAAAATATCTACCGAATTGTCTTTGCTACCATCATTAACACATATTATTTCTATATCCATCAATGTTTGATTGATTATACTATCAAGACATTTTGCAAGATAGTTTTCTACATTAAATATAGGAATAATAATAGAAATTTTAGGTGTTTTAGTCATTGTTAAACCACTCCCCTAAACACGTTTTATTTTTTTTATAAAGTGTAAAAAAGTGTAAAATAAACCATGATCCTGTATGCATTTTATACCACCATAAAATTTTCTAGGTATAAAGGTAATTAACCTACCAATTTTATATGACTTTGAATTTTGAATCTTAGCCAGTTCTTTTACACTGGCACTTCCTTTTAACATTTTACTGGTATGATAATTAATAGGATCATCAATTAAATTTAATAAGTCTTTCCACTTATACCATTCAAAATATTCTTTTTCTAAAGTGCCATTTTGCATATCATCTTTAAATTCAACTGATGCACGTTCAATAAAAATATATTTAAACTTTGCTCCCAATCTTTCATAATTCCACATGTAACTATCATATTTAAGTCTATTTTTTAAACACTCCAATTTTCCCCGTAATATTGGATTCGCATTTAAAAAACTCTGCATTTCGTCATATTCATCACATACACAGAAAACTTTACCTTTTGAATTTACCGAGGAATTTTCATTGTCCTGTCTATAATGAAGAAATGCATCTGAAAGTAAACGTACCTTTGTAGCTGACGCCCAAACTTTAAAATTAAAGCTAGCATCCTGGTAAGAGGCACCTGGTGTTTCGTTAAACCGTATGTTATTGGATCGAATAAAATCAGTTTTGTATATAGAGGACCAAATTGTAGGTTTAATATTAAAAAACTCTACTTGTTCTTGTTTTGACTTAAAATCCTCCGTAGGGCAAAGTGTTTTATTGCACATAATAGAAGAGGCTATTTCCACTTTTATATTTCTCTCCTTTGGTGAAGAGAAATATAAGTAGTAACTGGACTTCACTACATCTGCATCATACTTTTTAGCGGTTTTATATAAGATTTCAAACATACGAGGATCTGCATAATCATCAGATTCAACGATACCTAAATACTCTCCTTTAGCATCATCGAATCCCCTATTCATTGTATTTCCATATCCAGTATTTTTTTTATTTATCACATGTACCCGGTTATCCTTATTCACAAATTCATTAATAATATCTAATGAAGAATCTGTGGAACCGTCATTTACACAAATAATTTCAATATCTTTTAACGTTTGATTAACAATGCTTTCTAAACATTGATGTAAATATTTTTCCACATTATAAATAGGAACTATTATAGATACTTTAACATTACTCATAATTTTTACCTCTTCAAAAATCTATTGTATTTAGTGCTGCATCAATCACCG
>OFMJ01001581.1_pt1 | contig 16438 bp, 17 predicted proteins | sample 1541801 | NCBI WGS metagenome assembly OFMJ01 (sample SAMN04209234, study PRJEB22552) | human gut metagenome | biome: gut; material: feces | host: Homo sapiens | place: USA: Oklahoma
TCCCCCACTGACATGAAGTCGAGCCGCGCATCTATAAGATGCAGCCGCACTCTGTGAAAGGATCGAGCGTGAATTGAAACAATAAAGTTCTAAACGGGATTGGCATAGAACAGGGAGGGAAAGCTATGAATAATTTTGAATACTGTGTCCCCACAAAAGTGATTTTTGGCAGGGACACGCAGAAGCGTGCAGGAGAGATCATCAGAGAGTACGGTTTCCGAAAGGTTATGATCCACTATGGCGGCGGCAGCGTGAAGAGAAGCGGCCTTTTGGACCAGGTGACGGCATCTTTGGAAGAAGCAGGAATTGAATCCATACTCTTTGGCGGAGTGCAGCCGAATCCGACGCTGTCTAAGGCGCTGGAAGGCATGGAGATCTGCCGCCGTGAGAACGTGGACTTTATTCTGGCGGTAGGAGGCGGCAGTGTGATCGACTCCGCAAAGTGTATTGCGGATGGGACACCGAATCCGGAGATTGACCCATGGAAGTACTTTATGAAGGAAGCCGTTCCTCCGAAGGCACTTCCGCATGGCAATATTTTGACGCTGTCCGCCTCGGGAAGCGAGACGAGCCAGTCCTGCGTGATCACCAATGAAGAGAATGGTCTGAAACGCGGCTTTAACTGTCCGACCCATCGGCCGCTTTTTGCTGTCTGCAATCCGGAGCTGACCTTTACGGTGAACAGATTCCAGACCGGATGCGGGACTGTGGATATTCTGATGCATACGCTGGAACGGTATTTAGGCGGCACTACAAAGGACACGGCGCTGACAGACCGTATCGCAGAGGGGCTTATGAAGGCCGTCATAGAGGCAGGAACCGCGGCGGACTTAAACCCTGAAGATTATGAGGCGAGAGCGACCCTGATGTGGGCGGGAAGTCTTTCCCATAATGATTTAACCGGATTGGGACGGGAGGTCATGATGACGGTTCATCAGCTGGAACATGAGCTGTCGGGGAAATATCCGGAGGTGGCTCACGGCGCTGGTCTTTCCGCGCTCTTCTGTTCCTGGGCCAGATACGTCTGCGGTGACGATCCCATGCGGTTCGCCCAGCTGGCTGTCCGTGTCTGGGATGTGGAGATGAATTTCGAGAACCCGCTAAAGACTGCGCTGGATGGCATTCAGCGGATGGAGGATTATTTTAAGAGCCTGAATATGCCGGTTCGGCTGACGGAACTGGAAGCCGACGTGAAGGAAGAGGACTTTGACGAGATGGCTGAAAAGTGTACGAACTTTGGCAGACGGGTGCTTCCGGGAATCAGAGAGCTGGGGAAGCATGAGATGATGGATATCTATCGAATGGCACTTTAGGGGTGAAATAAGGCAGACGGTAAACGCAGCAAATCAGCGCTTTCCGCCTGCCTTATATACATCCCGGAATGCCGCCACCATGCGGTCATATGCAGCCCTTTCAAAACACCAGCCAGGTTCTGCGATCCATTGGATATGAGCCTCGTTTTGCATGTAGGGCTTCGTATAGTTGCGTCTTCTTCGAATCAGTTCCTCATCCCAGTGTGAGGAAATCCACTGCCGGTATTCTGCGCTGTCACACGGCTCACAGGCGATATTATCGCCGTACTGTTCCCAGTCTTCATCCGTATAGGCCTCCAGGCAAAGGATTCCGGAACGTTTTTCCAGATTGAAGTCTTCGTTCTCATGAGTCAGGCGTCCCAGCTTTTCCCAGAAGACGAGATTTTCTGTTTTTCGTATTCTGGCCAGGATGACGATGCAGCTTAGATCGCAGTCGTCTTCACAGACCAGAATCGGTACATTGAGCGTTTCCGGCGAGTCGATCATTTCCCAGATGAAACGGTTGTCCGCCTTCCATATCAGTTCGCCGGTCCAGGCCGGAAGGAGTCCGGTGAGAGAACCGAAGGGCTCTAAATCGGGACAGCTGCCTGCACGAACCCACTCGTCCAGATAAGTGACAATCGCCTTGCCGTCGATAATCCAGTAATACTCTTTATAATCATAGGCGGTCCGAATAAGGTCCATGCGGATCGTATGAAGATGAGAACTGCGCACGGCAGTGAGCCTCTTTCCATACATCAGTTCCATCAGGGACAGGCCCAGCGGCCCGGTCAGCCTCTTTAAGACGGAAGCACGGAAAAGAGCCGTACCTTGTTCGTACGACTCCAGTAATTCCACAGAGATTCCGGCCTTTTCGGCCAGCTCCTGTTCCGTTAAATGATTTTCAATTCGCTGTTCTCTGATCAATGCTCCGGTTTTGACTGGATTCATGACTGGATCCCCTTTTTCTGTATGTGTGAATGCAGCCCCTTTCTTTATGCTAATCGGGAATATGCTGTTCCTCCGGCAAAGGGGCGTGGGGCACGAAGTTATTCGGAATATCCGGGTCCTTCATGTCGTAAATGCGGTCGTACTCTTTGGTTTCCTGATTCTTGAGCGTCTCTGAGCGGTTCATGGACAGGAACTTTGTGAGTTCGTAGCAGTCCACCCAGATCTCGTTGTTTCCTTCTTTCTGAGACTCATCAAAAATAAGCTGGAGGCCGAAATGCAGGTGCGCCTCATCGATATTATTGGTGTTCTCTGTCCGGCTGTAACCGGTCCTTCCCAGATAGCCGATGACATCGCCGGCTGTGATGATGCTTCCCTGCTTGAGGGATTTATGGTAGGGATAATTTTTCCGTAAGTGCGCGTAATAGTAGTACCGCTTTCCGTCAAAGCTGCGGATGCCGAGTCTCCAGCCGCCATACTGGTTCCAGCCGATGGCCTCCACATATCCCGATTCCACTGCGATCACGGGAGTACCGACCTGCCCCATCATATCGTGGCCCAGATGCTGGCGCTTGTAGCCGTAGGAACGGGAGACGCCGAAGTCGTCGTAATCCTGATAGGGAAATCCCTTGGCAATGGGAGAAAAGGCTTTTAAACCATATTTTGTGACCCACACGCGGTCCGGGTCCGTGGTTCCGTCGGAGTTGACCGCCGGAGTGGCGAATAAGGGCGCATTTTCCGCGGCGATCTGAATGTCGTACTGACCGACGAGACCGTCTAAAACGGCGCCGTAGGCCTGGCGGTAGTAGGTGTAATACTTCATGTTTGCCGTCAGCTCCTCCAGAGTTTTTCCGGATAAAAGCTGTTCTGCCAGCGCATCTAAGTCCTTGGTGGAGTATTTGGAAAAATCTCCGCCGTACCGTGTCCCTAAATAGGAGAGCAGATCCACCCAGTTTAGGTGGGGGCTGGACTGGCAGGTGTTGACATCGTACCGGAACGCCTCCTGCATGGCCTTGGCCGTTACCTTAAAGTCTACCCACTTGATATACTTCTTCGCCTCGGAGGAGGTGGCTTTTCCGTCCTGGTTCGACGCCGGAAAAGAGAATTTTCCGCCTGGGGTGATCAGAAAGAGAGATACCAAAAGGAGCGTCAGTACGATGACCTCTATGTAAATAATAATGTGGTGCAGAGTCTCAGGCGATTCTGCGATTCGTTCTTTCCATGATTTCATAAGAAAATCTCCTCCATCTCATCCTATGCGGAAAGTGGAGAGAATATGAAATTTTATGAAAGCGGGATGATCTCCCCGTCACGCGGAACAAAGATCCCGCCATGGAACAGCTCTGCCGCTTCTGCCGTATACCGTTCCCTGCGATGTTCCAGATCCGTGTCCTCGGTGTGCCACAGCACGATATTTTCCGCGTTCCTGTCTCTGGCTGTTCCGGCCGCGTCTCTGGCGGTGCTGTGGTGCTTTTCGTATGGTTTAAAACGGTCCCTGTCTTCATACAGGCAGAAGGCCTCATGAAGCAGCCAGGCGCTGTTTTCCACATAGGGGGTGCAGAGCGGATTCAATGGCTCATCCCCGCAGCAGGTGAGCTTCCGCCCGTCTGAGAGTATGGCGGTAAAACCGAACTGTTTTGCCTTGGTGGAGTGGATGTCGAAGAAGGTGACGTCCATGCCCAGTATCTGCCGCTGTTCTCCGTCAGAGACAGGAATCAGCACGATGCGGTCCCCAATGAGGCGGCACAGCTTCTCCTGAAGGGTCAGGCGGCACAGGGTCTCGATGGCCGGCAGTAAGTCCTTGTGGCTGTATAAATGCAGCTGCCCCTCATAGGAGCCGTTTAAAATTTTTGTGCCGATGAAACGTACCATCCAGACGATTCCCAGTATGTGGTCTGTGTGGCTGTGTGTGACGAAGATATGGTGGATGTGGGTCATGTCCACATTCATGTCCTGGAGAACTCTCAGAATGCCGTTGCCGCCGCCTGCGTCCGTCATGAAAAATTCCCCGTCCTTTTCTATGGCAAAGCACGTATTATAACACCGTGTCACAGCGGCGTGACCGGTTCCGAATACATATAACTGTTCCACTTTCTGCCTCCTGATTACAGACAGCCGGATCTGGGCTGTCCTGCTTATTGAATGCCGTATGCGGCAAGATTTCCTGCTCGGGGGTCTTACGCCCCTCTGTAAGTATGTTACTACAACTTAAAAAAACCTGCAAGTCCCACGGGGGCAGGATTTGCAGGCTTATCTGTTTGGAAGGACCATATGTAGAATTTACGCGGTTTGTGCCGGGGAATGGGGCTTTCAAAAGGCCATATTTTATGTTACTATTACTTTATTAGAGATGCGGCTGCACGGTATGGAAAGGGAAAGGAGGGACGGTCTGCGGTGACTCAGGCAGCGGCATGATGGGTGAGGAGAGAGGATTATGAGAGACTTAGCTTACTTGAAGCTGATGTCGCGGGAGTATCCGACGATCAAGGCGGCCTCCAGCGAGATCATTAACTTAACGGCGATTCAGGGGCTTCCAAAGGGAACCGAGTACTTTTTCAGTGACCTGCATGGAGAGTATGAGGCATTTATCCATCTGCTCCGCAGCGCTTCCGGTATTATCCGGGAAAAGATCACGGAGACATTCGGCCATATTATTCCGGAAAAAGAAGAGGTGGAACTGGCTAACATGATCTGCTATCCCGAGCGGGTGGTGAGCCAGATGCAGCTGAAGGGACTGGCTACGGACGACTGGCAGAGAGTTGCCATTTACCGTCTGGTACAGATCTGCAAGGTGGTTTCTTCCAAATACACCCGTTCCAAGGTGAGAAAGAAAATGCCGCCGGAATTTGCCTATGTGATCGATGAACTTCTTCATGTGGATTATAATGACGACAATAAACGGGTATACTACAGCGAGATTATCCGTTCGATCATCGACATCCGGGTCGGAGATAAATTTATTATCGCGCTGTGTGAACTGATTCAGAATCTGACGATCGACAGCCTGCATATTATCGGTGACATTTTTGACAGAGGCCCCAGGGCGGATATTATTATGAAAGAGCTGATGCAGTTCCATGATGTGGATATCCAGTGGGGAAACCATGATATTTCCTGGATGGGAGCGGCAACCGGCAACCTGGCCTGCATCTGCAATGTGCTGCGCATTGCGATCAGCTACAACAGCTTCGATGTGCTGGAAGATGGCTACGGAATCAATCTCCGTCCGCTTTCCATGTTCGCGGCCAGGGTTTACCACAATGACCTGTGCGAGCGCTTTGTTCCGCAGATTCTGGATGAAAATATCTACGATGCGGTGGATCCGGGGCTGGCGGCCAAGATGCACAAGGCCATCGCCATCATTCAGTTCAAGGTGCAGGGGCAGATTATCGGGCGCCATCCGGAGTATGAGATGGATGACAGGAGACTTCTGGAGACTGTCGATTTCGATCGGGGCGTGGTGGTGCTGGAGGGAAAGGAATATCCGATGCTGGATCTGTCATTTCCAACGGTGGACCCTAAGGATCCGCTCCGATTAACGGCAGAGGAGGAAGACCTTCTTCATACGCTTCAGCTGTCATTTAAACACAATGAGCTTTTGCATAAGCATATCCGTTTCCTTTATTCTCATGGAAGTCTTTACAAATGCTATAATTCCAATCTGCTTTACCATGGCTGTATCCCGATGAAGGAGGATGGAAGCTTCGACGAGATCGTGGTGGACGGCATTTCCTATTCGGGGCAGGCGCTGATGGACTACGTGGACCGGAAGGTGCAGAACGCGTATTTCATGGCGGAGGAATCGCCGGAAAAGGAAGATGCCATGGACTTTATGTGGTATCTGTGGTGTGGGGCCAAGTCACCGGTTTACGGTAAAGGCAAGATGACGACCTTCGAGCACTATTTTATCGAGGACCCGGCCACTCATAAAGAACCGATGAATCCGTATTACCGGCTCAGCGTCAAGGAAGAGACGTGTGACCGGATCCTGGAGGAGTTTGGGCTTCCGAAATCGGGTTCCCATATTATCAACGGCCACGTGCCCGTTAAAATCAAGGAGGGAGAGTCTCCTGTAAAGGCGGGAGGGAAGCTTTTCATCATTGACGGAGGCCTGTCGAAGGCGTACCAGTCCAGGACCGGAATCGCCGGGTATACCCTGATTTATAATTCCAACCACCTGGCCCTGGCCGAGCACAAGCCCTTTGACCCGGAAAAAGAGAGCACGCCCCGGGTATCCATTGTGGAGAATATGCATAAGCGGGTCATGGTGGCGGACACGGACAAGGGGGTGGAGCTGGCGGGGCGCATTGCGGATCTGAAGGAACTGGTAGGCGCTTACAGAGAAGGCATATTAAAGGAAAAAGTAGAATAATTATGAAATTTTAATAATTAATTTACAGAAGATTCCTTTACGTAGCCTGGGGGAAATGGTATACTAGGAAAGGTCAGTTACTTTACTGAAGGAGGCTTCAATGAGCAGACAGGAGTTTTTACAGCGTTTGCGGGACACGCTGACCGGCGAAGTGCCTGGAAATGTGATTGAGGAAAATATAAGATACTACGACGATTATATCAGAACGGAGACGGCGGGCGGCCAGACGGAAGACGAAGTGACCGGCGCGATCGGAGATCCGAGGCTGATCGCTAAGACGATCATGGAGGCCACGGAGAACGCCAGAGAGGGCGGTAGCTACCAGTCTGCGTATGATACGTACCGGAACGAGGGCCAGACGGTATATGAGGAAGAGGCCGGACCGGGCCGCCATTTTCACTTTGTTGATTTGAACAAGTGGTATTGGAAGCTTCTGGCTGTGGTTGTGACAGTACTGTTCTTCTTCATCGTCGCAAGTATTGTGACCGGTTTATTCAGTCTTCTGATACCTCTCATGGGACCGCTTCTTCTGATTTTTCTGGTGGTCTGGTTAATCCGGGGCCCCAGGCGGTAAAAAGAAAATTATTAAAAACAGATTATAAATATTACAAAAGTGTAACGGCAGTTATACCGGTGTTTTCGGTATGACTGCCGTTTTTGCCTGATTTTTGCTTGACATATGACGATGAGTAGAGTATACTAATTTTTGTAACATTTATGTAACATATTACATAATGATAAACAAACGAAATAAAAACGTAAGAATCAGGAGTTGGAAAAACATGGGGAACAAAACTTGGAAAGTGCTGGGGGTCATCGGCCTCTATGCGGTTCTGGCCTGGAATTCACCGGTTACCGCAAAAGCGGCAGAGATCGAAGTGGAAACAAGTACAACACTGTATGCGAAGATAGATGCGCCGGACGTCGTGGTACGGAAGGCAAAGAACGCGGGCGGAGAGGCAGTTACGAAAGTCTTACGGGGGCAGACTTATGAAGTTGCCGCACCGGCAGACGGCGGCTGGGTAAAGATCAGCACCGCGGAAGGCGAGGGGTACATACCGAGCAATCGGGCAACCCTGATCGAGAAGACAAAGGAAAAAGTGGATGAAAGCGTGAAGCTGCGTCAGGACGTGGTGAATTATGCGCTTCAGTTTGTAGGGAACCGTTACGTATACGGTGGGACGGACCCGAATACCGGAGCCGACTGTTCCGGATTCACAAGATATATCATGCAGCACGCGGCAGGCGTTTCCTTAAGCCACAGCTCCAGAGCACAGTCGGGAGAGGGACGCAGCGTCAGCTACAGCGAGATTAAACCGGGCGATTTAATCTTCTACGGCGGCAAGGGCTATATCAATCATGTGGCCATGTATATCGGCAACGGACAGATTGTACATGCCTCCACGGAACGGACGGGAATCAAGGTATCCAACGCGACGTACCGTACACCTGTCAAGGTAGTCAGAGTGCTGAATTGATATGGAAAATAATGGAATGTTATCAGAATGAAATAATACTTGACTGAAAAGCAAGGTAAATGTATAATAAACGTAATGATTTTAACAATTACGTAATAATTAGAACGAAAAAGTAAAAAACAGGAGCAATGTCCCAATGATAAAGAATACATGGAAAACATTAAGCCTTTTGGCTTTCTGTGGAGCAATCGTACTTGCAAATCCGGCAGATGCCAAAGCGGATGAAGTTTCCGGACCAGGACTCAGTTCAGGTAATTATATCGCAACAGTTGAAGCAGAGACCGTGAATATCAGCACGGATGAGAGCGGCCAGGAAGTATTGATGGCAGCTTCCAGGGGATCATCATTCCAGGTCGTGGAAGACATGGGTGACGGATTCGTGAAAGTGAAGGTTAAGGATACATACGGTTATCTTCCGGTCGACGGGAATGCAACAGTTACCCAGACCGACGAGGCGACGATCGCCGCACTGGAAGCAGCATACGATGCTCCTGCGGAGTTCAGACAGAGTGTTGTCAATTACGCACTGCAGTTTGTGGGCGGACGTTACGCCTATGGCGGCAGTGATCCTCATACCGGAGTGGATTGTTCCGGATTTACGAGATACATCATGCAGCATGCGGCAGGTATTTCTTTAAACCGTTCTTCAGGCGGACAGGCTTCTCAGGGAGTAGCTGTGAGTTCTGACCAGATGAAGCCCGGCGATCTGATTTTTTACGGGAACGGAAGATCGATCAATCACGTAGCCATGTATATTGGCAATGGACAGATCGTACACTCCTCCACCTATAAAACGGGAATCAAGATTTCTCAGTGGAATTACCGGACTCCCGTCAAGATTGTCAATGTCATTGGCGAATAATGGACAAGCGGATAACTGGATTTTCGATAAGGGATATAAGACTCCCGGCACTGGCTGCCGGGAGTCTTTTGCATCCGCCGGGATCAAAAATATGGTCAAAAAAAGGAAGAGCCCGGATAGGGGAGCTATCCGGACTCTTCTGAGGGGAGTATAAATAATTAATAAGGATGAGGAAATCTAATTCCTCACTCTAATTATAATATAGGCAGATGAAAAAAGCAAAGTTATTTTTCATAATTTTTCGTATAATATTTGAGGAATCAGCCATACTAACCGTGTAACAAAAAATCCGACAGGAGGTATCATAAGATGTCTAATAACAACTACAATGATAACTACAACGATTGCAGCAATTCTTCCAAGAACAGCAATCAGAACAACAGCAAGAACAGCAACAAGAACAACAGCCAGAACAACAGCCAGAACAGCAACCAGAACAGCAGCCGCAACAACAGCCAGAACAACAGCCAGAACAGCAGCCGCAACAACAACCAGAATAACAGCCAGAATAAGTCTGACTATTAATCTGTCTGGTGGCACGAAAATAATGACTTGCCAATAAGTTCATGATTTCGTCGAAAAGCACAGGGAAACGATGCGAAAGCATATCTCCCTGTGCTTTTTGATTGTAAGGACGCCTTTCCTGCAGCCATGATCAGAAAGATAAACTTTTCACGGGTCGTGAATATAATGGTAATAGAAAGGACAGGTGATTGTATGTTCAAGACAATACCGATTGGTGAAGTCGATTATTATATAGAAAATGAGTACGATATGATGCTGATTGATCTGCGAAATGCCGCATCGTATCAGAGAGCCCATTTAAATGGGGCTGTCAATATTCCGTATGAGGAAATGGAGCAGAGAGTTTCCGAACTTCCAAAGGATAAGCTGCTGGTATTTTACTGTGCGAGAGGCGGACAAAGTATGATGGTATGCCGCTATCTGGCCCGTATGGGGTATTCTGTGCTGAATGTGGCCAACGGAATCGCCTATTACCGCGGAAAATATCTGGTTCGAGGGTAAATTTATTGACAGATACGCCCTGTAAGACTTAAAATATACCTATTAATGCAAGAAGGAGAATTTACTTATGAAATATATGATTGCGTCCGATATCCACGGTTCCGCGTTCTATTGCAGAAAGCTGCTGGAAGCGTTTGAGGCATCCGGAGCGAATCGCCTTGTTTTACTGGGAGATATTCTTTATCACGGTCCGAGAAATGATCTGCCGAAGGAATATGCGCCCAAAGAGGTGCTGGCCATGTTAAACGGCTGTAAAGACAGAATCTACTGTGTCAGGGGAAACTGTGACACGGAGGTGGACCAGATGGTGCTGGAATTTCCTGTGATGGCGGACTATGCACTGCTGGCGATGGATGGAATCACCATCTATGCCACACATGGCCACGTTTATCATGAGAATCACCTTCCACCCATGCAGAAGGGGGATGTGCTGCTTCATGGGCACACCCATGTGCTCCGGGCGGATCAGTGCGGGGATATTACCATCTTAAATCCCGGCTCCGTATCCATACCGAAGGAAGGCAATCCGCCGACATACGCGATTTTGGAGGATGGGGTCTTTCGGATCCTGGATTTCGAGGGCCGCGTGATTAAAGAAAAGAACCTGGGAGAATAAAGTGAAAAAAACATTTGAACTCATTGCACCGTGTCACTTTGGCATGGAGGCTGTTTTAAAAAGAGAAATTACGGATCTGGGCTATGATATCACACTGGTGGAAGACGGCCGTGTGACATTTATCGGAGATGAAGAGACCATCTGCCGCGCGAATATATTTCTGCGCACGGCAGAGCGTGTCCTGTTGAAAGTGGGAAGCTTTCATGCGGAATCATTTGAAGAGTTATTTCAGAATACGCGGAGTATTCCGTGGGAGGAATATATTCCTCAGGACGGAAAGTTCTGGGTTGCGAAGGCGTCCTCTATCAAGAGCAAGCTGTTCAGCCCTTCCGATATCCAGTCGATCATGAAGAAAGCCATGGTGGAACGGCTGAAGAAGGCGTATGGCCTGGAATGGTTTCCGGAGAGCGGAAGCAGCTATCCGCTCCGTGTATTTTTGTATAAAGATGAGGTGACGGTAGGGATCGATACTTCAGGAGATTCGCTCCATAAAAGAGGCTACCGTACCCTTACCAGCAAGGCGCCTATCACGGAGACCCTGGCCGCGGCTCTGATCATGATGACACCGTGGAACCGGGACCGGATTCTGGTGGATCCCTTCTGCGGAAGCGGTACATTTCCGATTGAAGCAGCCATGATAGCGGCCAATATGGCGCCCGGCATGAACCGGTCCTTCCTGGCGGAAGACTGGAAGAACATCATACCGCGGAAGTTCTGGTATGAGGCCATGGATGAGGCTTCGGATCTGCTGGAGACAGAGGTGGAGGTCGATATCCAGGGGTACGATATCGATGGCGATATTGTGAAGGCGGCGAGAGCCAATGCGGAGTCTGCCGGTGTGGATCATATGATTCATTTCCAGCAGAGGCCATTAAGTGCGCTCAGCCATCCGAAGAAGTACGGATTTATTATTACGAATCCGCCTTATGGAGAGAGAATTGAGGAGAAGGAGAATCTGCCGGCGCTGTATAAGGAGATCGGTGAACGGTACAGCGTGCTGGATTCCTGGTCCCTCTATATGATAACTGCTTATGAGGATGCGGAACGGTACGTCGGGCGAAAAGCGGACAAGAACCGAAAGATCTACAATGGTATGATGAAGACGTATTTCTACCAGTTTATGGGACCGAAACCTCCGAAGCGGAAAACAGGAGATTGATTAGTTGAAAGCAGGAAAATGGCTGGGAACGGCGGCCATTCTGGTGCTCACCGGAACCGCTGTACTCTGGATTAACGGCCGATGGCCGACAGGCGGCTTCCGAGTACCGGAATGGGCATTTACGGGCACCGGGGAGAACGGCAGAGATGCCGGTAAGGACAGTGCAGATCAGGGGGATGCAGATCAGGGGGATGCAGATCAGGACAATGCGGCTCAAAACGATGTGGCCCAGGGCAATGGAAATGCGGAGATGGGCGGCAGAGAATTTAACAGACCGCTGGAGTCGGAGACGGGGAGAGATGCCGGAACTGATGGGACGGGGAATGCCGCGAATCCGGTGCCGGAGGTGCTTCCTGTGGCCTATGACGGCCGTACAACAGGCCGGGCGCCCTCGATAAAGAACCAGGGCTCTCTGGGAACCTGCTGGGCCTTTGCCTCTCTGATGGCGCTGGAAGCGCGTCTGCTTCCCAATGAGGTATACGACTTTTCAGAGGATCATATGTCCCTGAATAATGGTTTCTGCATTCCGCAGAGCGACGGAGGGGAGTATACGATGTCCATGGCGTATCTCCTGTCCTGGAAGGGGCCGGTCCTGGAGGCGGATGATCCCTATGGAGACGGTGTCTCTCCCACGGGTCTGAAGGCGGTCAAACATGTCCAGGGAGTCGAACTGGTGCCGGGAAAAGATTATGAAAAGATTAAGCGGGCCATTCTGCAGTACGGAGGCGTACAAAGCTCCCTATACACTTCCATGACGGACGAGGAAAGCCAGTCCGTTCATTATAATGAGGAAAAATACGCCTACTGCTATATTGGGTCCCAGCCGCCGAACCATGATTCCGTGATCATCGGATGGGATGACGAGTATCCGCGGGAGAATTTTAACACGGAAGTCAATGGCGATGGAGCGTTTATCTGCATGAACAGCTGGGGAGACGGCTTTGGCGATGACGGATATTTTTATGTGTCGTATTACGACTCCAATATCGGGCTGAATAATATTATCTACACGGATGTGGAAGATCCGGATCATTACGACCATAACTACCAGACAGATTTAAGGGGCTGGGTGGGGCAGCTGGGATATGGTTCCGATACGGTATGGTTCTCCAATGTCTATGAGGCGCAGGGGAAGGAGACTCTGGAGGCGGCTGGATTCTATGCTACAGACAGACATTCTTCCTATGAAGTCTATGTTGTGAAAAATATCGGGGACGAGGAGTCCATAAAGGCCGGAGACGGTTTCAAAAACCGGGAGCTGGCGGCGTCAGGAAGTCTCGACTATGCCGGATTCTATACGATCCCTCTGAAAACAGATACAAGAGCTGGGCTGGATCTTGAACCGGGGGAGCGGTTTGCCGTGCTGGTGAAGCTGACGACTCCGGACAGCGTCCATCCGGCCGCAATCGAATACGATGCAGGGGATGGAAAGACGATCGTGGACATCAGTGACGGTGAGGGGTACATTAGTCCCGATGGGGTGAATTTTACCAGGGTCGAGGAGGAGCAGAAATGCAATCTCTGCCTGAAGGCCTATACCACGGACAGGAAGTGAATCCGTTTTATGAAGGAGAATATACAAATGAGTGATAACAGGATCGTATTTGCCACTGGCAATGAAGGAAAGATGAAGGAGATCCGGCTGATTCTGGCCGATTTGGGAATGGAGATTTTATCCATGAAAGAGGCCGGGGCCGATCCGGAGATCGTCGAGGATGGGAAAACGTTCGGTGAGAACGCGGAGATCAAGGCGAAAGCGGTGTGGGCTGAGACCGGGGGGATTGTCCTTGCGGATGATTCCGGCCTGGTGGTGGACTGCCTAAATGGCGAGCCGGGTATCTATTCAGCCAGATATATGGGCGAGGATACTTCCTATGAGATCAAGAATCAGACCATTATCTCCAGGGTCAATGAGGCGGCCGGTGACGACAGAAGCGCCCGGTTTGTGTGCAATATTGCAGCTGTGCTGCCGGATGGAAGTGTTGTCCATACGGAAGAGACCATGGAGGGAATCATTGCAGAAAAAGCGGCGGGAAATGGCGGCTTTGGATACGATCCGATCCTCTTCCTGCCGGAGTTCGGAGTGACCAGCGCGGAGATTACCATGGAGCAGAAAAACCGGATCAGCCACCGCGGAAAAGCGCTTGAGGCGATGAAGCGGAAGCTGGAAGAGATCTATAAGGGGGACGTGCGATGAAGATATTAATTGTGAGCGATACACACAGAAAAGACGATAATCTGAAAAAAGTGATTGAGAAGACATCGCCGCTCGATATGCTTATTCATCTTGGCGATGCGGAAGGCAGCGAAACGAAAATCGCCGGCTGGGTTGGAGAAGGCTGTGACCTGGAAATGGTGCTGGGAAACAACGACTTTTTTTCCAATTTAGACCGGGAGAAGGAATTGAAGATCGGAGAGTACCGCGTCCTTCTGACTCACGGTCACTATTATAATGTGTCTTTGGGCGTGGAGCGCTTAGAGCAGGAGGCGAGAGACCGCCGTCTGGATATCGTCATGTATGGACATACCCACAGACCTTTCTATGAGGTGCGGGGCGGTGTAACTATTTTGAATCCCGGAAGTCTGTCTTATCCCAGACAGGATGGAAGGAAACCGTCGTTTATGATTATGGAACTGGATGATCAGGGGAAGGCGCATTTTACTTTAAACTTTCTGGAGCCGCAGTATAATTAGTGGGTGGAGAATTAAGAAAAAGAGATTGCGGAAGAAGTGTTTGTAGTGAAATTTGTGGGAAGAAATGTGTAAAGGTGTGTAAGTGGATTTGGGATGTTACAGAAAAATGGAATGTTAGAATACGAAGGTCTGGTAGTCCGTACTGCCAGATACCTGTTTGTTTATAAAAACGCTCCCGCAACGATATGCCGGAGCGTTTTTCATTTCAGGGGTTATAGGGGCGATAGGGCAGACTCCAGTCTGCAGACCCGGAAGTCGAGCTTATTCAGATAGGAATAAATGATGCCGAAATCATGGTCTTTCGATCTCAGCGAGGATACGTCCTTCTGGAGCTGCTTCAGCTTTTTGGAGTTTTCCCATACCTGCATGTGGATGCGCTCAATTTCATCGAGAAGCATGGCTTCGCTCTTGGCAATACGGGTGTCTATTTCTGACAGAAGGTATGCGGTGGTTGATTCGAAGCGGAAATCGAGTTTGGCGTCGTAGTCGGCGAAACGTGAATCGAGTTTAGCGTCGTAGTCGGCGAAACGTGAAACGAGTTTAGCGTCGTAGTCGGCGAAACGTGAATCGAGTTTAGCGTCGTAGTCGGCGAATTGTGAAACGAGTTTAGCGTCGTAGTCAGCGAAACGTGAATCAAGTTTGGCGTCGTAGTCGGCGAAACGTAAATCAAGTTTGGCGTCGTAGTCGGCGAATTGTGAAACGAGTTTAGCGTCGTAGTCGGCGAAACGTGAATCAAGTTTGGCGTCGTAGTCGGCGAAACGTAAATCAAGTTTGGCGTCGTAGTCGGCGAATTGTGAAACGAGTTTAGCGTCGTAGTCGGCGAAACGTGAATCAAGTTTGGCGTCGTAGTCAGCAAAGCGGGCGTCTAACTTCGCATCATATTCGGCAAAGCGAACGTCCAGTTTCGCATCATATTCAGCAAAGCGGGCGTCCAGTTTCGCATCATACTCAGCAAAGCGGGCATCCAGCTTCACGTCCAACCTCGCATCATACTCAGCAAAACGAGCATCCAGCTTCGCATCCAACCTCGCGTCATACTCAGTAAAGCAAGTCTCCAATTTTTCGCCAACCATACATCCGATCGCCTGTAATAATTCCTGGTTCTGTGTATTTAACATGATCTTACCTCCTTTCCGTGAGAGTAACTACATTATACTACAAACAGGAGTAAAAAACCACGATTATTGTTGTGAAAATTCATTAAAAATAATTATAAAACCGGCTTCTATTATCTCTCGGCCGCTTGTCGCTGGATACGTTACCTGGCGGCAGTGAAAAGCCTCTGATGCAGCCCTGCCTCCAGAGCCAGCACCTTTTTATAGTCCTCCGGCGTGTCCATATCTATGATGCAGGTCTCATCCTCCGCTGAAAAATACTCCGCTTCGCTGTTAAATGGTGTCAGTGCTCCTTTTAGTCCCGCATCGCCCTGATAAGACAGTATATCCGGAATGCAGGCGGCCGAGATCACAGGAGGATGGCCTTTCCGCATTGAAAAAGAGGGATACAGGACGGGAGCGCCCGAGTGGTGGAATTCCTCTATCAGATCTTCTATCAGCGACCGTGTTACCAGCGGGTAGTCTACCGGCAGAATCAAAAATGCCGAAACCTCCTGGTCCAGAGCCAGAATCCCGGCCTTTACCGAGGTAAACATACCCTCCGCAAAGGCCTGATTTCTGACCGTTGTCACGCGGCTTCCGGATAAATGTGCTTCCACCTCATCTCCACGGTAACCGGTCACCACGATGGTCCGGTCGGTCAGGCCGTCAAGTACTTCGGCCTGCCTGCGAATCACCGTGGTCCCTCCTATGGGCAGAAGAGGTTTTAAACGCCCCATCCTGGAAGAATAACCCGCGGCTAAAAGTATTGCTTCAATTCTGCCCATAAGCTTCCCTCCTATATTGTTTCAATCCACGCTCGATCATTTCACAGAGTGCGGCTACCTCTTATAGATGCGCGGCTTGACTTCATGTCAGTGGGGGATACCGATTTCT
>OFMJ01001586.1_pt1 | contig 16402 bp, 10 predicted proteins | sample 1541801 | NCBI WGS metagenome assembly OFMJ01 (sample SAMN04209234, study PRJEB22552) | human gut metagenome | biome: gut; material: feces | host: Homo sapiens | place: USA: Oklahoma
TCGACCCCATGCAGGCGTACCTGGGAGAAAAGGTGGACATGAACCGGGCTAACGAAGTGCGCACGGTGATGAAGGGCCTGACCCAGGTGGCCAATCAAACCGGCTGCGCCATCGTCCTGGTAGGCCACCTGAACAAATCCCAGACCGCCAACAGTGCCCAGCGAGGCCTGGGTTCCATGGATTTTCGAGCGGCGGCTCGCAGCGTTTTGCTGGTGGGCCGGCTCAAGAATGACCGGGACATCCGGGTGATGGTGCACGACAAATCCTCCCTGGCCCCAGAGGGAAACTCCCGTGGCTTTACCCTGGACAACGGCACCCTTCACTGGCAGGAGGGGTACGAAAATCTCACAGCGGACGAGCTGTTGAGCGGCGCCACCCATGGGAATAAGGTCGCTCTGGCCGAGGACTTGATCCGGGAACAGCTGGCTGGTGGGCACCCTGTGCTGGCCAACGAGATCTACCAGTTGGCGAAAGACGCAGGGATCTCCCGGCGCACTGTGGAGATGGCCAAGCGCAATATGCCGGACGTAACAGCCAGAAAATTGAGAAACTGCTGGGCCTGGTCGCTCCACTAACCAAGACCGCAAGACCGTAATCGTTCTCCATGCGAGGTTCTATATCTTGCGTGATTTTCAAAACTGACCCATAGATGCTGTGTTATTCAAGGCCATAGCTTCCAACACATTGCGGCCTTGCGGTCTTGAATTTGCAGAAGGGATACGATCCACCCTTCGCTAAAACCAGAGTTTCCTTTACCACCAGCAACACAAGTGACGCGGAAAACAGGAGACCTGCAGCTCTCCCCTATGCGGGTTGCACTCCTTACAGCACTGGAATCGAAACACAACCGCCCCAAAGCAGTTCCCACAGAACCACCCAAGCCCCCTGTTTGGCCCCCAGGAGGCCCCGTGTGGCGGTTTCCACCCCGGGTGGGGGAACGCCCCGCCCCAGCCCGGTCAGGGGCCGGTTTGGGCCACACAGGGCCCAGTTTGGCAGAAAGAAAAGAAAACAGCCCAACCCGGAAAACAACCGCCAGCGTAACCGGAGAATACGCCAGCTTTCGACTTTCCCACCAGGCGAATGGTTTCCCAAAAACCAGCAGTGGTGAGAGGTGTGAAAAACAAGCAGGTGAAAGGCCCGGGGTCGCCCACAGGCGTCCCGTGCCGGGTCACTTCGCCCGGCAGAGCCGGTCGTTGAGGGATTTTTCCTAGGCGTCAATTTCCACGTTTTCCGGGGTCGGTTTTGGGGCCTTGGGGTCACGGACGGGGTCAGAAAGAGAAAATTTCCCGGTGGCAAGCCATTTTCCCGGGTGTCACCGCCGGGGTCAACGAAAGGATGAAGAGAAATATGGCAGAAAAAGACTTGAAACGCAAATTCGCCCTATGGATTCGCCCCTCCCTGCTGGAGGAGGTGGATTCCCTCTACAAAAGCGACAACTGCGCCAGCCGCAGTGAGTTCATGGAAAAGGCCCTGCGATTCTACATAGGGTACCTCTCCAGTGAGAAAAACAAGGACTACCTGGCTGACGTTATCCCCTCTACTGTGAAAGGCATCGTGGATGAAACCGCCAACCGCATAGGCCGGCTGCTGTTCAAAATGGCGGTGGAGCAGGCGGTATCAGAAAACATCCTCGCCGCTGTTTGTGACGTAGACCCGCAGGATGTAACACGCCTGCGGGGGCAATGCATTGAGGAAATTCGAAAGACCAACGGGATGATTTCCTTTGAGGAAGCCTTAAGATGGCAGAGAGATGGCTAACGCCATCTCCCCGAGTTTTGCTTGGAGGTTTGAAAAACCTCCATTTTGCTTACGCAAAACCGCAAAACATCGCGCTAAAGATTGAAGAAAGGAGAGAAATATTTGGCAAGCATCAAACAACTTACTGACCGCAAATTTAAGATCACCATCAGCAACGGCTACCGCCCGAGTGGCAAGAAAATCTGCAAGGCAAAGACCATCACCGTGCCGGATTCGGTGAAGCCCAGAGGCATCTCCCAGTACGTTGCTCACGAAGCGGAGGAGCTGGAACGGCTGGTGAAATCCGGTTTCGCTGAGGACAGGGACACCACCTTTGAAGCTTACGCCACCCGGTGGCTGGAGCGGCAGGTGAAATACGCCCCCAGCACTCTGGCCAGCTACCGCCGGATGCTGGAGCGGGTCTACCCCTACATTGGGGCCATCAAACTGGGAGAGCTGAGGCCCATGGCCCTGGAAAACATGATGATCGAGTTGAGAAAGAGAACCCACCAGGGCAAGCCCATCCGGGAAGCCACGGTGCAGAAATACCTGACCGTTGTCTCCGCCGTCCTCAGCGATGCCAAGCGAAATGAAATCATCCAGCGCAACCCCGCCCGGATGATCGACCTGCCGGACACGGAACACCGGCAGCAGTTTATCCCCACGGATGATCAGGCACAAGAGCTAATTCTGGCCCTGCTGGACGAACCCTACCACTACAAGCTCTTCTATGTGCTGGCCATGTACACCGGCTGCCGCCGCGGGGAGCTGTGCGCATTGCGGTGGAAGGACTTTGTGCTGGTGGAGAAGTACCGCTCCGTGCTCACCGTCAGCCGATCTCGCACCGTGGTGGCCGGGCAGGGGGTGGTGGAAGGCCCCACCAAGAATGGCCGGAGTCGTTCCATCGCTTTGTCCGAGGATATCACCTCCCTGGTGCAAGGATTCTTCTACTACCAGCGGGAGATCGCGGAGCAGCATGGCAGAAAGTTGAGCCCGTATCTCTTCGTCAACGAGAAAGGGAACCCCATCCACCCGGACACTTTCACAAAACACCTGCGCCAAATCTTCGAGGAAAATGATTTCCCGGACACCTTCCACCTCCACACCCTTCGCCACTATTTCGTCTCCACCATGCTTCACGAGGGAGTGGACAAGCAGACCGTTGCGGAGCTGGCAGGCCATGGGGATACCTCTTTCTTGGAGCGTACCTACTGCCATCCCCAAATGGCCTTGAAGGAGCACGCGGCGGAAAAGATGAACGCAGTGCTCCTTTACAGCGCATAATTCAGATACATCGCTGGGGCTTGCAGACAGGCTATGCCGCCCCTCTTGTCCAAAGGGTAGAAAATGAAAACAGGGCTGGACTTCCACCCGCACGTGGGGTAGTGTGTGGTTGCCTCCACAGGGCAAACCACAACAGGAAAGAGGTCAACACAAATGGCAAGCATCCGCAAACGAGGAAACAGCTACCTGCTGGTGGTGTCCATGGGTTACGACCCGGAGGGCCACCGCCGCAAGCCCCAGCAAAAGACCGTCCATCCGCCAGAGGGCCTGACACCCAAGGCCAAGGAAAAATGGTTGGAAGAAGAGGCCGCCCTCTTCGAGCGCGAGTGCAAAAACCAGCCCCTAATCGTGGACAAGTCCATCACTCTGGCGGAGTACACCGCATATTGGCTGGCCCACATCGCCCCCGGCAAGCTGGCCAAGTCCACTCTGGCCCGGGACAAGCAGGACATGGATCGGTTTCTGCCGGCCCTGGGCAGCTACAAGCTCACCGACCTAAAACCCGAACACTTCCGCAATCTCTACGCAACCTTGCGGAAGCAAAAGAACTCTGTGACGGGAAAACCGCTCTCCGAGAGCACCGTTGAGGGAGTCCACGCCTGTCTGTGTGGGATCCTCTCCGATGCCATGGAGGGCGGTTTTTTGTCGCAGAATCCGGCCTGGCGCACCTACAAGTACGCTGGCAAGAAGAAACAGAAGCGCAATGTGGCGGACGAGGAAACCACCAAGCGGCTAATCGCCGCGCTGGAGAAGGAGAGCATTAAGTACGAAACTTATTTCAAACTCATCATCGCCACGGGGATGCGGCGAGGGGAGTGCTGTGGTTTGAAATGGAAGGACGTGGACTTTTCTGAGAAGTCCATTCACATCTGCCGCAATGTGGTGAAGGTCACCGGGGAGGACATCATTGTGAAAGAACCCAAGACAGCCGCCGGGGACCGGTATGTGTACTTCTCCCTGGAGATGGCCAGTCTGCTGAAAGAATACCGCTCCTTCTGCCAAGGGGAACTGGAGCTCCATGAGGGACGCTCTCTCATGCCAGAGGACTACATCTTCCACCGCCATGGGGCTGATTTGCCCATGACTCCCAGCACCTTCACCTGGCGATTCAAGCTGATTCTCAAAAAGCACGGCCTGCCCTTGGATTTGAATGTCCACAGTCTGCGGCACACGGCAGCCAGTTTGATGATCTCCGGCGGGGCGGATGTGGCTACAGTGTCGGGGATTTTAGGCCACGCCCAGGTGTCCACCACGCTGGACATCTACACCCATGCTTTTGATGAGAAGAAACGGGAGGTGAGCGCCCAGATGCAGGGAAGGGTAGGGGTGTGAAAAAGACTATTTCAGACTATTAAGCAGCTCAGAAAATCCCTCCAAAGCATTTTGGAGATTTTCCATGATATCTTCTGCCAATGCCTCCGGTGACGGCAAATTGTCCAAGTCCGCTAACGCTTTATCTTTGATCCAAAAAATATCCAAGCTCGTTTTATCACGGGAGAGAATTTCGTCTACAGAATAACGACGCCAACGGCCATCCGGGTTCTCTTCGCTCCAAGTCTCGTGCCGTTCGTAGCGGTTTTCGGGATTGTAGCATTGGATGAACTCTTCCAGATCCCCGTAAGTCATCGGGCGCTGTTTTAGCGTGAAGTGTATATTGGTTCGAAGATCATAAAACCAAATTTCTCTCGTCTGGTAATCTGGGCTGGCAGGACGCTTATCAAAAAATATCACATTAGCCTTGACGCCTGGCTTGTAGAAAATTCCTGTCGGCAGGCGGAGAACCGTGTGGAGGTCGCAGGTTTCCAGCAGTTTTTTTCGGATAGTTTCACCAGCGCCGCCCTCAAACAGCACATTGTCCGGCACGACTACCGCTGCCTTACCAGTGGCTTTTAGAAGTGTATTGATATGCTGAAGGAAATTTAATTGCTTATTGGAGCTGGTCGTCCAAAAATCTTGTCGGTTATAGACAAGGTCTTCCTCCTCCTGCTCACCTTCTTCATTGGTGAAGGTGAGGGCAGATTTTTTGCCAAAAGGTGGGTTAGTAAGCACATAGTCGAACCTCTCACCGGGATCGGTGAGCAGGGCGTCCCCCAATGTGATGGGCACCTGACCGTAAAGGTCGCCGATATTGTGAAGGTAAAGATTCATCAGGCTCATCTTGAAGGTACTGGGAACAATTTCCCAGCCCCGGAAGGCTTCCCTCTTTAAAAACTCCTTTTCCTCTCGGTCCAGGTTGTAGTGCTTCGGATCTGCCAGATAGCTTTGAGCCGCCAGCAAAAAGCCGCCACTGCCACAGCAAGGGTCGGCGATGGTCTTCATAGGTTCCGGGCGAATGCACTCCACCATGGCTTGAATCAAAGGACGGGGTGTAAAATACTGGCCTGCGCCGCTCTTAACGTCCTCGGCGTTCTTTTGCAGCAGGCCTTCGTAGATCTCGCCCTTAACGTCAGTGGACATGGACACCCATTTTTCTTTATCGATCATCTGGACAATTCGGTACAGGATGGCGGCGTTATTGATCTTATTGGTGGCGCCCTTGAAAATCTTGCCCAGGGTGCCTCCCTGCCCGCCCAGAGTTTCCAGGATGGCTTTATACTTCCCTTCCAACTCCGCGCCCTTGAGGTCGCTCATATCCGCCCAACTGTAGCCTTCCGGAATGCCAGTCTGACGGTTGTAGGGCGGCATTGCGTACTCGTCGGACATTTTTAAGAAAATCAGATAGGTAAGCTGCTCCAGATAATCGCCGTAGGACACGCCGTCGTCCCGTAAGGGGCCGCACATCCCCCAGACTTTGGAGATGATGGTTGAGGTTTGGTCAGGCATTCGATTTTCCTCCTATGGGTCTTCTATGAAACCTCCGCTTACGATTGCTTCATTGTAACTGAGATGGGATAACGAAACAGTGTCGCTTTTCAGATCGATAAAAAGATCTTTTGAACAGGTGCATCCATGGTCCATATAAAACAGCTGCTTTTTGCCACTGTAATATGTTCCAAATAACACAAAATCCACTCTTGCTTTCGTCAGAAAAAAATCCAGAAATTGCTTAGTGAATAGATAGGGGACTTCGGCAATGTCTCCATCTATTTTCAAAAGAGGACTATATAGATGTTCAGCAAGAAAACCGATCACCACTTTTCTGCTTCCTCTCTTATCTTTAAGGTTTTCAATGTAAGACGGGATTTTCTTATAGTGGTTTTCAAAACAATATTCAAAATTATGAATCCAATTATCCACTGAAGTTGAGTAGTCAATCTTATCAACACAGAACTTACAATCTAACGGCCGTTGACGGATTTTCTCTAGCAAGAGGGATTCCTCTTTTTTGCCCTGCATTCCTTTCTGTGTCTTACGAGAAGCATCAAACTCAAAATGTTCTATCATAACAAGAGTGTCATCGTCCACAGCGAACATATCTGGCGCTTCAAAAGGTTCTAGCTTATGGAGATATTGGCTGAGCTCGCCAGATGAAAGTGCATGAAAGCCTCCACAGCACAGAATGTTTGAATTGCCAACAAGGTAATCATTTATGAGGCGTTGGTATTCCTTCCCTACGTCTTTCATGTCGCAAGTGCCCCCTCAAAGGCTTGTTTCAAAATACTCTGCCGCAGGGCTTCTGCCTGCCGCAGAGAAATATCAATGGTTTGCTCGATACTATCGCAGACTGATGTCTGTGCCTCTAAGTTTGAAAAAATATCCTTCTGCATTTCCCTTGTAATTTTAGGAACTGGGATATGTTTGACAATGTTCTCGTTCAAATTTTTCATTGTCGTTCCCGTTGCATTGTCTTCTAAATAATGCACTATGTCTGGAGCAGACAGAATTTGCGCATAAAAAAATGAATCATATTCTGGTTTTAGCCTGAAAATTATACTTCCTGTCCCACAAATCCATCCCACCTCTGCATTTGTTACTGGGGCAACACGTCCCATTTCTCCCCGGCGTCCCATTATTATATCATTTTCTTCAAGCCGGTACGGTGACAATTCAGTAGCCTTTTCACGGGAAATAGTAACTTTCGTATTTGCATTGATAGAAAGGCCGCTTATATGTTGCGGGTTGATAACTGGTATTCCCCCTGATATATAGTCTGCTTTATGCAATGCCGTTCCAAAAGGTCCTATTCGTATATCATCCACAATTTCAGATATTTCAACGACTCCTGTCTGCATAGCAGACGCAAACGCCTTTTTCAGCACCGCCTGGCGGTAGACCTTCAGTTTTTCCTTTGCGGTTTGCAGTTCCGCCACGCTGGCGTCTAGCCTGGAAAACAGCTCCTCAATTTTGGAGACAATATGCTCCTGTGTTGGAAGGTCAGGCACATTAAATTGAATTTTATCAAGATTTTTTCTTGAAATTCTCTTTCGTGTCGTACCACTCTCGTAGCGACTAATTTCTTTCCGGAATTGCGGAGAATTCACCATATACATCACATAGCGCGGATTATATGCGCAGTCTTTAATCCGCACTATTGCAATATCCACCGCTGTAATAAATTTCCCGTTCAGAGGAAAAATACATGCTCGACCAAGAGGATCAGGCAATCTTGCAATCAAAATATCACCCTGTTGAAGAAATGTACAATTCAATCTGCAGGCAGTGGCCTCAGTAAGATACCGCGAGGACTTGTCTTTAAATGTACCCTCTCCAATGTCAGCTAATTGAATCAACCGTACATTTCCATTAACATCTTGATCTTTTTTCTCAATCCAATCTCCATCACAAAACAGGCCTTCATTGCCTGTCAACTGGCTAAAGTTCATATTTTTTCTCCAACCTAAAGACAATAGTTATGCTACCAATTCCCGATTCATTTCCATTAAAATTACTTCGTACTCTTCTCCGAACACCTCATAGAACCTCCCAAGACCGCCCTTGCGGTCAAAGGGGCTCAGGTCCAGGTCCTCCGGCTGAATGCTCAGAGAGGTGGCGATATGATCTTTCACCAGTTGGAGCCACTCCATCTGTTCTGGGGTAAAATGCACCGCACCGGCGTTGCGGCGGAATGTCCACTGCTGGAAGTTATAATTTACCTTGTCGGCGAAGGGCTGTAAACCCTCCGCTTCGCCCATCTCAAAACGGATGATGGATACCAGGTCGGCCAACTGACGCAGCGTGCCCGTCCCCTTTATCTTCTCCGGTTTCTTGATGGCATAGCAGTCCCACAGCCGCTCAATGGTCACGCCTTTGCTTCGCAGTTTCTCATAGAGGGCTTTCAGCTTTTCACTAGCCATAGGCCGGTCCCGATAGGCCTGGTTGTAAAGGATACGCAAAGCAATGATCTCGTCCTTGTTCTCCTTAATAAACTCACGGAAAGTACGGATCACCCGGTCAGTGTTTTCTTCTCTCTGGATGTCAAACCCAGCAAAGAGCAGGGTATCCGGATTGGTATTGTCGATAATCTGCTCATGGCTGCGGCGGACATTCTCGATAAAATCCCGCACCTCTGGACGGCAGAAAGGCGCAGCGGCTTGCGTTGCCGCTTCTCTCTGCACCGTCTTCATCTGCTCTTCCGTGGGCTCCTGGGTCTGGAACTTCTCCTGTGCCTGGGCAGTGAGAATATCCTCGTCAAAGGCGTTGAGCAGTTGCTCCGCCAGCTGATTGGCGGGAACACCCACTACCTGAGAAAATTCCTTTCGCTCGCTGGAATTCATCTGACTGTTGAGCCGGATCACCCGATTGGCAAGAGAGGTCAGGGTGTCCTCATCACGAGCACCCAAAGCCACTGTCATCATCAGTTCTTTCAGCGAAACCGAGGGCTTGCGCTCCAGGGGGCGGGTTTCGGATTTCTTGGACTTCGTGACACCTACTGCATCCACGATGACAAAGTGATCTTTGTTCTCGGTGGCTGAAGGAGTCACTTTTTGCAAGTCATCCTTACTGAGGGTACGAGTGCCCCGACCTTTCATCTGCTCAAAGTAGTTCTTACTGCGTACATCCCGCATAAAGATCAGGCATTCAATGGGCTTGACATCGGTACCAGTGGCAATCATATCCACTGTTACCGCAATACGAGGATTGTAGCCATTCCGGAACTCACTGAGTACACCCTCTGGGTTTTCTGCGGAGTAGGTGATCTTTCTGCAGAATTCGTTTCCCTCTCCGAACTCTTCCCGGACAATCTGGATAATGTCATCGGCATGGCTGTCGGTTTTAGCAAAAATCAGGGTTTTGGGAACTTCTTTGCGTCGCGGGAAGAGTGTGGTAAACAGATTGTCCCGAAAAGTGCGGATTACCATGCGGATCTGGCTGAGGTTGACAATATCCCGATCCAGCTGAGTAGGTATGTAGTCCACATCCTCATCCAGCTGTTTCCAGCGTTTTTCTCGCGAAAGCCGGTTGCGGCACTCGATGACTTGCTTCATAATGTGGGCGCCGCTTTTAGTCACCTGGGTTTCGATGAGAAAAATATCCTCACCCACATTGACGCCATCGATGATGGCCTGTTCCCTGGAATATTCGCTAACCACATTCTCATTGAAGAAGGCAAAGGTGCGCTTGTCTGGCGTAGCGGTGAGTCCAATAAGGAAAGCATCGAAATAATCCAGCACCTGCTGCCAGACATTGTAGATGGAACGGTGACACTCATCGATAATGATACAGTCAAAAAATTCCGGTGGGTACTTTTCGTTGTAGACTACCTCTTTAGCCAATTGACGGTCTGCCGAAGTAAGCTCGTTAAGCGATGTCTCCTCCGCCGACTCATCCAGTTCCTCCCCTTTCAAGATGGAGTACATTCGCTGGATAGTACTAATACACACCTGCACATCCTGGGGAATATAAGAACTTTTCAGCCGGCGTACCCCGTAAATCTCGGAGAAAGACCGGTTGTCGTCATTGGGCCGGTAAGCAAGAAACTCCCGCTCTGCCTGTTCGCCCAGGCTTTTGGTATCCACCAGGAACAGCACACGGTTGATCTTGGCGTATTTCAGCAGGCGGTATACCGCCGTAATGGCTGTAAAGGTCTTGCCCGCGCCGGTGGCCATCTGAATCAACGCCCTGGGTCGGTTTTGTGCAAAAGACTGCTCCAAACTCTCGATAGCAGCAACCTGACAACCACGGAAGCCCGTAGGATCAAAAGGTGGAAAATGTTTCATGCGATTGCGAATTGTATCCTCAGACTTCAATAGGGCAAAAAGGTTTTCAGGACGGTGAAAGCTGAAAATACGGCGGGAGCGGTATTTCTGATCCCGATAATCCGTAAAGCGTGTCAGTTTCCCAGTGGCTTCATAGGCGAAGCGGATTTGATATTCAGCCTTGATCCACTTAAAGGTGCTGCCTGCATAGCGGCTGGACTGTGTTTCCACCACAGTGATATTCTCGCCCTTATCGTCAGCTTTTGCCTCCACAACCCCCACAGGGATTCCTTCTATGAACAGTCCATAATCTACTGGCCCAGTACTGGTGGGGAATTCCCGTACAGCTACCCCTAGGCTTGCCTGCGGATTTAGCTGGGCCATATCCTGGAGCACCCATCCTGCCTGCAGGAGTCGTTTGTCAATAGATTCGCGAGCTTTTTGTTCCGGAGTCATGTATCGCACCTGCCCTGCATTTCTCGACTTAACCGAATTATACCATAAAGTTCTAACATTTTACAGGGAAATCAAGACTTCACCAATTAACTTATTCCAAGTAGGTACAGCAAGGGACTATCGCCCAATTTCACATTGAGACCCTGATAAATCGAAAGACCACGTAAACTTTCCATCCACCGGGTCATCTTTTAGTTCAATAGATGCGGCCGCTAAAAGCGCACCATACGGTGATGTGGCCAAGAGCGTCACGCTGCCCGCAGCCGTCCAGCGGCAGATGGACAAAATGCCGCTGCAAAACCTGCTCAAGCAGGCCGGCAAGGCCGTGACCCCTGAGATGGCCCAGCGGCTCAACAACGCATTGAACCAGATTCCGCGAGTTTCATGAACCTGCCGCCTGGCAGCTCAAAAGTCATCCGCGAAGGGCGAGACAGATCGCTATGCCGGATGGCGCCCGTGCATCCGGCACAAACCCCTGGTCCAGCCAGTGGGCCAGGCGGAACCGGCTGAGTGGATCGTCCAGTGGGACCTCGATGGCCAGCCGCGGGCAGCAGGCTTGGCAGAAGGTGAGCATGTATTTGGAAGCCCCTGCGAAACGGGGGCTTGTATAGGGACCCCGCATGGTGGCGCGGGGCAGCGGTGTGCAGGCCGTTGCCTTCGCGCTGCCTTTTCGTTTGTTGGCGGAGGGATAGTTGTCCGGCGCGGGGAGCTGCAAGACGAACCAGGCGCCGGGGCGGCCGTTGGTTTCCATCAGGAAGCACTGTCCCGCGGCGATCCAGCCAACGAGGGATTGGGTCAGCGTTTCCAAGCGGGATTCAAAGGTCGGAACATGACTTTTGTCAACGCCTGCTCGTGTAGCGTCGAACTGGTAGCGGTCCTTGCAGATTTGCAATAGCGTCGGAAAGTCCTTCGCCAGGGCCGGGCGGATTGTGATTTGCGGTAGCTCCAAACCGGTCGAATTGCGATTCTTGTTCGCAGCGTTTACACGAGAGGCTTGTGCCATCTTTTCGCAGTATTCTTCATAGGTGGAATCGCCCGGCCAGGCGGGGCCGTCCGGGAGCAGTTCTTCGTACCGCCGCTTGCTGTTCTCCCACTGAGTGCGGGACAACGGCAGCGCGCTGGCCGTGGTTTCTTCGTTGTGCAGGTCGTCCGCCTGCACACCCAAAATGTCGGCCAATGTCTGGTAGGTGGAGCGCTTTTGCGGGTAGGTTTCGCCTTTCTCATAGGCAATGATCGTCCGCAGCCCCAACCCGGCCTGATTGGCAAGCTCGGCTTGCGTCAGGCCTTTTTCTCTGCGGGCGCGGCGGAGTTTTTCGCCGAATGTCATGGGATACCTCTTGGTTACCTGGCTGGGGAAAAAGCATAACAAGTAAGGCCGCGAGGCAGAAAGGAAAATGCGATGACGAATGAAACCAAAGAACTGAAAACTTACACGATGCAGGAGTTGTACGAGCACCCCCTAGAACCGATGGCCTGTCTGGTGGATGGCCTGCTGGCTCCGGGATTGTACATACTGGGTGGTTCACCCAAAGTCGGAAAGAGCTGGATGGCGCTGCAGCTGTGCCTCGCTGTGTGCGGCGGAAAGGCCTTTCTGGGGCGCGCAACGCGGAAAGCGAGGTGCTCTACCTGGCGCTGGAGGATAGCCCACAGCGGCTGCACAGCCGGGCTTTGCGGCTGGCGGATACCGCGGCATTCCGCCGCCAAAAACGCCCCGTTCCATGCAACCGCATGGAACGGGGCGATGCATTATGGATCAGGCCAGGCGGTGTTGTTCCAGCCAGACCATCAGGGTAGGCTTTTCCGCCTTGATGCGCCGTGCACGCACCGTGAATACCAGAATGGTCAGCAGCGTGAAGACCACCAGCCATACCGCCAGGTAAGCCAGGCATCCGGTCACGCTCCCGCCGCCGCAGATGGCACGGCGGAAGGCGGTAACGGTATAGGTGAAGGGCACCCAGTCATGCAGATACTTCACGAAGGACCCCGACAGCTCCAGCGGATAAGTGCCCACCGAGCCGGCCAGCTGGATCACCATGAAGACCAGCATCAAAAAGCTGCCCACCTTGCCCATCAGGTTGGTGAAGAAGTACATCACCGACATGAAGGTCACCGAGGCCACGCAGGCCACCAGCAGAGTCTGACCCATCCGGGCCGGGTCGAACCCGTTGATGACGTGCAGCGCCGCCACCATCACCAGCGCCTGTGCCACCGCGATGGCGTACAGCACCGAGGCCTTGCTCAGCCACCAGGCGGCACCGCTCTTCAGCTTGCCTGTATATTCGGTCAAAGGATACATCAGGCTGAAGGCGATGCAGCCCACCCACAGCGCCACCGACATCATGTAGGGGGCCATGCCGTGCCCGTTGTTGGGCACCTGGGTCAGCTGGGTTTCGGTGGCGGTCACCGGAGCAGCGAACATTTCCACCGTTGCATCGCCGGTGTTGGTGCTGCGGATCTCCTCCGCGCCATCCGCCAGGCTGCTCTGCAGGGTTCCGGCACCGTCCGTCAGCCGGTCAATGCCGTCCGCCAGTTCGCCGCTGCCGTCTGCCAGCTGCCGGGCACCGTCCTGGATCTGGACCGCGCCGTCGGTCAGCGCCGCGGCCCCCTGATTCAGCGCCGGGCTGTTCTGGGTCAGCGTTCCGGTACCGCTGACCAGCTGCGCCGTGCCGTCCTTCAAATCCTTCGTGCCCTGCTGCAGCCGGCTGATGCCGTCGGTCAGGGCGGGCAGCTTGCCGTTCAGGCTGTTCATACCGCTTTGCAGGCTTCCGCTGCCGGCAGCCAGTGCATCCAGACCGCTGTTCAGCTGGTCGGCGCCCTGGCGCAGCACCGCGGTGCCCTGCTGCTGCAGGGCCGCGCCGCCGCTGGCAGCCCGGGCGATTCCGCCGGTGAGCAGCGGGGCCTGCTGGGCCAGCTGGCCGGTACCGCTCTGCAGCTGGGTCAGTCCGGTCACCAGGGAATCCGTTCCATCCGAAAGATGCTGCGCTCCCGCCTGCAGGGCGGGCAGGCCGCTGGACGGATCGGCCAGCGCCGCACTGCCTGCGGCTGCCTGGTCCACACCGGCGGTGTAAGCGGTCAGCCCGGTTTGCAGCTGAGCTGCGCCCTGCTGCAGCTGGGTGACCGCGGCACTCAGCTCTCCGGTTCCCGTGTCCCCGGATGCACTGCCCAGGGCTTCCGCCGCACCGGACAGCGCATTTGCGGCCTGCTGGCGGGCGTTGTCGGCGGTCTGCGCCGCCTGATAATTCTGCTGCGCTGCCGTCGCCAGCTCGTCGGCTGCCGCGATCAGGGCGTTCAGGGCATCCGGGTCCCCGCTTTGGGCGGCTGCGGTGTTGTCCGCGATGGTCTGGGCCAGCGCAGCGGGGTCCTGGAGCGTGACTGCCCCGGCCTGAACTGCCTGGGCAGTTTCATTCAGCTGCCCGGCCAGCGCATTCAGGCTGTCGCCTGCTCCGGCGGACCCTGCCACTGCTGCGGCCAGCGAATCCAGCCCGTTTTTCAGCCCTGCTGCCCCCTGATTCAATGCATCCGACTGTCCGCTCAGCGCCTGCAGCCCCTGATTCAGGGCATCCGCCCCCTCCTGGGCCTGCTGGGCACCATCGGCCAGATTGTGAGCCCCCTGCTGGACCTGCTTTGCGCCGTCCAGTGCCTGCGCCGCCCCGTCATCCAGCGCGGATGCCGAATCCGGCAGCGTCTCGGTCTGGCTTTGCAGCTGGGCCAGACCTTCGTTCAGGGTTTTCATCTGGTCATCCACCTGGGCTGCGCCGCCGGCCAGCGTATCGCTGCCGGTCTTGGCCTGGGCCGCCCCCTGGGCCAGTTGGGCCGCGCCGTCGTTCAGGGCACTCACCCCCTGGGTCAGTTCCGGCGCCGATGCTCCCATCTGGTCCACGCCATCCTTCAGTTGTGCCGCCCCGTCATCCAGCTTCTTTGCACCGTCCGACAGCTGCTGCACCCCCTGGGTGTACTGGGCCAGCCCTTCGGTGAGGGTCTCGCTGCCGCTGCGGAAGGTCAGGGTGCTGTCCGCCAGCAGCTCCAGATTTTCCCGGATGGTATTGTTGCCGTCGGCCAGCTGCCGGGTTCCATCCTGGATTTCGCCTGCGCCGTCCGCAGCCTCCTGCATGCCGTCCCCCACCTGGGCGAGCTGATCGAACATGGTTTCGGCGTAGGTTTTGGTCACCTCTTCCCGAACCCCCGCCTGGATCTCTTTCATGGCGGTTTCGCTCAGTTTGGAGGCGATGTAGTTGGTACCCGGGTTGGTTTCGTATTCCAGTTCCATCTCCCGGGGCTGCTCATCGGTCAGCGTCGCCGCGTTGGATGAAAAATCCTGCGGAATGGTGATCACCATGTAATAGGTTCCATCCGCAAGGCCCTGGGCCGCATCGTCCGCATCCGTCAGCCGGAAGTCAAGCGAGGCATCCTCCTGCAAATTTTCCACCAGTTGGCCGCCCACATTCAGTGTTTTTCCCTCATATTCCACCGGCTGATCCTGATTGACCAGCGCCACCGGCAGATTTTCCACGCTGCCATAGGGGTCCCACATGGAACCGAGAAACAGGGTGGTGTAGATCGTGGGGATGGCGATGACGGCCAGCACCACCACGAGCATCAGCCTGTTGCTCAGCAGCTTTTTCCATTCACCTTTCAGCATAGAACGAAAAAATCGCTTCCTTTCCTCTGTCTGCGCAAGAAGCAAGACATTGTGTTGTTTATTCGTCGCTGTATTGCTTTTTGCTGCATCGAGAATTCTAAACAGGAGGAAGGGACTCAACCGACAATTTCGCATCGCCGTGACCAGTAATCGACATTATGTTGTATGATGTTGAACAGTCACAAATAATTTACAAACGGGAGGAAGGGCTTCCATGGAAAAGAAGTCGGACCGGCGCATCCGCCGCACCAAGGCGCTGCTGCGGCATGGTCTTGCCCAGCTGATGTCAGAGAAAAGTGTCAACGAGGTGACCGTCAAAGAGCTGGTGGACCTGGTGGACATCAACCGTTCCACCTTCTATCTGCACTACACCGACATCTACAATATGCTGGAAAGCGTGGAGGACGAGTTGTTCGATGAAATCCTGCACACCATCCGGACCCATCCGGTCAGTCCATTCAACAAAGACAGTTTTCCTTTCATCGAGGATATCTTTGCCATTCTGTTCGACAACCGGGAAATCTGTGCCGCCCTGCTGGGCCCCCACGGGGACATCGGCTTTCTGCACCGCATCGAGGAGATGCTTTCTCAGTACAGCCTGGCTGCCCTGCGCGAAGCTTTTCCCGAGCGGATGGACAATCTGAAATACACCTATGCCTACTGCGTGGCCGGCGGCGTGGGCCTGATCAAAGACTGGCTGTCCCACGGATGTGAGGAAAGTCCCCAGCACATGGCGCAGCTCACCTTCCGCCTGGTGACCAACACCGTGAGCGATTTTTATCCCCATTCCTGACAGGTGCTGCCGGGGCATCCTGTGGTTCAGGCCGTATACAGCCAAACAAGCCATAGAAAAGGAAAAGCCTTACGTTTCCGTAAGGCTTTTTTTGGTGCGCCAGCGGGCGCGTGAAGAAAACGCTCCTGCGGAGCGTATTTAGCGACTTCCCCGCGAGGCGAATGCGAGCGTTCGCGCGATGCATGATCCCGCCCCGAAGGGGATGGCGCACTGCCCCCATTCCTCCATCCGGGCTCCACCGGGACCCGCGCACTTTCCAACAGTCCGCAGGACTGTTGGAACCGGCCGGGACGCTGACCGGCCGGACGTGCTGTTTTCGTCCCCGATGGCGCACCAGATGCTGCTTTCTCAAAGGCTGGACATAATAAATATCCCCCGGCGAAGCCGGGGGTTTTTCATCGACGGGCAAAGCCCTAT
>OFMJ01001604.1_pt1 | contig 16279 bp, 19 predicted proteins | sample 1541801 | NCBI WGS metagenome assembly OFMJ01 (sample SAMN04209234, study PRJEB22552) | human gut metagenome | biome: gut; material: feces | host: Homo sapiens | place: USA: Oklahoma
GTTTGCATAGGTCCGCACCTCCTTGTTTGCTTTATTGTAACCAATGGAGGCTCGATATACAAGCTGAAAGAAAAGCATAGAGCCTTGGGAAGGTTATCATGGTATAATAAAATACTTATATTAACGATGAATACATAAACAGGGAACAAAAAAGAGAAAGGCCGGATTTTTTCTGGATAGGCATATAATTCATGAAAAGGAAATGGATGGCGTGGGCGACGGCGCTTACGCTATGTATAGCAGGCTTTTTGCCTGCGGTGACGGCGGCGCCAGACACAGCGGAGGGAATGACACAAAAATGCAGGATCACAGTATCGGAAGGAGATCCTGCCGTGCTCACGGACAAAGCGCTGAAAACGCATTGGCAGCCTTCTGGCGGCCATGGGCGGATTACGATTGATTTGCCGGAACGACCTGCCGGCGGATTATCCATCAGCTGGTTTGCGGAGCCAGAGGATTATCTGATCTCTGCAAAGGATAAAAATGGCGTTGAATGCAATCGTTTCACCAAAGAAAAAGGGTTTACAAAAATCAAGGATTATTTTGAATTGGCCGCCGACGTACGGAAGATCACGATAGATTTAGAAAGCTCAAAGGATATGATTTCCGAACTAAATGTATTTGGGCAGGGCACACTGCCGGCCTCCGTGCAGGTATGGGAGAACCCGGTGAAAAAGGCGGATCTTATGATAGTATCCGCCCATGAGGATGATGAACTGCTTTGGTTCGGGGGAACGATCCCAACCTATGCTGTGGACCAGGGGAAAAGGACGGTCATTGTGTATATGGCCAACTGCGGCCGGCTGCGCTGCGGTGAGGCGATGAACGGGTTGTGGGCGATGGGAATCAAAAACCATCCGGTCTTTAACCGTTTTCCGGACAAGCGATCCAGAACATTGGAAGAAGGGCTGGAAAATTGGGGCGGGGAAGAGGCGGTTGTAGGGAAGCTGGTAGAAAATATTCGTCAGTATAAGCCCAGCGTGATCGTGTCCCATGACATAAACGGGGAGTATGGACATGGAGGACATAGGGCCACGGCCTATGCCGTGCAAAAAGCAGTGGAAATGGCGCAGGATGCAGAAAAGTATCCGGAATCCGCACAGGTTTTTGGTACTTGGCAGGTAAAGAAATTATATCTGCACCTGTACCAAGAAAACCCGATAGAGATGGATTGGAACCAGCCTTTGCAGGCCTATGGCGGCAGAACAGGCTATGAGATGGCCTGTGTGGGCTATGCCGAGCACCAATCTCAGCAAAGCTTTTACCAGATGCAGCAGGGCGGCAAATACGATAATGCAAAATTCGGTTTGGCCTATACCACGGTGGGCTTAGATACAGGGAAACGCGATTTTTTTGAGCATATTCCGCAGAGAGGCGCTGTTTCCGGAGGCGATGAGGAGCCTTTTGAGACGGCAGAGGAAGGCCCGGCCATAGCTCCTTCAGAGACAAAACAGAACGGCATCATGACGGCTGTGCTGGTCTTGTCTGGTTTGTTGATTCTTGCGGGCATTGCCGTGTTTGGCTGGTATCAACAGAATAGGCGTCCGCACAGGGTTACGCATAACCGGCCGCATACCAGGCGTAGAAAGCATGAAAGATAAAATGACGAGGAGCTCCCCAAGAAAGGGAGCTCTTTTGAATGCGAGGAAAAGGCGGGCGTACACTGCGATAAGCTGCTTCTTATGAATGCCAACGACAAAAAGCGCATTTTTTTGCAGGTCGGCTGCATATGGATAAGGATGAAATTATCCGATAGGAGGTACTGCCGACGATGAATCCATTTCAAATGAAATCCGTTCCCATTGACCGCACGATCCAAAACTGGTGTCAGCTATATCCAAAGTCTTATAATAAAAACGAGACGGACCCTTATACAAAGTGCCGTATCATTTTGATGAACGGGACAGAGTTTGAGGCCGTATGGTTTTCTCATCAATTCCAAAGGCATTGCCCGAATAACGATTTGAGAAGAGAACTGGCCCTGACAAGAAGAATCGAACAGCAACAGCAAAAAAAGATTTCCAACCTAAAGCCGATAGACGAGAGCATTTTGGAGCAAACCATTTCCTATGAGCAGCTTGCCGTAGACTTAACGGCAGCGCTGGCAAAGATGGAAAGGGACCCGCATGTAAAAGCTGCGATGGATTTTGCGCTGTTGGAGGACTTTGATCATCTGTACCGCTACGCCAACTTGCTGGAGATGGAGAGCGGTATTGCGGCTGAGCAACTGGTGGGGGGTTATACGGAAATCATGCCGGGGCGTCCTACCATTGCCCACCATCGGTATCCCTTTGCCGCTGTGAACCATGATACCAACTATAAGACGGCAGATTTGCAGACAAAGCTGAATATTGGGATCATCACGGCTGCAGAGCAGCAGACAATGAACTATTATATGAATGCGGGGGCTTTTTACACCTCAGATATTGGACGCCGCCTTTATCAGGAGATCGGCATGGTGGAAGAACAGCATGTCTCGGAATACGGAAGCCTGATGGATACGACTGCTACCTGGCTGGAATCATTGCTGCTGCATGAGTATACCGAATGCTATTTATACTATTCGTGCTATGAAACAGAGGTGGATCCTTACATTAAGCAGGTCTGGGAGCAATGCTTTGAACAGGAACTATCACACCTGCACAAAGCCGTGCAGCTCTTACAGAAATACGAGGGCAAGGACTGGTGCCAGGTGATCCCGAACGGAGAATTCCCCAGTGTGCTGAAGCTAGGCTCTAACATTGAATATGTGCGCGATGTATTGGCTGCAACTGTCAATATCACAAAATGCCTGGAAAACTATGTATGTGTGGATCAGCTGCCGCGTGATTCTGATTTCTTCTTCTATCAAAATATCGTCAATCGCGATGTGAATACCGTACCCAGCCATTGTGTCATCGAGGAATATATCGCTAAAAATGGAATGGACTACCGCTATGAAACAGCGCCCAATCCCATTCCGGCCCTTAGGGACAGAACAAAGGACAACACCAGCGTAGGACGCTGAGAAAAGGCCGCCCACCGGCGGCCTTTTTATTATAGATAGGTGATGCGGTTTCCGGTACGGGGCAAAGGTGCAGTGGGCAGATGCTTAGGCAAACCGAACACTGCCCCGCCGTAAATGGTTTCCTCCGGCGCCATGCCGATGGAAAGCAGATAGGAGCGGAGGGAGGGTTCGTCGCGGAGCCATCTTAGCTGATTGATCCAGCATGACCCCAGGCCAAAGCTAGACGCGGCCAGCATCATGTTTTCTAAGGCACAGGCGCTGTCAGCCATGGCATTGCCGTGGTCGATGAGATTGGCAACGAGCACAAGGACAGGGGCACCGTATAAAAAATCGTAATGTCCTTGCTTGGCCTTGCGTATCGAGGAGGCCAAGCTTTCGTAGGTATGGGGGGTTATCTGCATCCGGGCAAAAGCTGAGACCGCTTTTTGGCTAAGCTCCGCCAGGATATGCGGGGATTGGATCACCAAGAAATGGCAGGCCTGCCGGTTGCCGCCGCTTGGCGCCATGCGCCCGGCCTCTAAGATTTCGCGGAGCTGATAAGGCGGCAGCGGGTCCGGAAGGAAAGAACGGATGCTGCGCCTATTTGCCAGATTGGCAAGAATGGGATTCATAAAAACGCCTCCTTTTTTTTATCGTATAGGAAGATGGGAGAAAATACAACTGTCTTGTCAGTTGTGTTGACATTTTCAAAAGAATGTGCCATACTGCACTGGATTATGGTGAGGAGGCGGATACAATGCCTGACATAACAAACGAGATACAAGCGCTAAAGCGTGAGCGGGATGCAATCATCCTGGCCCATTATTATACAGAGGATGCCGTGCAGGCGCTGGCGGATCATGTAGGGGATTCTTATTATTTGAGCAAAGTGGCCCGGGAATGCCCGCAAAAAACCTTGGTATTTTGCGGCGTAAGGTTTATGGGGGAAAGCGCGAAAATCATGAATCCGGAGAAAACTGTGCTGATGCCGGACGCAGTGGCGGACTGCCCCATGGCACATATGACAGATGCTGAGCGTATTCGGCAGGTGCGTGCCCAGCATCCTGACGCGGCGGTAGTATGCTATATCAATTCTACGGCAGAGGCCAAGGCAAACAGCGATGTTTGCGTAACAAGCGCCAATGCCATGCGCATTGTACAGGCGCTGCCGAATCGAGAAATCTATTTTATCCCAGATGAGAATTTGGCGCGCCACATCGCGGCGAAGCTGCCGGAAAAGCAATTTATCTACAACAAAGGGTACTGCCACGTACATACAAAGCTAACCGCAGAAGCCTTACAAGAGGCTAAGGATGCGCACCCGGAGGCTTTGGTACTGGCACATCCGGAATGTAAACAGGAGGTGTTGGCGCTGGCTGATTATATCGGCAGTACCTCCGGCATCATTGATTATGCGGCGCAGAGTAAAAACGAGGCGTTTATCGTTTGTACAGAGATAGGTGTTATGTATGAATTAAAACAAAAGAATCCGCAAAAACGGTTTTATCCGGTAGGCCAGGGACAGATTTGCCTGGATATGAAACGTATTACGCCGGAAAAGATCAAGCGATGCCTGGAAACCATGGCCCCGCAGGTAGAGGTGGATAGTACGCTTAGAACAGGCGCGCTCAAGGCGCTGGAAGCGATGCATGCAATGGCAAGGTGATGTGGCTATGAAACAGAAAGCAGATGTGCTGATCGTAGGAACAGGCGCAGCCGGGCTGTTCTGTGCTTTGCAGCTGCCGGAGAATTTGGATATTTGCATGATTTCTAAACAGGATTTGGAAAACAGCGATTCCTATTTGGCACAGGGCGGTATTTCTACACTGAAAAGTGAGCAGGACTATGCCAGCTATTATATGGATACCATGAAAGCGGGGCATTATGAAAATGATCCGCTGGCAGTGGAAATGATGATTCGGTCTTCGCCGGAGATCATTGGCGACCTGCTGCGGTGCGGCGTGGAATTTGAACATGATCAGCAGGGCCTATGCTATACGCGGGAGGGCGCGCACTCCGCCTTTCGCATTTTGCACCATGAGGATGAGACAGGACGCGAAATAACGTCAAAATTGTTGGCGCAAGTGCAGAGAAGGAAAAATGTTGCGCTGTATCCGTATACCTGCATGCTGGATATTGTTTGTGATGGGGAAGGATGCCATGGTGCGGTGGTACGCTGCCAGGATGGCGCCCTTTGCACCATCGCTGCCAAGGTCGTGGTATGGGCCACCGGGGGCGTGGGCGGATTGTTTGACAGTTCTACCAATTTTGCGCACTTAACGGGGGATGCTGTGGCGCTGTCGCTTTTGCATGGGATCCGGCTCAAAGATGTCAATTATATTCAGATTCATCCCACAACACTATATAGCAAGGAAAAGGGGCGCCGGTTTCTGATTTCAGAATCTGTGCGGGGCGAGGGCGCCGTTTTGCTCAATGCCAAAGGGGAGCGCTTTGTCGACGAGCTGCTGCCTCGTGATGTGGTCAGCCAGGCAATTCATGCGCAGATGGAAATGGACCACAAGGATTATGTATGGTTATCCGTTGTGCATTTAGGCGCAGAAAAAATTCAGAAAAGATTTCCTCATATCTATCAGCACTGCTTAGAAAAGGGATACGATCTTACAAAGGAGCCCATTCCCGTTACGCCGGCCCAGCATTATTTTATGGGGGGTGTAGCGGTGGACTTAGAGAGCTGTACTTCTATGCCTCATTTGTACGCGGTAGGGGAAACCGCATGCAATGGCGTGCACGGGAAAAACAGGCTGGCAAGCAATTCTCTGTTGGAAAGCCTGGTATTTGCAAAACGGGCGGCGAGAAGCCTCCAAAGAACAATCGGGGACCTCAGCCATGTGCCGATGCCAACAGATCTCAGCAGCTATGAGGATACCCAAGCCTTAGCACAGCGATACCGCACTTTGGTGCTCAATGAAATCAAGAGAAGGGATGAGGATTTTTATGATCAATGGTGTCACAATGGCTCTCAATGTGGATGATATATTGCGCGCTGCGTTAAGAGAGGACATCACTTCGGAAGATGTTTCTACCAATGCGGTCGTAAAGGGCCCCTCGTTGGGCAGTGCGCAGCTGATTGCAAAGCAGGATGGCATTTTGGCAGGGCTAAAGGTATTTGAGCGGGTTTTTTGGTTGCTGGACCCTTCTGCAAAATTTGAGACAGAGTATCAAGATGGCCAGGCCATAAAGAGCGGTACAGTGGTTGGCACGGTTTCAGGAGATATGCGGGCGTTGCTGAGCGGGGAGCGCACGGCGCTGAATTATTTGCAGCGCATGAGCGGGATTGCGACAATGACGCGCCGGTATGCGGATATTTTGCAGGGCAGCAAAACCAAGCTGCTGGATACCCGGAAAACAACGCCGAATATGCGCATATTTGAAAAGTATGCGGTCAAGGTGGGAGGCGGAATCAACCACCGCTATAACCTTTCGGACGGAATACTGCTTAAAGACAACCATATTGGCGCAGCGGGCGGCATTGCCCAGGCTGTGGCCAGGGCAAGGGCGTATGCCCCATTTATCCGTAAGATAGAGGTGGAGACAGAGACGCTGGAAATGGTACAGCAGGCGCTGGAGGCAGGAGCGGATATCATTATGCTGGATAATATGGACGACCAAACCATGGCCGAAGCAGTACAGATGATCGGCAGCCGTGCGGAAACGGAGTGCTCTGGCAACGTAACCGAGGAGCGGCTGAAAAAGATTGCCGATATTGGCGTAGACTACGTATCCTGCGGGGCACTGACACATTCTGTCGGGATCCTGGATCTATCCCTGAAAAATATGAAGCCGGCACAGAAGTAAAGAAAGGAGAGCAATATGGACGGCGAAACAAGAAGAACACGCATTTTACAGTTGTTGGGCGAGCATACAAAACCGCTGTCCGGCGCGGCGCTGGCCAAACAGCTTGGGGTTAGCCGTCAGGTCATTGTGCAGGATATTGCGCTTTTGAAAAGCAAGGAGCCGGCGATTGTTTCTACCTGCCGGGGTTATGTACTGGGCAGGCCTGAACAGGTTTGCAAGCGGGTATTTTGGGTCAGGCACAGCAACGAACAGATACAGGATGAGCTAAATACCATTGTGGACAATGGCGGGCAGGTTTGTACAGTGATTGTAGACCACGAACTGTATGGCAGGATCTCCGTAGAATTGCCCATCCGATCCCGAAGGCATGTGCAGGAATTTGTTGAGAGCGTATCCAAAGGCCAGGCCAGGCCGTTAAAGGAATTGGTGCACGATGGCGTGCATGGGCACCTTGTACAGGCGGAACGGGAGGGCGACCTGGACGCCATTGAGAAGGAATTAAGGGAAAAGGGATACCTGGTGGTGGAAAGCATACGATAAAAAGACGGCATCAGCCGTCTTTCTTTTTTGTTTTGAGAGGACGATTAGGCAAGGCGTCCAATGTAAGGCGGGCGACCTGTGAAACCAGAGCGGCATCCTCTAACGCTTCGAGAAGGAGATAGGGCTTTGCCCCGTCATAGGGAGGGCACTCCGGCAGGGAAAAAGCAGCTCGTACGGGAACTGTCGGTTTGAAAAAGAGCTGATTATCACAGATGACGGCAAAAAATTTCCCTTCAGCGAATAGCCCGTATTCTCCAAACATAGGCTTGCAGAATACCGGAGCGGCCGAGGCCATTTGCTCACAAACATATTGTACAAATTCCTTGCTGCTTGCCACTGCATTTCCTCCTTCCTATCGTATCAATTAAATGTTTGAGTGTGGGAGGAATATGCCGGCCTGGGCAGTCTCAGCGGCGCCATGGATCTTCCTCGTCATTGTAATATCCATCCTGCTCGTTGGAGGAAGGATGTTTGGAGATCAAAAACTGTACTTGCGGCCAATAATGCCGCCAGAGTGCGAAGATCCAATACCCCAGCAGGGAGCCAAACAGGCTGAATAGCACTGCGTTGACATCAAACGGCGCTAAGCCCGCAAAAAAAGGAATGGCTTCTGTTAACAGCGACAAAAACAGCGTGATGGTCAAAACCTTGAACGGGCCGGGCCGCCGGAAAAACAGCAGAGGCAGGCAAAGCCCAAAGGGAAGAAAAGCCAAAATGCATCCGTAGAGATAAGCATGCAGCGAAGCAGCGCCTAGAAACGGTAAAAAATTGGATGCTTTTAGCTGCGCATAGACAGCTTTGGGAGACCAATGGACAAAGGAATCTACGATCTCCTCCAAAGAAAACTGAAATAGAGCGCTTTGCAATAGGCAAAACACATAGATCCAAAAGATAACCAAACAGCAGGTGCGTCCTGTTTTTGACATATAGACAAAGCCCTCCTTTTTTATAGTTTGCCATGAATTTCAGAAAAGAACAAGTAGCGCTGGCTCAGCAGACAGTAAGAGGCAGGCGAATATGATAGGCCTTGTCTCCGTGCAGATCGGGCTGCTCCTCAACAGACGCGCCTAAGGAACGGAAAATGGTATCGGATATAGCGAGGTCTAGGCTGCTGGGCTGCAGCTTTCTGGCAGCAAAGCGCAGCAGGCGGCTGCGTGCTTTGGAGCGCCTGCCCTGGCAGGATACATCCAGGAGAAGCTGGGAACCGTGAAGCGACATGGCAACATAAACCTTACTGTTGGGCTGACGCCTGGCAGTACAGCTGAGAATGAGATGAGACAATGCCTGAGGGAAAAATTGATGATCCGTTTGAATGGCAACGGCGGGAGGAGGGGAGAACTCACAGTGTATACTGCGCGCTTGCAGGGGGTGGGATACCAAAGCCTGGGTGGCCTGTACCAGGGAAGAGAGCGGATATGCCTGCAGGTCAGTATTTTGTTCTAGATCCTCCTGCAAGGAAGAAAGCTTGGTCAAAAGCAACAGCAGATCCTGTGTTTTATCCAGCTGGGTCTTTAGCTTTTTGCAAAATTGCTTGTATTTTTCTTCATCCAAATTCTTTTGCAGTATGATCTCCGACAATGTACGCGCAGATTGCAGCGGCTGCCCTATTATTTCTGAAAGCTCTTGTACGGCTTGGCGTACCGGGATGCTGTCTGCAGAAGGCTCATTGCGGACCAGGGAGAGGATTTGCGAGGAAGCCGTACGCGAAGCGCCCCGAACGTTTTTTACCATGCGTCTGGTGCCATAGACAAGCCTTGCGCCGCGCAGCAGCATGACAAGCAGCATAAAAGCGGTAAATAATCCCCTGGCGCCGGTATGCTGCTCCTGCGGTGTGTAGCCATAAGAAGAGAGCAGGGCTTCCCCCCGCGCAGCGGCATCGTCATCGTTGGCGCAAAGGGCGGAGAGAACAGAGGGCAGGGCCTCCGGCGCAGCCTGCTCCACAGCGGCGGCGAGAAGAGCATCATGGCGCCGAATGGATGACTCCAGACGGCTTTCGACCCAGCTACCCAGAAAAAAAGCAGCAGCGACGACAAGCAAAGCAAAAATGAGCCAACGGCCCAAGCTTTTTTTGGTCTCAGAAGAAATTTCGATAGAGGAGGGATAAAACGGCATGTTGATCTCCTTAGCAGCAGTGTTTATTTCATTTTAACATAAAGGCCGCAAAGAAAACCCGTTTGGGAGGCAATTCGCTTTCAGCGGCTCGTCGAGGGCGCCTGTTGGCAGAGGCTATGCGCCAAAGCAACTTTCTTTTTTAGTCGATAGAACAATTCTCCGGTTTCTTATCAAATTGGCCGGGGGAAAAGCCTGGTTTTTGCAAAATGGCATGAAATCCTGGCTGTTCCAGGCTATGCTGCTAAATATAGGCTGATAGGGCAGAGGGGAAAAGGATGGTCCGCGATGGATGTCAATGGGAAAAATAGAGAAGAAAAAATCTTGGAATCGAGGTTGACAAAAGGGGAAAAACATCCTAATATATGAATAGATGTTCAGATGAACCAATGAAAGGATGAGAAGGCATGGCGATGGAGCAAGACGTAGAACGCTGTGAATATATGTATGTACATCAGGATGTGGTAAATAAGGTAAAACAAGAGATGCCGCAGGATGAAACGCTGTATGATCTGGCAGAGCTATTCAAGGTGTTTGGAGATTCAACGCGCATTAAAATTCTGTATGCGCTGTTTGAAGCAGAGCTATGCGTATGCGATATTGCCCAGCTTTTAAGCGTATCGCAAACCGCTGTTTCGCATCAGTTGCGTGTGTTGAAAAATAACAAGTTGGTGAAATTCAGAAAAGAGGGCAAAAACGTTTTTTATTCCTTGGCGGACGACCATGTCAGGCGCATCATCAATCAAGGGATCGAACACGTAGAAGAGTAAACCCGGCGGCAGGCGGCCGCTGAAAATAAATTTTATGAGGTGCTGTTATGAAAAAGAGCTTTAAGTTGGTAGATCTGGATTGTGCGAACTGTGCACAAAAAATGGAAGACGCTATCAAAAAGATCGATGGGGTACAGGATGCGAATGTTAGCTTTTTGATGCAAAAGATGACCCTGACAGCAGACGATGATAGATTCGATGAGATCGTTCAGGAAGTTGTCAAAGTATGCAACCGCGTAGAGCCGGACTGTGAGATCAAACGCTAAGAAAGCAGCCGGGTGTTTTTCGCCCGGCTTTTTTATCCTTGAGAGAATCGGGGGAGATAAGACATGACAAAAAAGCAAAAGAAAATGCTGATACGCATTTTTATAAGCGCGGCACTGTTCTTGGCAGTGGTTTTGCTGCCGCTGGAAGGGATCGCAAGATTGGCCGCCTTTATCGTGCCCTACCTGGTGATCGGCTGGGATGTGTTGTGGAAAGCAGTACGCAATATTGCGCATGGCCAGATTTTCGATGAAAATTTTCTTATGGCGTTGGCGACCATAGGTGCTTTCGGCACCGGTGAATTTCCGGAGGCCGTGGCGGTTATGCTGTTTTATCAGGTAGGGGAATGGTTCCAGGGCTATGCGGTAGGGCGCTCTCGCCAGTCCATTGCAAAGCTGATGGATATACGTCCGGACTATGCCAATATAGAGCAGGATGGAAAGCTTGTGGAGGTGGATCCGGATGATGTATCCATCGGGCAAACCATTATCGTCAAGGCAGGAGAGCGTATTCCGTTGGATGGCATTGTACTGGAAGGCGAATCCACCGTGGATACGGCAGCGCTGACAGGGGAATCCTTACCTAGGGATGTAGCGCCGGGTGATGACGTTATCAGCGGATGCATCAACCAAACCGGCCTGCTGCGTATCAGAGTCACCAAAGAATTTGGGGAATCCACCGTAGCAAAGATTTTGGACCTAGTGGAAAATGCGAGTGCGAAAAAGGCCACAGCAGAAAACTTCATTACAAAATTTGCCCGCTACTACACGCCCTGCGTGGTCATTGGAGCTGCCTTACTGGCGGTGGTACCGCCGCTGATTGCAGGCGGATGGACCATGTGGATTCAGCGTGCCTTGATCTTCTTGGTTATCTCTTGCCCGTGCGCGTTGGTAATTTCTGTGCCTTTGAGCTTTTTTGGAGGTATCGGAGGAGCATCAAAGTGTGGTATTCTAATAAAAGGTGGAAACTACCTGGAAGTGTTGGCAAAAACGCAAACTGTCGTGTTTGATAAAACAGGCACTTTGACAAAGGGTGTATTCAATGTAACGGCCATCCATCCTCAGCAGTGCTCTGAGGCGGATCTGCTGGAAATGGCAGCATATGCAGAAAACTATTCCGACCATCCGATTTCCCGCTCGCTGAAAGAGGCCTATGCCAAGGCGATAGATGCATCGCGTGTATCGCAGGTAGAAGAAATTTCCGGCCGTGGCGTGCGGGCCGTGATTGATGGGAAACAAATTTGTGCGGGCAATGACAAGCTGATGGAGGATATCGGCGTTATGTGGCACCCTTGCCATAGGGTCGGAACGACAGTGCATGTAGCCATAGACGGCGTATATGCTGGGCATATTGTCATTTCCGATGAGATTAAGCCGGATGCGGCCAAGGCCATTTATCAGCTTAAGGCAGAGGGTGTGGAAAAGACCGTCATGCTTACAGGCGACGCAAAGGCCGTAGGGGAAAGTGTGGCCAAGGAATTGGGCATGGACGAGGCCTACACCCAGCTGCTGCCCGCAGATAAAGTGGAGAAGGTGGAACAGCTGCTGAAAAATGGCCAGGGACGTGGAAAGCTAGCCTTTGTGGGGGATGGCATCAACGATGCGCCCGTGCTGAGCCGTGCGGATCTAGGCATTGCGATGGGCGCCATGGGCTCAGATGCTGCCATTGAGGCAGCGGACGTTGTGCTGATGGACGACCAGCCCTCCAAAATTGCGACTGCCATACGCATTGCGAAAAAGACATTGGTGATTGTAAAACAGAATATTGTCTTTGCATTGGCGATCAAAGGATTATTCCTTATCATGGGTGCATTTGGGGTTGCCAATATGTGGGAGGCGGTATTTGCCGATGTAGGTGTTGCGGTGATCGCGATTCTCAATGCAATGCGTGCGCTAAGGGTAGACACCTTGAAATAAGGCGACACGCCGATATAGAAGGAAGGGAGCGATATGCTCAGATTGGAGCATGTTGCCTGGGATTTACCGGGCGGCAGCGCGATCATCAAAGACATAAATTTAGAACTTGAGGACCAGAAGCTCATTGTAGTCACGGGCCCAAACGGAGGAGGAAAGACCACGCTGGCAAAGCTGATTGCCGGCGTGGAAACCTTAACTTCCGGCCGTATTGTGTTTGACGGGGAGGACATCACGAAGCTGGATGTAACCCGGAGAGCGCAAAAAGGCATTGCGTATGCGTTCCAGCAGCCTGTTCGCTTTAAGGGGCTTACGGTACGCGATTTGCTGGAGCTTTCCGTAGGACATGCAGTCAGTGATGAAATGGTGTGCGATCTTTTGGGCAAGGTAGGCCTGTGCGCCAATGAGTATGTCAATCGGGAACTCAATGCAAGCCTGTCCGGCGGAGAAATCAAACGCATAGAAATTGCTTCTGTGCTGGCGCGTGATGCCAAGCTGTTTTTGTTTGATGAGCCGGAGGCAGGCATAGACCTGTGGAGCTTCAGCAGGCTGGTAGAAACCTTCCAGGATCTGCGAAAACAGGGAAAGGGTACGCTTATCATCATTTCTCATCAGGAACGTATCTTGTCTATTGCAGATGAGATTGTTGTCATAGATGATGGGCGTGTCCGTGAGCATGGCTTGCGCGAGGAGGTTTTGCCCAGGCTGTTTGGCGATGAAAAGGCAGACGTTTGCCCGCTGGGAAAGGAGGTGCGCGCGCTATGAACAAGATTACAGAAATGCTGCTGCGCTCAGTCGCTAACTACAAAGGAGAATTTCGCGGCGCTTTTAACATTCGGGAGGATGGACAGTGCGCGGCCAGGCATTCCACAGAGCATATAAAAATTGAATCCAAGAAGGATGCGCCGGGTTTGGAAATTTACATTCAGGCCGGCACCAAAGGCGAAACGGTATACATTCCTGCGTGCGTTACGCACAGCGGCGTGGATGACCTGGTATACAATGACTTCTTTGTTGGTGAAAATGCGGATGTGACCATTGTAGCAGGCTGCGGTGTTCATACAGAGGGAGAGGAAGAAGCCCGGCATAATGGGATACATAGATTCTTTTTGAAAAAGGGCGCCAAGGTACTTTATCAAGAAAAGCATATCGGCACAGGAGACGGCGGCTTACGGCGGATCGATCCGGTGACGGATGCAACATTGGATGAGGACGCGGTGCTGGAAATGGATACGGTACAGATTCGCGGGGTAGACACTACGACGAGAAAGACAAGGGCCACCCTGGCGGATCGGGCCAAGATCGTGGTGCGGGAGCGTATCATGACAGATGGCAATGAAACGGCGAAGACGGAATTTGAAGTGTGGATGAAGGGGGAGGACTGCGGTGCGGATGTGAGCTCGCGTTCTGTGGCCCGCGGCAGATCCAGGCAGGATTTTATTTCCATCATCCACGGGGAAAACCGGTGCAATGGCCACTCAGAATGCGACGCAATTTTAGCAGACCAGGCATTGGTAAACGCAACGCCTGCCCTATATGCTTCGCATGTGGACGCTGCTTTGATTCATGAAGCGGCTATCGGGAAGATTGCAGGGGAACAGATCCTGAAACTAAAAACCCTGGGCTTAACAGAAGAACAGGCAGAAGAGAAGATCATCCAAGGCTTTCTCAAGTAAAAAGAAAAGGACGTCGTATGACGTCCTTTTTTTATGATGGGGAGCCTGGTGGATGGAAGCCAGAAATACCGTTAAATCCTCTGTATAGGAGGGAAGAGGGCACGATGCAAATTACTGTATGATAAGGGCTTGCGCAACTCAAAGAAGCTGAAGTCTTCTTTTTATAAAGGACAGCATATAGCATGGGATACAATAAATGAAACAAAAGAAGCAAGATTTTTTAATCACAAGAAAAACATTGCCAGGAAAGAAACGGGTTCCATGATAATTGAGGGGCGTTGTAAAAAGAATGTCCTCTAAAGGGCGGAATAGATATATTTTTTCGAGTATTTTTGTGTCATGGAGAGATTAGAGCCCCATGATCTGCTCCTTAGCAAACAGCCCAATGCCTGAGCTGAATGATTGAAAGCTTTTTTGGGGGGCCAGCGCCAGTTTGCTGATAGATTCGTACGCCCTGGCAAGAGAATCACAGACTGCCGGAACATCCTCCGCATCTCAAGTGCGCAGTGGCTTTTCAAATCACACTAGCACTTTCACGAATCATTTTTGCAAGCTGCTCTTCATCGGCCACAGCTGCGACTGCTTGAGCCGCAGCGCTGCTCTGCGCTTTTTTTAGAGTTAGCATGAAACTGTCAAATGCTATTGCATTGGCAGGGAACAAGACCCGTGCAGCGAGTTCTTAACGGCGGTTACTTTTCCTTCCACACAGTATTGGTGCCTGTATATTGTTTGCTCTAATTTTTCTTCTTCTCCTTTTATCTCATAGCATAGTCAATGAATATACAAACTTGTGGAGGGCTTTGGCAGAATAAGCATTGGCAAAAATATCACCGAAAGCATAGTTTTTCCTGAGCCATTATGGCCAATACGAATGGATCCCCCTTGCCCAGACTCAAAGTTCATGGCAAAATCTATTGAGTTTTTGTGCTTTTCAGTTTTTCGTTTCTGGAGCTTCACCGAAAATGGTCTCCTCAAGTTCTTTTTTCGCTTGTTTTTGTAGATTTACAGCTTTTTTATGAAGTTCTTTGATTTGCTTTTTGATTTCATCTACCTTTTTCACTACGGTTTCCTGAAACAAAATATTAGGATTATCAGAGTGCAATGGCAATAGAAGAAATATCAAGGCTTCTAAAAAATCCCTCCCTACACGCTGTTGACCAGCTGATTCGGTGAAATGCTTCATAGCAGCTTCACGCAGGCCTCTTGGGCCTCATCAAGCAATGGATATATTCAGGGAAGAGCATTTTAATTTATATTGCTTATCATCTTCAATGACCATTTGCTCTTTTCGGCATGGTATTGCTTTGCCAATTTTTTTTAAGTCGAACGGTGACGTAATGGAAGTTGAATTAAAAAACGGCTTAATATTCCAATCGTTAGTTCGGCTAAATGGAATGGAGGATAATACTGTGGCTGTATTTACCACTTTAATTCTACCTCCTCGCCATCGTTGATTCGAAGAATCTTACCTTCGGAATGAACGGTATAAGAAACACAACGATTGGATTCTTGCAATAGCTTGTTTGTGATTCTATATTTTTTGTATTCATCTTGAAGGGTAGTTGGTTTCCAGCGGAAACCGCACCAGTAGAAGCAATGCCAGCATCCTCAACCATAACGATCGGGATTTCATAATCAAAATACTCTTTAGTAAGTGGATTCGCTTCTTGCAGAATAGTTTTTTTTAAGATTTCGAAGTTGTTTTTCTATACCTGCAATGAGTGACTTATCTCTAACCTTTTTAGATTTTTCTGTTGCAATCTTTTCTGTAAGGGTATTGATTTCTCCAATATATTTCTGGCGAACTATGCTTGAAGAATACGATGCCGGGCTTCACTGTAGCGCCTGCGGCAACTGCTGTAACTATGAATACGACGGCTTTGTATTCGTAGATGAGCTGGGCGAGCGGATGCGACCCGATTACCTGACCTCTCAATTTCCCGCCTTCATCCAGCGGCACGGCATGAAAAAGATGCGCTTCCACGATCTCAGGCATAGCTGCGCATCCCTCTTGCTTGCCAACGGTGTACCGCTGAAACAAATTCAGGACTGACTGGGGCATTCGGATTTTTCCACCACGGCGAATATCTACGCCCATCTGGATTACAGTTTGAAACTCTCCTCAGCGCAGGTGATGGTGAGCGGAATGTCCCTTCCCGAAGCGGGCGATTTCGGCAGCAGATGGGAGCAAAACGCAGAAAAAAG
>OFMJ01001611.1_pt1 | contig 16234 bp, 21 predicted proteins | sample 1541801 | NCBI WGS metagenome assembly OFMJ01 (sample SAMN04209234, study PRJEB22552) | human gut metagenome | biome: gut; material: feces | host: Homo sapiens | place: USA: Oklahoma
GTTGTTGTATCGTCATAATTTTGTTATTATTAATTGTGATACAATGTATTCTTATAGGTATGCGGGCACAGAATCTTGCAGGTCAGATTATCTGCGGAGGTGTAGCCGCACTGATAGCAATTCAAAGTTTTATTAACATCAGTGTGGCAACAAGAATTTTCCCGAATACCGGAATTCCATTACCTTTTGTAAGTTATGGATTGACTTCCCTTGTCAGTTTCTTCATAGGTATTGGGTTCGTATTAAATGTTGGATTACAGCCGAAAAAATATAAATAAGGAGTTGAGTTACAGATGAATATTGGTTTAATCGCACATGATGCCAAAAAAACTTTGATGCAGAATTTCTGTATTGCTTATCGTGGTATTTTAAGCAGACATAATCTGTATGCAACAGGAACAACCGGACGTCTTGTTGAAGACGTGACAAATTTAAATATTATGAAATATCTTGCAGGACCACTTGGAGGCATGCAGCAACTCGGAGCACAGATTGCACAAAATGATATTGATGCATTGATTTTCTTACGTGATCCGATGAATGTAAAGCCACACGAACCGGATGTAAATGATGTTGTACGTCTTTGCGATATGCATAACATTCCGATTGCAACGAATGTTGCTACTGCAGAGATTCTTATATTAGCAATTGATAGGGGAGACTTAGACTGGCGTGAAATGTATCGTTAAACATATGAAACTTCTTTCCTGTATGTTGGTGTTCAGTTTGATTTTGAGCGGATGTACCGTATCTGGAGCATCCGTAACCGACTATGAAACGGGAGATTATAAAAAAACAGCATATAAGGCGGACGGATATTCTGCTTCTTTATGCGTTGCAACAGATGACGTGAATCAAAGTTCTGTGGACATGGATTCCGGACTTCATGCAGCCGGGCTTTTTGATGTGACAAATAAAGAGGTTCTTTATGCATCCAACATTCATAAGAAACTTTATCCGGCAAGTACAACGAAGATTCTTACCGCATTGATTGCTTTAAAATATGGAAATCTTTCTGACACAATCACCATTTCCAAAAATGCAACGGTATTTCCTTCCGGAGCTTCTTTGGCTCACTTAAAAGAAGGAGATCAGATTACATTAGAAGAACTGTTATACGGACTTTTACTTCCATCCGGTAATGATGCAGCGGTTGCCATTGCGGAGTATATTTCCGGAAGTGTAGAAGAGTTTGCGAAACTCATGAACAGTGAAGCATACGGATTAGGTGCAACCAATAGTCATTTTGTAAATCCTCACGGTCTCCATGATGATGATCATTACACGACAGCTTATGATTTGTACCTTATTTTTAATGAGTGTCTGAAGCAGGAACAATTTGTAAAAGTAATTTCAGAAAAATCGCATACTGGAGAAATCAAAGGAAAAGACGGTTCTGTTAGAACGGAAAAGTGGGAGAACACAAGCCTTTATATGACTGGTGAAGCTGAAAAACCAACAACGGTAGAATATCTTGGCGGTAAAACAGGGAATACAGACGAGGCAAAGAGATGTTTGATTGCTTATACAAAAGATACAAAAAATAATTATTATATTTCTATCGTAATGGGAGCAAATGGGAAACCTCTTTTATATGAGAATATGAACGAACTTCTCAACCATGCAATTACGGAAAATTAATACATACAAAGAAAAGGGGAGTCTTCCGATGAGGACACCCCTTTTCACATAAGCTTAACTGCGTGATAGATCTCCGATACGTCCATAAAGACTAATGAGATACAAGCCGCAAAGACCAATAATTGCATAGATTGCCCGAGATAGAAAGGACAAATTTCCGAATAAAAATGCAACGAGATCAAATTTAAAGATTCCTACAAGAAGCCAGTTTATGGCTCCCACAACTACAAGTGTAAGAGCTGTATTATCAAACCATTTCATACAAAATCCTCCTTTTTTGGTATAGATATAGTATCTGCCTGAGGATGAGGAATTATACATAGAGAGGTCCATATGAAAGAAAAATTAGTTTACAATAAATTTTCTGATTATTTAAAAATAAAATACGGAGAAAAAGTGTATAAACTGCCGGTGAACCTTCCAATCACATGTCCGAACCGTATGAATGGAAGCGGTTGTTCTTTTTGCGCAGAGGTGGGGACAGGATTTGAAGCCATGTCTTCTTCTGCCAAAGTTAAGGAACAGCTTACTAGCACAAAAAGGAAGATTTCAGAAAAATATCATGCACGGAAATTCATTGCATATTTTCAAAACTATACGAACACGTTTATGCCATTGGAACAATTCAAAAGTTATATTTGGGAAGCCGCAGAAACGGAAGATATTGTAGAAATTTCCATATCCACACGACCGGATTGTATTCGGGAGGATTATTTAACATTTTTGAAAGAAGTAGAAGAAAAAACGAATATTCAGATGAATGTAGAACTTGGACTTCAGACTGTCAATTATCATACACTTGATTTTATTTCCAGAGGCCATGGCCTTGCAGAATTCATCGATGCAGTGACTATGATTAAAAAATATGACTTTTCCATTTGTACCCATATGATATTAAATCTTCCGGGGGATACAATCCGGGACAGCATTGAAGGATCCAAAATACTTTCTGCCCTACATATTGATATTGTAAAACTACATTCCTTATATATTCCTAAAAATACAAGGTTGTCCAAAGCGTATGAAGATGGTACAATAACGTTATGCTCAAAAGAAGAATATATTCGGCGTCTGGCTGCGTTTCTTGAGCATTTGTCACCGGATATTGTTGTCGAACGGCTTTTCAGCCGTATTCCGGAAAAAGACGCCGTATTTTCCAACTGGGGTACAAGCTGGTGGAAACTTCAAGATGAATTTCTTCAGTTCATGAATGAAAAAGGAATCTATCAAGGACAAAAATATAATTATTTGAATGGTTCCGCATTGAACAGATTATAGCAGGAGGCTTTTATTTTGGCAGGCAAGACGAGTAGTAATAAAATTGTAAGATATAAAAAGAAATGGCATTTAAATATCGGTATTGTTCTATTCGGGATTATCCTTTTCTATCTGATTGTAACGGTGCTTATGTATATGTTAACAAACCGCACCACTTCCTATGAAGTCCGTATGGGAAGTATCTTGAACGATACAACATACACAGGTATGGCGATCCGCCAGGAAACAGTTGTAAATGCAGAGCAGACCGGATATGTAAATTATTATACAAACACGAATATAAAGACAAAAGTTGGTACAAAAATCGGCATCATTACCGATGATGAAATTACGGTGGAAAATAATGCAGAATCTTCCGAATCCTCCGCTTCAAAGGAACTGACCAGCGACCAACAAAATACAGTTGGAGTCCTTGTACAGTCGTTTGCCGATGGTTTTTCGGATGAAACATTTTCTGATGTGTATTCTTTTAAAGATTCTGTGCAAAATACCATTTCCAATATCTCTTCCGCAAATAAGGGAAATAGTCTGGATCAGATTGTTTCGGAAGGCAAAGGAACCGGATTCACTGCCACGGGTGATGGAATCGTTGTCTATAACACAGATGGGTATGAAAATTTAAAAGCAGAAGATGTAACTTCTGAAATGTTCAATAAAACAGATTATACTTTGAAAGAGCTCTACAACAATCAAAAAGTCCGTACCGGTGATCCTCTTTACAAGTTGGTCACATCAGAAAACTGGACAGTTGTTGTTCCGATTTCTGATAAAACAGCAAAAGAACTGGAAGAGAAAACGAGTGTGCGAGTCCGTTTTAAAAAAGATAATCAAACACTAATTGCCGGACTCAACATCGAAAAAAAAGAAAAAGAATATATTGCTTATTTGAGTTTTAGCAGTTCTATGATTCGCTATGCAGATGAGCGTTTCCTTGACATCGAACTGATTATTGAAGATGAAACAGGATTAAAAATTCCCAAATCAGCTGTAACAGAGAAAGAATTCTATGTCGTTCCGGAAGAGTATCTGACACAAGGAGGAAACAGCAGTGACAAAGGCGTCCTCAAAAAAACCGAAAATGGGACGGAATTTATCTCTTTAACGGTTTATTATACGGAAGACAGTATGGCTTATCTTTCCATGGAAGATCTGGAAGAAGGCGATACCATTTTAAAACCAGAATCAAATATGATCTATACCATAAAAGATAAAGGAAAACTTCAAGGTGTTTTCAATATCAATAAAGGATATGCCGTATTTGAGCAAATAAAAGTTCTGTGTGAAAGCGAAGACTATTATATCGTAGAATCTGGAAATAGCTACAGTCTTGCGAATTATGATCATATTGCTCTCAATGCAGAACATGTAAAAGAAAACGATATAATTAGTCAGTAGGAGATGGTACACCATGCTAAAAGAAAACTTAAACCTTGTGGAACAACGTATTCAAAATGTATGCCGTGATAAAAAAATTCCACGAGATAGTATTACTTTAGTTGCAGTAAGCAAAACAAAACCTGTTACAATGCTGCAGGAAATTTATGATGCAGGATGTCGTGACTTTGGAGAAAACAAAGTCCAGGAACTGGTAGATAAGTATGAAGTTCTGCCAAAAGATATTCGTTGGCATATGATCGGGCATCTACAGCGAAATAAAGTAAAATATATCATTGGGAAAGTTGCTTTGATTCATTCAGTGGATTCTCTTCGCCTTGCCGAAACAATTGAAAAAGAATCGGCTAAAAAGAATGTGACAACAGATATTTTGATTGAAGTGAATATGGCGAGAGAGGAGAGTAAATTCGGTGTATTTCCGGAGGATATTGATAACCTTCTTTATGAAATCAGTCAATTCTCCCATGTTCATGTAAAAGGATTGATGACTGTAGCACCATTTGTAGACAATCCACGAAAAAACAGCGAGATTTTTGAGAAAATGCACAAATTATCTGTTGACATTGAGAGCAAAAACATTGATAATATTACTATGAGCATTCTATCAATGGGAATGACAAATGATTATGAAGTTGCGTTGGAAGAAGGGGCCAATATGATTCGTGTTGGAACTGCTATTTTCAGTGAGCGCAATTATCATTAATATAACATAAGGAGAATAATTAAATGGGTGTTTTAGACAAATTCTTGAATATGATGAAATTAGACGATGAATATGATGACGATGATGATTTCTTTGATGAAGAAGAATATGATGATTATGAACCAAAGCAGAAAAAAAGCTTCTTTAAAAAAGATAAAGAGGAATACGAAGACTTCGATTTACAATCAGAACATAAATCCAGAAATACTCCGGCAGCTTCCTCTAATAAAGTAACTCCTATGCGCCAGAATGGCCAGAAGAGAGCGGCTAACATGGAGGTATGTGTGATTAAACCAACTACAGTAGATGATGCAAGAGAAATTACAGAAACTTTATTAAGCGGACGTACAGTTATTTTAAATTTAGAAGGACTTGATTTAGAGATTGCACAGCGTATTATTGATTTTACTTCAGGTGCTACGTTTGCAATCAGCGGTAATCTTCAGAAGATTTCCAACTATATTTTCCTTGTCACTCCGACAAATGTAGAGATTTCAGGTGATTTACAGGATTTATTAAACACATCTTTTGATGTACCATCTATTAGAACCAGATTTTAATAGACAGATTTAGGATATTTATTATGCAAAAAGAAGAATTTATGTTACAAAAGAGACTTATAGAATTATCCAAGACAGCTTATAGGCGTGGAATTGTTACATATTCTGATTTTTTGAATTTGAATGAACTGAATATTCTGCATACAACTCCAAGAAGTGAGTTTGATACACCGTATGAAACTTATGGAGGATATAACGATTCAGAGCGTCAGATGGCTGCATTTCTACCTGATGCTCTTTATTATACTCATTTTTATCCGATACAGATTTTGACAATAGAGCCTTTGCAAAAGAAATTTGCAGAATCTCTGACACATCGAGATTATCTTGGTGCTGTTTTAAATCTTGGTATTGAACGTTCAAAAATCGGAGATATTATTGTTATGGAACAATGTGCCTATCTATTTGTACACGAGTCTCTTGCAGACTTTATATGCAGCGATTTGACACGAATACGTCACACTTCTGTAATGGTAACGAAAAAGGATGCCGAAGATTTTTCATATACGCCTAAATACGAGGAGATTACGGGAACAGTTGCTTCTGTTCGTCTCGATAGTCTTCTTTCTCTCGCTTTTAATTCATCCAGAAGTAAACTCGTCGCACTGATTGAAGGCGGTAAAGTATTTACAAATGGAAAACTTATGACAACAAACAGTTATCAAGTCAAAGAGGGCGATATTATATCCGTAAGGCAGATGGGACGATTCAAATATAATGGAATTTTGTCTCAGACAAAAAAGGGACGTTATTATGTCTCCTTATATAAATATATTTAAAGATGGTGAAATGTATGAATAAACAGCAGATAAAATATTATATAGTAAGTTTGATTTCCGTCGTTGCAGGTATTTTGTTGGATCAATACACCAAATTTCTTGCAGTCACACATCTCAAAGATCAATCGCCTTATATTATCATAAAGAATGTATTTGAGCTCAATTACCTTGAAAACAAAGGAGCGGCATTCGGTATTATGCAGAATCAGAGGTGGTTTTTTGTTGTAAGCTTTGTAGTCGTCATTCTTATTATTTTTTTACTTTACATTAAGCTGCCAACTTTCCAAAGATTCATTCCTCTTCATATCTGCAGCGCTTTGATTGTGGCAGGTGCAATCGGAAATTTGATCGACCGTGTGAGATTGGGATATGTGGTGGATTTTTTCTATTTCTCTTTGATTGATTTCCCGATTTTTAATGTTGCCGATATTTTTGTTGTGATCGGAGTAATTACATTGGCAATAGTAATTCTTTTTGTTTACACGGAAAAGGAATTAGATGATATATTAAGTTTCAGAAAAACAAATCAGAATAAAGGATAAATTATGCAGGAAGAATTGTTTCATGTTTCAGAAAATGAGAGCGATATCCGGATAGATTGTTACCTTTCTGGAAAGTTACCGGATATTTCTCGTTCTTATATTCAAAAATTAATAAAGGAAAAACAGGTCTATGTAAATGACAAATCGGTAAAAGCAAATTATAAATCCTGTTCGGGCGATACTGTAAAGATCATTGTTCCGGAACTGACAGAACCGGATATTTTGCCTGAAAATATCCCCCTCGATATTCTTTATGAAGACCCGGATATTTTAGTCATAAACAAACCAAAAGGTATGGTTGTTCATCCTTCTGCCGGTCATTATACCGGAACCCTTGTGAATGCCCTGATGTATTATTGCAAGGAAGATCTTTCCGGAATCAATGGAGTAATGCGACCGGGAATTGTGCATCGAATCGATATGGATACCACAGGTTCTCTTCTTGTCTGCAAAAATGATATTGCTCACCAGAATATGGCAAAACAATTTAAAGTGCACGATATGAATCGTGTTTACCATGCAATCGTTCATGGTGTGATAAAAGAAGACGAGGGAACAATAGAAGGTCCCATCGGACGACATCCTATCGACCGGAAGAAAATGAGTATCAATTATAAAAATGGGAAACCGGCAATTACACATTTCAGAGTATTGAGGAGATTTTCCAATTATACCTATGTTGAATGTCGACTGGAAACAGGGCGTACTCATCAGATCCGGGTGCATATGGCAAGTATTCATCATCCTCTTCTCGGGGATTCTGTCTATGGTCCTGCAAAATGTCCATTTAAACTTCAGGGACAGACACTGCATGCAAAAATACTCGGGATTCATCATCCAATAACAGGAGAATACATGGAAATTGATGCACCGCTTCCAAAATATTTTACAGATCTTTTGGATAAGTTAGAGAAAATTTAATACTTTTTCGCGAAAAAATATATACTTTTTTGTATAATTGTTATATAATATCTTTATAAATCAATTTTATTTCTTCAATTACTATGAAGGAGCGTGACAGTATGAAAGAAATGAATACAATTATTACGATAGGACGACAATTTGGAAGCGGCGGACGTGAAATCGCCGATATCATCGCCAAGAAACTTGACATTCCTCTGTATGATAAAGAAATGCTGGCCATAGCCGCAAAAGACAGCGGTATTTGTCAGGAACTGTTTGAAAGTCATGATGAAAAACCTACAAACAGTTTTCTTTACTCCTTGGTAATGGATACCTATTCCATGGGATACTCTTCGAATACTTATACGGATATGCCACTTAACCACAAAGTATTTTTGGCACAATTTGATGCAATCAAGAAAATTGCAAATCAAGGGCCATGTGTTTTAGTGGGACGATGTGCGGATTATGCTTTGGAATCTTATGCAAATTGTTTGAGTGTTTTCATTCATGCCGATCTCGATTCAAGAGTGAGACGTATTGCACGTATATATGATCTGACAGATGGGAAAGCAAAAGATACGATTCTGAAATCAGATAAGAAGCGTGCTACATATTATAATTATTATACAAACAAGAAATGGGGAGCTGCCGAAAGCTACGAACTCTGCCTTGACAGTTCTAAACTTGGTATTCAGGGAACTGCTGATGCCATAATTTCTTATATTGACATCCGCAGCAGAATAAAGGATCGAAAAATTTAAAATTCCAAAATACGGAGCTGAGAAATAATGTATCAGCTCCGTATTTTTGGAATTTGGGAATCTCTATGGAACCTTACTTTTTAGAATTTGGAAAACGTTCTGGCCATCCGGAAATATTTCCATTTAAAATAGCTGTAAACATTCTTTCCTTCGCACCTCTGTGCTCTGCATCCAATTCCTTTACCAGCTCCTTCGCATATTGCCTTTTTGTATATCCATCTACCGGACATTTGCTTTTTACAACCGGAAGCTCATATTTGTGCATGAAGCCAATCACATCTGACTCATCTACAAACATCATTGGTCTAATAACCGTAAGATCCATCCGGTCTAAATATGTTTTTGGTGAGAAAGAGTGGAATCTCCCCTCAAAAATAAGAGAAAGGAGCATAGTCTCTATAATATCATCCTTGTGATGTGCATATGCCACCTTATTGCATCCCATTTCCTTCACCGCCTCATTTAATGCACCTTTACGCATTTTTGCGCAAAGGGAACACGGATTGGATTCCTTTCGTTCCTCAAAAAGAATATGGGCAATATCTGTCTTTACAATTCTGTAAGGAACCTCCAATTCCTCGCAGAGACGCACTACAGGCCCGAAATCACAATCTTTATATCCGAGGTCTACTGTAATTGCACTCAACTCAAACTTCTTCGGATAAAAGCGTTTTAGACCGTGTAGTGCATAGAGGAGGGTAAGACTATCTTTTCCTCCGGAGATGCCTACGGCAACATGATCTCCTTCCTCAATCATTTTATACTCGTCCACAGCTTTTCGCGTGTAACTTAATAGTTGTTGTAATTTCATATCTCTTCCGCCTTTGTTTGTTCATTTCGTATCTCAAATATGTTATCTTATTTTTCGAGAAAATGCAAGTCTTTCCTGATTTCTTATTTTCAGATTCTTGTAGAAGGGATATTGTTTTGCTATAATAGCTATGTGCAATATATAAGGAAAGGAATGATAAATTATGAAATTTGTAATTCAGCGTGTACATCATGCTTCCGTAACAGTAAATGAAAAGGTAATCGGACAAATCGGGAAAGGATTTCTCGTTCTCATTGGTGTATCCAATGATGATACAAAAGAAACAGCCGATAAATTAGTGAAAAAACTGGTAGGCCTTCGTATTTTTGAAGATGAAAACGGAAAAACAAATCTGTCTCTTGCTGATGTAGATGGTTCCCTTTTGTTAGTATCCCAGTTCACATTATATGCAAACTGCAAAAAAGGCTACAGACCAAGTTTTATCGAAGCTGGAGCACCAGACATGGCAAACGAGATGTATGAATATATCATCAGCGAATGTAAGAAAACGATTCCGGTTGTAGAAAGAGGAGAGTTCGGAGCAGATATGAAAGTAGAACTCTTAAATGACGGACCTTTCACAATAGTGTTGGATTCCAGAGACTTATAAAATCCAAAATTTCCTGGCATAGAATACAGTAGCTTCCTACGCCGGGAAATATTTTTCATTGCATAAAAATTTCCGTCCTATGCAATGAAAAATGCTCCGCGGGGATCGCATTGCTGCGGAATTGTAAAATTCGCATAATTTTCTATGATTCCCGCAATTTGACCGCAGTTGCCGCCTGACGTCTTCTGGCATCATCGATGGCAGCATAATGTTTCTTCGTTGTATTTACATCTTTGTGTCCTAAAACGTCTGCTACAAGATAAATATCCCCGGTTTCTTTATACAAATTTGTACCGTAAGTACTTCTCAGCTTATGTGGTGTAATTTTCTTATTTGGTGTCACTTCTTTAGAATATTTTTTCACCATATTCTCAACGGCTTGTATGCCGATTCGTTTTCGTTGTGTAGATAAAAATAAAGCATTTTCATGGTCGGGCAGGGGAGTAGTAGAAGCTCTGTCGCCCTCCATATAGTTTTCTAACGCCTTTCTAACTTCTTCTCCAAAATACACAATCATTTCACTACCACCTTTTCGGGTTACTTTAATGCCATTATTCTTAAAGTCTACATCTTTTAAATCCAATCCGACACATTCCGAAACTCGAATACCTGTTCCCAATAACAATGTAAGAATTGCTAAATCTCTGGATTTATTTTTTTCATAGTATACCTTACGTTGTCCGGTCAGTTTATTCCCGCATTCCTCCACATAATCAAGCAGTAAAGCCACTTCATCGATATCCAGGCGGATAATTGCTTTGTCATGCATCTTCGGCATATCGACAAATAAAGTTGGATTTTTCTGAATCGCCTGTCTTTTAAAATAGTATCCGTAAAAGCTCCGAAGTGCAGACATTTTCCTGGAAAGCCCTTGTTCTTTATTTGTAATATGTTTGTCTTGGCTTTGATATACTTTCAAATATTCCAAATATTCCTCGATATCAACCGGATCAACGCGTTCTAAATCCTGAAGAGTAAGCATATCCATGGTATGATTTTTGTATACAGGATTATTTTCTAGTAGAAAACGAAAAAATACACGAATATCATAAGCATAAGAAATTCTTGTTCTTGCAGATGTGGTTGGCTCAATCGCACGAAAATAATCCCGTACAAAAGGCGGCATTGTATTTAAAATATCACGTAAACGCAGAGTATTATCGATATAAATTTGTTCTTGATACGTTTTTATGTCTTTTCCCATAAATTCCTCCAAAGCATGAAATCCAAGTAATTACGGACTAATTGTAACATAGATTTTGATTTATGTCTATATCTATTGGAAAAATCGGTATTTGTCGTATAGATATATTCTAAGATATAAGCACTATTTCCGATGGATTCCAAAATATATTTCCATTTTGCCGTGACACAATGGATTCTCACGAAGTGCTTTTTCATTACATAAGACACAATTTCTTATACAATGAAAAAGCCGCACCTACGTTATATCGCAAATGCAGCTTCTGGAGAGCTTCTTTATAATCTATTTTACTTAAATTCTGAATCATAATACATAACGGTCAGAAATTGTGCAGATTGAATATCATCTGTCACAAGATGATTAACCTCTTTTAATTCCGCAATATATTCCTGTACAGAATCATATTCTTCCGTCATATACTCCTCAGCAATTCCCCACAAAGTATCGCCATCTTCGATTTCGATACTTTTGTAATATTTAAAAGATACCGGATCTTCTTCAGAGTTCCCGTGTGCATCAGATGATAATTCCCCGAACTTTAAACATCCGATCACCGTTAAAACAATTGCAAAAACAGACAATATTAATCTGCATTTTAAAGTTCTTATTTTTCTATGATTTCTTGATCTACACACTCTTCTCATTTCCATTGTGAATATCCTCCTCACTTATCCGTTGTATATATAGTCTTCATTTCCCCAAATCACGAACATGTGTTGCGAACGTTCGTTCGTAATTTGTAACTATATAATAAAACAAGAACAAATGTTTGTCAATACTTTTCGGTCAAAAATCAGAACATACTTTCTAAACATTTGTTTGCATTTTCCATTGTGATATGATAAAATAAAAACACCATAAGCGGGATTATTGAGTTATTAGGGAGGTTGCTATGTCATACGGAAAGATAAGCAAGAAACAATCAGAGATTTTAGAATATATTAAGGCACAGATTTTAGAGCGGGGATATCCACCGGCAGTGCGTGAGATTTGTGAAGCAGTGAGTTTGAAGTCCACTTCTTCTGTCCACTCTCATTTAGAAACATTGGAGAAGAACGGATATATCCGCCGGGATCCTACGAAGCCACGTGCAATTGAAATTATGGATGAGAATTTTAACCTGACAAGACGCGACATGGTGCAGGTTCCGATTATCGGACGTGTGGCGGCAGGCGAACCACTTCTCGCACAGGAGAATATTGAAGAATATTTCCCAATTCCTGCAGAATTTATGCCGAACAATCAGACCTATATGCTGAAAGTAAAAGGCGAAAGTATGATTAATGCCGGAATTCTTGATGGAGATTATGTTCTTGTGGAAAAGAAAGAGACTGCAAGTAACGGAGATATGGTTGTAGCACTTGTCGGAGAAGGTGCCACAGTAAAAACCTTTTATAAAGAAGAAGGCGTTTATCGTCTTCAGCCAGAGAATGATACAATGGATCCGATCATCGTGTCAGAAGTATCAATTCTTGGTAAAGTAATCGGTGTTTTCCGTTTTATGAAATAGCATAAAATTACTATTTCCTCTATTTATATGTAAAATCAAAATAATGATATCATAATAAAATCCCCCCCTGCTATGCAGGGGGGATCCATAAATTATTCCACTTCAAATTACAGATTTTCAGGGAGCACTACTTTTCCATCTCCCCAGATTCTTTCCAGGTCATAGAAAAGACGGTTCTCTTTATCAAATACATGGACAATGATATCTCCAAAGTCCAGAAGCACCCAGTTTCCAAGACCGTAACCTTCTCTTTGCTTTACATCATATCCCACTTTGGAAAGTTCTTCTTCCACGCTGTCCACCAAAGCATTTACCTGATTTGCATTTGTACCGTTTGCAATGATAAAATAATCTGCCAGAACAGAGATTTCAGAAATATCAATTACTTTAATATCTTCACCTTTTTTATCTTCTAATGCTTTGTACGCAAGTTTTGCCATTTGTTTTGCCTGATCCATATTTCTACTCCTCCTTTATCGTCAAATTTTTATAATACTGATATGCCTTTTCTGTCATTGTATCAATGATCCCACCCTTTTTATGCAGATAGTTTAATGTATCATAAAGAATCTGATACATGGCTTTATCCAGATCCTCGAAGGCTAGTTTTCTGACGAAAGTCAGATTCGGCGCCGTTGTTCTTCCCGGCTCAATATAATCCGCGATAAAAATGATTTTTTCTAAAACTGTCATGTCTGGATGTCCCGTCGTATGACTCGCAATGGCATCGAGAATTTGAGGGTTCTCTACACCATAGATGTCATTTGCAAGATATGCTCCTAACTTTGAGTGAATCAGCCCCGGATTCTGAATTTCTGTTTCTGTAAGCGGAATACGGTATTCCAGACACAACTTTATTTTTTCGTCGTCTGAAATGCATTTGGCGCAATCATGAAGAATTCCTGCCATCATGGTGTCATTTAAATCCTCGCAATACTTCATAGCCAGAGAAGCTGCGGTATACATAACTCCGAGTGTATGCTGATATCTGTATGCATCCAATTCTTTTTTCAGTTTTTTTCTAATCTCTTCGATCTCTTTCATGATAGATTCACATTCCTGTATAAATGATGATTTTGAATATAATCTGCTACTTCTTTCGGTACCAAATCCGTAATCTTCAGCCCACTTGCTACCATCTTACGAATATCACTGGATGAGACATCCATATGCGGTGACCTCATGAGTCGGATATCCGCACCGTATTTTTCTGTAAGGTAAGCAATCTGTCTTTGCATATCTTCTGTATTTTTATCATCTCTGCAAGCGGCAAGAATGGTGCATGCTTTCATGACCCTTGCCGGCTCTTTCCAGGATTCGATACTGAAAAGAGAATCTGCCCCTACAATAAAATAAAATTCATGCTCCGGATATTGTGTATGAAGCATCTCCAACGTTGCATAAGAATAAGATTTCGAAAGTTTTTCCACTTCGTAGGTGTTTAAAGAAAACCTCTGATCTTTCTTGATTGCAAGACGCACCATCTCCACCCGATCTTTGACGTCTGTTTCTTCTGTCTTATGTGGCGGATTTCCATTTGGCAAAAACCATATCTCATGTAGATTGAAGCTTTCATATGCATAGACACCAAGCATCAGATGTCCGTTGTGTATAGGGTCAAATGTCCCTCCCATGATACCGATTTTCATAGCATACCCATCCTTTAAGTTTATGGAAGTTGGATTTTCTTCTTCTTATCTTTGCCTTCTTTATAAAGCACGATTTTCTTACCGATTACTTGAACAACCTGAGAACGTGTACGTTCTGCAACAAGCTGTGCAATCTCCTTCGGATCATCGGCACAGTTTTTCAGAACGCTTATCTTAATCAATTCTCTTGCTTCCAATGCTTCTGCAATTGCTGCAGTAAGTTCCGGCGTCATGCTGTTTTTCCCAACCTGAAAGATTGGTTCCATTACCATCGCAAGACTTTTTAAATAAGCCCTTTGTTTTGTCGTCATTTTCAAAACTCCTCTTCTCTTTGTAACAACTCTATTTGTAATAGTCAAATTGAAGACCATACATTTTTACTGTATCTCCCTCTTCAATTCCTGCATTTTCCAGTTCCTCAAGAATTCCCGTATCTTTCAAGAATTTTTGGAAGAACTGGAACCCTTTTTCCGAATCCAGATTCGTATACCCAAGCATTTTTTCAATCTTAGGACCTTCTACGACATACATACCGTCTTCCATTGTAATCTCATATGGAAGATCAATGTTAATAAGCTCTTCCTCAGGGAAATATTCCTGTTCAAATACAATCGGCTTGTCATCCAGTGTTTTTAATTGTTCATTGACATAATAGAACAGCTCTTTGATTCCCTTTCCAGATACACCTGAGATTGCAAAAACCTTGATTCCCTGTGGTTCAAATTCTTTGCGGATTCTCTCTACCGGATCTTCGTCCCCATCATAGATTGCATCAATCTTATTGGCAGCAATAACCTGCGGGCGTTTTGCAATTTCTGCATTATACGCTTCCAGTTCTGCGTTGATCTTATAAATATCATCAATCGGATCACGTCCTTCTGTCGAAGCTGCATCTACAACATGGATCATCATCTTTGTACGTTCGATATGGCGAAGGAATTCATGTCCCAGTCCCACACCTTCGGAAGCGCCTTCAATGAGTCCCGGAATATCGGCAATGACAAATCCTTCAGCTCCTTCCAAATCCACGACACCTAAATTAGGATTCAATGTAGTAAAATGGTAATTTGCAATTTTCGGATTGGCATTTGTTACTCTGGATAATAGTGTAGACTTTCCTACATTCGGGAATCCTACAAGTCCTACGTCAGCAATCACTTTCAGTTCTAAACAGACCCAAAGTTCCTGTCCCGGTTGTCCAGGCTGTGCATACTTCGGTACCTGCATGGTAGCTGTTGCGAAGTGCTGGTTTCCGAGTCCGCCTTTTCCGCCTTTTAATACAACCTGTCTCATATTGTCTCCGGACATATCGGCAATGACCTTTCCGGATTCCGCTTCTTTTATGATTGTTCCTTCCGGAACTTTTAATACAATATCTTCTGCATTTTTTCCGTGGCAGCGGCTTTTTCCACCTTGTTCACCGTCTTTTGCAACGAATTTTTTTCTGTGACGATAGTCAACTAAAGTGTTCAGACCTTTGTCCACTTCAAAGATCACATCGCCGCCACGTCCGCCGTCTCCACCGTCGGGACCTCCATTGGCAACATAGAGAGCTCTATAGAAGCTTACGTGTCCATCGCCACCTTTTCCGGAGCGGATTAATATTTTTGCTCTATCTGCAAACATAATTTTCGTTCCTTTCTTATATATCAAACAAGGCTCCAAACCTAAAGATTTGAAGCCCAAAAGTTACATTATTATTCAGCTACTGGATAGATAGAAACCTGTTTCTTATCTCTTCCTTTTCTCTCGAATCTTACAACACCGTCAACTAAAGCGAATAATGTATCGTCACCACCGCGTCCTACATTAACGCCTGGGTGAATCTTAGTTCCACGCTGTCTGTAAAGGATATTTCCAGCTTTTACAAACTGTCCGTCAGCTC
>OFMJ01001613.1_pt1 | contig 16224 bp, 21 predicted proteins | sample 1541801 | NCBI WGS metagenome assembly OFMJ01 (sample SAMN04209234, study PRJEB22552) | human gut metagenome | biome: gut; material: feces | host: Homo sapiens | place: USA: Oklahoma
AAAAAGCCGAATCACTTTGCAGTCCGTCAGTATAAAAAATACAAGCTGGCTGCCGGTGCTGTATGCTTTAGAAGACTTCTTAATCAGTCGATTAGGAAGTCGCCTAAAACATACAACCTTACATAATCGAAGAAAGGAGAAATCGCATGGATACAAGAATGATAACTGCCCTGTACGAGCGACTAAGCCGTGATGATGACTTAGAGGGCGAATCCAACAGCATATCCAATCAAAAACGCCAGTTGGAAGACTATGCTCGTTCGCAGGGCTTCCCGCATCCAGTCCATTTTACGGACGATGGCATAAGTGGCACTTGCTTTGACCGTCCCGGCTTTCTGGCAATGATGAAAGAAGTTGAAGCCGGACGAGTGGAATATCTGCTGATTAAGGACATGAGCCGCCTTGGGCGTGACTATCTGAAAGTCGGTCAGATAATGGAAATTCTCCGACAGAAAGGTGTCCGTCTCATTGCCATCAATGACGGTGTAGACAGTGCCAGAGGGGACGATGATTTTACTCCGTTCAGAAACATTATGAACGAGTATTACGCACGAGATACAAGCCGCAAAATTCGCTCCACTTTCCAGTCCAAAGGCAAATCCGGCAAGCACGTCACAGGGACAGTCATTTATGGCTATCTCTGGAATGAAGCCAGAGACCAATGGCTTGTGGATGAATATTCTGCAGGGATTGTGAAGCGTATCTTCGCCATGACAATCGAGGGCATGGGTCCTTATCAGATTGCCAGTAGGCTGAAAGAAGAAAAGGTACTCATTCCCTCTGCTTATCTGGCAACGCACAATGAGGGCGTGAACAAAAACAAGACATTTAAGGATGTATATGGTTGGGGTTCTTCCACCATCGTCAACATTCTGGATAAGCGTGAATATCTCGGTCATACCGTCAATTTCAAGACCCGAAAGCACTTTAAGGACAAGAAAAGTCATTATGTGCCGGAAGATAAATGGACGATTTTTGAGGACACCCACGAAGCCATTATTGACCAGGAGACTTTTGACCTTGCACAGAAAGTCAGAAGCAAAGTCCGCAGATACCCAGACGGATGGGGCGAGGTCGCACCGCTGACGGGCTTGATGTATTGTGCGGATTGTGGTGGCAAGATGTATGTTCACCGTACCAATAATGGCAAGCGTATTTCACAGTACACCTGTTCCCAGTACACCAAAGTTCCTTGCGGAACGCTCTGCAAAACACAGCACCGCATCAATGAAAGCGTGGTTCTGGAACTGATTTCTGATTTGCTGAAAGCCATTGCCGAGTATGCACAGCATGACCGAGCCGAATTTGTCCGTGTAGTGCAGGAAGCACAGGACAGTCATTTTGCTTCCGATGTAAAAAAGAAGCGAAACAGGCTGACCGCAGCACAGAACAGATTGAATGAACTGGAAGTCCTGCTCTGCAAAATCTATGAGGACAACATCCTGGGCAAGCTGCCGGATGCCAGATATGCCACTCTGGATGCACAGTACGGCAAGGAACAGGCTGAACTGAAATCCGAGGTGAAAGCTCTGGAAGAATTTCTGGAATCCCACGAGAAAAACAAGAAGTCCGCAGAATGCTTTATTTCTCTGATTGAGAAATATGAGAACTTCGACAATCTGACCATTGCCATGCTGAACGAATTTATTGATAAAATCCTCGTCCATGAGCGTGATCGCAAGGGTAGCCGAGAGACTACGCAGGAAATCGAGATTTATTTCAACTTCGTTGGTAAGTTTGTTCCGCCCCATTTCATGGAAGTGGAACTGACCCCGGAAGAACTGGAAGAAATCCGCAAGCGTGAGGAACGCAAGGACAGACTGCATCAGAATTATTTGAAGCGAAAAGCAAGCGGGGCACAGAAACGCTATGAGGATAAAATCAAAACCAAGAAAAAGGCTGAAATGGATGCCAAGAAAGAAGCAATCCGTGCCGAGGATGTGGCAAAGGGCGTGTTCGTTCCCGTCTGCAATATGCCGAAGTTAGAGCCGAAAATCGCACCGCAGAAAGGAGCTTGAGTATGTGGATAGTACGATTTATCCGTAAGGATGCCAAGCCCGATGAAGAATACTTCTATCACTCGCAGGGTGAAGCGGAATATCATCGTGATCTGTTCCAGAACGATGATTCTGGACTATATGAAAAAATTGAAGTTATCAATGAAACAGATTTATAAGGAGGTTGCTATGGAACTGAATTTTATAAAGTGCGGCGACTACTACATTCCTGACATTAAACTGAGGAATCCCAATATCCGTCTCGGAAAATGGGGGCGTATGCGAAAGGAGTATCTACGACTGGCACACCCCATCACTTTCTCCGATATGGTACTGTCCGAAACGCTCTATGAGCATTGTGCGGAGATTGAAGCCGCTGCCAAGAGCCGGATGAACATCATTCTTCCAAAGCTGATGGAATACTATGGCATGACCGAGAAGCTCAAAGCAGAAAACCAGCTTGAATGGATTCGCCAGATGAACGCTTGTGTTGCACAGGCAGAGGAAACCATCAAAGCCGAATTGATTTACTGCTGAGAAAGGAGCGAAGAAATATGATTTTAGAAGCATTGTTTAATGGTGGGATTTACGCAAGCGAGTACATTGTGCCGAAGTCTGACAAGTTCCGACAGACCGCCTCACATATTTCCGAAACCATGACCTATTTCGAGGGAAAGCTGAGCAAAGAGGACTACGCCCTGCTTGAAAAACTCTGTGACAGCCATGCGGACGAGAGCAACATGACAAACGAGTGTCAGTTTAAGTATGGGTTCACAATGGGCGTTCTTCTGATGTGCGAAATCTTCCGCAGCCCATTCTTCCCACATACCGAGTAAGGAGAAAAACATGGCTCTGATAAAGATATTTTTTAAGTTACTGGTACTGCCGCTGATTGCGGCAGTCACCCTGATACAATGGGTCGGTATCTTCCTCACGCAGTTCTCGACCGTCATATTCAATCTGCTTGCAGGGCTGATGTTCCTGATAGCGGTTGCCGGATGGATGTTTGGCATCGGCACAGGAGCAGATACACTCCGAATGCTGGCGGTTGCCTTTGTGGTCTTTATCATCCCTCATATTGCTGAATGGTTGATTATCAGAATAGCCGCCATCAATTACGGACTGCGTGAATTTATCAAGTCCTGACCCAACAATTTCATATCGACAACAAAGCGACAGGTATTTTCTTGTGAAGTCTCTGTCGCTTTTATTTTTACCAATATTCAAGGAGGAAAAATCAATGAGAATGTCTATGAATGAGAAGAAAGCCCTTTATGCCTTTGGCTGTCCGAACCGTGAAGCCACCGTTGAACGCTTGCGTTTTGCGGCTGCACTTGCTCCCGATCCTGCGGCAAAGAAGCTGTTCTTCACTCTGGCAGTCAAGCTGAGTGACGAGGACTGCGACAAGTGGTATCGCTGTTTCTTCTACAACATGAGACTGGAAGTGGAACACTTCGCCCATCATAAGTACCACTCCGACAGTCAGCCGATTTCCATTAGGGAGAGATTATATGAGTAAGCTGACGAAGTACGAAAAGGAAACAATCGTCCTGTTCAATGAGGGCGAGGACACAGCACACATCCAGACCTACAACGCCGGATTGAGAACCAGACTGGCGGCATTCTCCAAGAAGTACCCCGACCTTTGCCGACTGGATAAGACCTACGAGCAAGGCGGCGTGTCCTATGTTCTGGATAAGTCCCGACTGTCCATCCGTCTGCAACCGCCGTACAGCGAGGAACGCAGACGAAAAGCAAGTGAGAACGCCAAGCAAAACGGTTTCGCCAGTCAGACGGAATAATGTAGAGTTTAAGGTTGATATGCGGTCAAAATGTCGGGTCTGCATCCGATGTTTTGACCGCATTACTACATAGCTGGGGAGAATTGCTCTTTTATTAAATAGCGAAATACACCAACGGGCAGCAAGCAAGTATGTAACCAATAATCCCGAATTGGGTACGGTGGAAAAGCAAAAAGAACAGAAAGCAGCACATATTAACAATTTAGTAGTTTATTTTGCGCCGGATATGTGATAGACTATAAATAATACTGCAAGGAGGATGGCTGCTATGTCTGTACACTGCAATCTTTCCACCCTTATGGGAAAAAAACGCTATACAATTCAAGATGTACACAAACAAACAGGTTTATCAAGAAACACGATATCAAATCTTTATAACGATAAGGCTACACGCATAGACTACGATACTGTCGAAAAGCTTTGCCGCCTATTTGGCTGTTCCCTCAATGAGTTATTTGAACTTGGTGTTGCTGATGATGAACACCAAGTATAGATTGGAACACGCATAGGAGTTGAGCTTATGAAAATTATATCTTTATTTAGTGGCGCAGGCGGCCTGGACTTAGGACTTATCCAAGCAGGCAATCAAGTGATTTGGGCAAACGATATTGACAAGGATGCCGTTGCCACCTACAAAGAGAATATTGGAGATCACATAATCTGCGATGATATTAAAAATATTGACATTAGTACATTGCCAGACGCTGATGTAGTAGTAGGCGGATTTCCCTGTCAAGGATTTTCACAGGCCAATCGACTGAGAACCCTTGAAGATGACAGAAATCTGCTTTACAGGTTTTTCTACAATACCATCAAGATTAAGCAACCAAAATTTTTTATTGCAGAAAATGTAAAAGGAATACTGAGCCTTGGCAAAGGTGAAGCAATTAAGCAGATTGTGGCTGATTTTGAAGCTGCCGGATATATTACCTCTGTTAATCTTGTTAATATGGCAAACTATGGTGTGCCGCAAACAAGGCAGAGAGTTCTTATAATTGGGCAAAGAGTTGATTTGGGCAAGGAACTCCTTTTTAAGTTCCCGGAGCCTACGCATTCAAAAAGCGGGGAGTTGTCGAAATGGGTATCAATCAAAGAGGCAATAGACCACTTCCCAGATCCCGATAGCGAGAATAATACGCTGAATCATATTTATTCTGCCTACAAGGTTGAATATCGAAATTTTACAGGTCATAGAAAAACAGACCCCGACAAACCATCTCCGACCATTCTCGCAAGAGGAAATGGGAAAGGAGGAGTTTGTGCTATCCCTCACTACAACGGAAAGCGCCGTTTGACAATTCGTGAAAGCGCCAGTGTTCAAACTTTTCCGGAGAATTTTCATTTCGTAGGAACGATGAACTCGTGCTATCGTCAAATTGGCAATGCAGTCCCGGTTTTATTTGCCCGAAAACTGGGAGAGGAACTGATGAGACTTGAAAAGGAAGAAATCGTATGAAAGTAGTATCACTATTTAGCGGAGCCGGAGGCTTGGATTTAGGCTTCAAAATGGCTGGGCATGAAATTATTTGGGCAAATGACTTATATGAGGATGCCGTTGAAACCTATAAACATAATTTGGGCAATCACATTGTTTGTGAAGATATATCCAAGGTTGATGCCGAGGACATTCCGGAATGTGACATTATTATTGGAGGCTTTCCGTGTCAAGGCTTTTCTGTTGCTAATATGAAACGCCACGAAGCAGACGAACGCAATGCGCTGTATAAGCAGTTAATTCGAGTAATTGATGCAAAAAAGCCAAAATTCTTTTTGGCCGAAAACGTCAAGGGACTTACAAATTTGGCTAAAGGCTCTGTATTCAAAATGATTTTGAATGACTTTTCTGAACTTGGGTATAAGGTAAGCCACAAAATCCTCAATGCTGCGGATTATGGTGTCCCGCAAACTCGTCAAAGAGTTATCATAATTGGCGTCCGCAATGACATCAACTTTGAATACCATTTTCCCGCACCAACTAACAGCAAAAACGGAGAGGACGGTTTGCCTCGATGGGTAAGCGTTGGAGAAGCGATGGCTAATATTGCTGATCCGGATTTGCCTAACAACCTACCTAACCACGAATACTCAAAGTACAAACTTCAATTCAACGGATATCTTGGGCATCGAAAATTAGATCCTGAAAAGCCAGCGCCGACTGTTACTGCTCGTGGTGACAATAAAGGTGGTGTTGTTATCCTGCCCCATCCAAACGGTCAACGACGAATGTCTTGTCGTGAACTGGCGGCGGTACAGAGTTTTCCGTTGGACTACGAATTTTACGGCAATCGTTCGTCTGTTTATCGTCAAATTGGCAATGCTGTTCCGCCGCTTTTGGGATATGCAGTTGCAAATGTTTTTAATCAGTATGAAGGGAGTGACCAATAGGTGTTTGCAAAAGATTATATCCCAACAAAACCATTTCCCGATTTCAAATGGAAATGGGCTTGCTTACAGTGTACCGAAGGCATTAATGACCCTGTTGTCCTGTTAGGTATTCTGTTTCGTATGAGAAAGTTGGAAGGCAAGGGCTTGAAATACAGTTCACAGGAATTTGCAAACGAGCTTGTTGAACTGTCAAATGATATTAGCGACTCAATTGGTGTTGATCTTGCAAGACGAACAGGTGAAAGAAATATTATCCGCAACTCTGGCCAGTATTGGAGAGCCGTTGGCTTAATTCCTGATGACAGCAGAGGAATCATCCGCCTTACCGACTTCGGCCGCCGGGTGGCAGAGCATGATATTTCTCAAACAGAGTTCTCGGCTATTACTGTTCAAACATTCAAGCTTCCCAACAGTCATATTCAGACTGCGGCTGAATGCTTGAATTGGGAAAGTCACAGCCTAATTATTTACCCCCTCAGAATCATCCTGTCCGTGATAATGGAACTCAGAAAAAGAGGGCAAGGCTACTTAACAACCGAAGAATTGACGAAAATCATCATACCGCTTTCTGGTTGCCACGCTAAAATTGCGGACTATGTGAACTTCATTAGCTGGTATCGCTCTGGAGAGATTACTATTGCCGATTGGCCGAATTGCTGTGAGGGTGCAAATGATTTCCGCATTGCCCGAGAATATTTGCTGTTCCTCGAAAACTATGGCTACTTGGAAAAAGAAGATGGGGCGACAAGGGAAGCCGAACAGTACCGCATTAACGCTTTGATTGAATCTGAAATTGCAGAGATTCTCGCAACTCCAATTACGGATGCATCCCTGCAAATAATTTTGGATCAGATTCGTACAAGCGAAGTTGCATCGGAAGTTGAGCGTAAACGAGTGCAGAACTATAGAATCAGTCGTCCAAATCAGGCTAAGTTCCGCCACGATGTTCTTGCTGCTTGTCAGCGTTGTATTATCACCAATGTCACCATGCCGGAAGTGCTTGAAGCAGCACATATCAAACCATTCAAATACAACGGCGAAGATACTGTTGCAAACGGATTTGCTATGAGAACAGACATTCACACATTGTTTGATTCTGGACATCTTCGCATTTCGGAAACAGGTGTTGTTGAACTATCCACACGGGCAAGAATGGATTACGGTGCTACCATTCCTCCCAGAATCGTCCTTCCTGATTTTACTAACCGGGACTTTATCAGATGGCGCTGGGAAAACTACAACGGCATGTAAAATAAGATACAGGAGGTTGCTAAGATTATGTCGCTTATATTCAAAAAAATTGAGAGCGGAGATATCTTTACCCGGGATTTCAGCCCCCTTGTTCGTAATAACGAAATAAACTTCCCGACATCCGAAGAAATCGCTGTTATTTACGGCCCCAACGGAACAGGAAAAACCAGCTTAATCAAGGTGTTGGGAGGAGCGAAGAACACAAAGGTCGAATTTTCACTTGACGGCACTGATTATCAGGCTGGTGAGGGAATCTTTCATATTATCAACGACCAAAATAACCGCAATATTATTTCGGGTGAAACTCGTGATTTTTTTCTTGGCGATAATATCCGACATGAGTTCGAATTACAAGATCAAGTTGCGTCAGATCGTAATAGTGTTATTTCAGCTATTCTATCACTCATCAAGAATACGTTTGGAATTTCGGCTGGAAATAGTCTTTTGATTGATTTGCTCTCGAAGCCAGATTTGGCCGCATTTATCAAAGATTGTGCAAATAGTAAATCAAAAGGAAATCGGTATACGACAGATTCCCTCATAACGCTCTTTAATTCTTTGGAAAGCCAAATTGTTCCGGAGTATTCTGCTGAGAAACTTGCATTTGTTCAAAATGACTTGTCGAGCAAACAGTCTATCATTAAGCAACTCGAGTTACTGGTTGGGGCTGAAATAACGCCTAACGCCCATGTCCGTGAGATTGAGGAAAACACCGAAGCGATAGGCATCCTATCCCGATTTCACAAAAACAAATGTATTGTGTGTGATAATGATGACATCGACTGGGAAGCATTGTTGGCAGCCAAAACTGCACATAGGAAAGCTACGCTTGATGCACTTGAAGCCAAAGTTAGAGAAACAATCGAAAAAACAATTCCGCTTGTTCCGGCCTCTGACCCATTCGGCATCAAAGCTTGTTTGTTAGACTCAATTGCAGATGGAGATACCGATGCACTTACAGCTTTATGTCGTGAGTTGTCGGAGTACAAATCTCTTTATAGTACGCTGTTGGAAAATGGCATTGTTGAGATTGTGAGTGGAAGCGAACTTATTGCCCACTATTCTGAGTATCAGCGAATTATTGCTGAACGCCCCGACATTGCCGACGAGGACTATCTTTATATTCAAGAGATAATCAGTAACAGCATGAGCAAACCCCTCACTATAGAGCGTGATGATAACAGACGACTGAGAATCTATCTGTCCAATCAAGAGTTTCTCAATAAATCGAGGGACGAGTTGCCTTTGAGTACAGGAGAACAGAATTTTCTCTCTCTTACCTTTGAATTCTTGAAGGCCAAAAATTCCAATTGCCCCATTGTTGTGATAGATGATCCCGTATCCAGTTTCGATTCGATCTATAAGAACAAAGTGGTATATGCAATTGTGAAAATGCTACATCATAAGAAACGGATCGTCTTAACGCACAATACAGATTTGATTCGTTTGCTTGACGGTCAATACAGACGCTGTTTTAAGCTGTATCTGCTAAACAACACCGATGGCGAACTGAATGGATTTATTCCTTTGAAAAACAACGAGCAGGAAATGCTTATAAGTCTTGAGAAGTTGCTGAATGCTTTTAGAGAAAGCGTACCTCGTTATGTTATTAATCCGGAACTATTCTTAATTTCCATGATCCCCTTTATGCGTGGGTATGCAAATATCATTTGCAATAGGCCGTTATTTGAAACTTTAACACAGGTTATGCATGGGTATAAGACAGAGCGAGTGGATATAGCAAACGCATATTCGGAATTGTTTGGAGCGCATCCCGACCATCTTCCGGCTTCTTATGAGGTTACCGTATCAGATATTCTCAGTAAAACTGTTGATGGTATTCATTTGCTTGATACCAATAAATATCCTCTACTGGATAGGACATTGAGGCATTCTTTTGTATATCTGTTTCTACGTCTTATGGTGGAGAAAAACCTTGTTGAAAAATTTGGGATTGATACTACTCATAATGAGCAACTTGGGCAAATTATCTCTGCAGCATACCCTGATGAAGATAATGTAGAGCAGATTCGAAATCGTATACGCTTGACATCGAAAAAGACCCTTATCAATGAGTTTAATCATTTTGAGGGCAACTTGAGTATTTTCCAGCCGGCTATTGATATCACAGATCAGGCTCTGGGAAGAGAACGGACAGATTTAATCACATTTATTAGTACATTGTAAAATCATACAACAATGCTAAAGGCCGCTTACCGCTGGTAGGCGGTCTTTTCATATCCAAAACAAAAACAAGGAGAAACTGCCTATGTACAAAAAATTGGAAAAGCTGAAACACGACCAGTATGTTTCGGAGAGAAAGCTGACCGCAGCCAAGCACAGGGAGAAAAGACTGGAAAGTGAAATCAAGCAGCTTACCCGAAGCGAGCGAACCCACCGCCTTTGCACTCGTGCCGGAATGTTGGAAACCTTTTTGAGAGAGCCGACTGTTCTGACGGACGATGATGTGATGGAGCTTTTGACTTTCATCTTCCACAGCGAATCGGTTCAAAAGAAGCTGAATATGCTGATTGAGAAGCGAAAGGAAAACGAGCAACCGAACGGGAGCTAAAAACCCTATTCTTGAATAGGGCGCAATTATACACCACCTAAAGATGGTGATTGCGTTCTGCCGAAAGCCCCTTGCAGGGAGCTTGATGATTTTCGCAAAGGTTCTTTGCGTAAATCTCTCAGAGGAAGCTACACTTCCCCTGCGCTGGCTTTGCCAGCTACCCCTTTGTGGACTTGCCGCCGATGAACGATTGCAAGCAATCATTCACCGTCAGCAAGTTTTATACTTTTCCAATCTGACCGCTGCTGAAAAGTATCGGTCATTTTTTATTGCACCGAGAAAGGAGGTTCAAACAAAATGCCCGCACCCCATCTGGAAATACGAATTGTTCAGCGAAGCAAAGGCAGCTCTGCTGTTGCCGGAGCAGCTTACCAAGCCGGAGAAAAACTGTTTTCCGAATATGACCAGAAAGCGAAAGACCATCGAAGAAAACAGCATGAAGTTGTTTACACGGAAATTATGCTTCCGGCAAAAGCACCACCCGAATACGCAGACCGAGCTACACTCTGGAACTCTGTCGAGGAAGTGGAGAAGCAATGGAACTCACAGCTTGCAAGGCGATTTGTTGTTGCCCTACCCAGAGAAGTGCCGCTTGAAATGTGTCCTCAGATGTTGAAGGAATACTGCAATGAGCATTTTGTGTCCAAGGGAATGTGTTGTGATTTTGCAATCCATGACCCAGATCCTCCGGGACACAATCCCCATTGCCACATCATGCTGACCATGCGATCCATTGATGAAAATGGAAAGTGGCTTCCCAAGAGCCGCAAGGTTTATGACCTTGACGAGAACGGCGAACGCATCAAGCTCCCCTCTGGCAGATGGAAAAGCCATAAGGAAGATACCGTTGACTGGAACGAGCAGTACCACGCCGAGGAATGGAGACACGGATGGGAAGTCATTCAGAATAAATATCTGGAGCTTGCCGGAAGTGCCGAGCGTGTGGATATGCGTTCCTACGAAAGACAGGGACTTGATATTATCCCGACTGTTCACATGGGAGCCGCTGTCTGTGCGCTGGAACGCAAAGGCATTGAAACCAACATCGGCAATCTGAACCGAGACATTAAAGCCGCCAATCGCATGATGAACGCTATCCGCAGTACAATCAAAAGTCTGCGGAACTGGATTGCGGATATTCTGGAAGCCACAAAAGAAGCGTTTGCGGAAATGGAAGCCGAAAAGAAAAACGCTTCGCCCGACCTCTCCGCTCTGCTCCGTGATTATATGAATTTGCGAAAGGCAGAGCGTAGCGACTGGTCGAGGTATGGACAGCAGAAAGGCACAGCCGATGATTTGAAAGCAGTCTCCAAAGCTCTGATCTATTTGAAAGAACATGAGCTTTTCACTCTGGAAGATTTGGACACCGCCCTGCAAGGCGTGAACCAGAGAGCCGGAGTCATCAGCAAGGAAATGAAAACCGCATCTGACCGCATGAAAGTCATTACCGCTATTCAGACTGCGGTTGCCGACTGCCAGACCCACAAGGCAGTCCATGACAAGTATATCAAAATCGGTTGGAAAACAAGGCAAGCCGCTTTTGCCGAAAAGCATAAGGACGAACTGACTTCCTACAACAAGGCGTACCGCACTCTGAAAAAGCATGGCGTTGATTTGAATGTGAATCTGAATGCCCTGCAATCCGAGTATGACAAGCTGAAAGCGACCCACACCGAGCTTGCCGGACAGCTTGCTACCGTCAAAGAGGAATTACAGCCGATGCAAGATATTCGATACTGGGTCGGCAAAGTCCTCACGCCGGAACAGGCAGTTGAGAAAAAGCCCGAACCGAAGCACTCCTTAACCGAGCGATTGAAGTTTGAGCAGGAACAGAAGAAACAACAGCCGGAGCAGAAATCTCCGCAGCACAAAAAACAGAATATGGAACTCTAACAGGCACTTGCCGTTTTCTCTTTGAAAATGTCGAGTGCCTTTTTTGTTTCCCGAAAGGAAGATGCAATGAATGTATTTGAAGCAGTTAAGCAGACCGTTACTACACGACAGGCGGCAGAGATGTACGGCATCCGTGTCAACCGTCACGGCATGGCAGTCTGCCCATTCCACAATGACAGAAATCCGAGTATGAAAGTGGATATGCGTTTCCATTGCTTCGCTTGCCAAGCGGACGGCGATGCAGTTGATTTTGTTTCCCGACTGTTCGGATTGCCGAGCAAAGAAGCCGCTATGAAACTGGCAGATGATTTTGGTATCTGCTATGACAGCAGACAGAAGCCATCTGTCAGACCGAAGATCAGAGAACCCACCCCGGAGCAGAAGTATCAGCAGGAAGAAAACCATTGCTACAAGGTGCTGACCGATTACTTCCATCTTCTCCGAGAATGGAAACAGCAGTACGCACCGAAACAGCCGGAGGATGAATGGCGTCCTCTGTTCGTGGAAGCCCTGCAAAGAGAAAGCTATATCGAATATCTGCTTGATATTCTCCTATATGGCACTCCCGAAGAAATGAAAGCTCTGGTTGCTGAGCAAAGAAAAGAGGTGATGAAACTTGAACAGCGATTTGCAGAACACCGTGGAGGAAGTCCGAAACAGTTTGGAGCAGAGCCAGAAAGGTAAGGTCTACAACACAGCAGCCAATTATAAAAAGGTTCTGCAATACGACCCGCTGCTGAAAGGAGCAATCCGAAAGAATATGCTGACAGAACGCATTGATATTGTGAAGCCCCTCGGCTGGCAGCGTGACAGTACCACGTTGACTGATATGGATGTAAAATATCTGCTTCTGTATTTTGAAGAAAACTACGGTCTGACCGTAGAAAAGAAAATCGTGGATGCAATAACGGTGATCGCCAATGAAAACCGCTATCATCCAGTCTGCGATTTCCTTAATTCCCTGCAATGGGACGGGCAGGTACGCATCCGTCATTGTCTGCATCATTTCCTTGGTTCAGAGGAAAACGAGTACACTTATGAAGCCCTGAAGCTCTTTATGTTGGGAGCTGTCAGCCGAGTATTCAAGCCCGGATGCAAATTTGAAGTGATGCTTTGCCTTGTCGGTGGACAGGGTGCAGGAAAGTCCACATTCTTCCGTCTGCTTGCAGTCAATGATGACTGGTTCTCTGACGATTTGAAGAAACTGGACGATGACAATGTGTACCGCAAGATGCAGGGGCATTGGATAATCGAAATGTCAGAAATGATTGCCACAGCCAACGCCAAGAGCATTGAAGAAATCAAGTCCTTTCTGAGCCGACAAAAGGAAACCTACAAGATACCGTATGAGACCCATCCGGCAGACAGACTGCGACAATGTGTGTTCGGTGGTTCTTCCAACACGCTTGATTTTCTTCCTCTTGACCGAACAGGCAACCGCCGTTTTCTCCCAGTCATGGTATGCCCGGAACAGTCCGAGGTTCACATACTGGAAGATGAAGCTGCATCCAGAGCTTATATCATTCAGATGTGGGCAGAGGTCATGGAGATTTACCGAAGCGGCAATTTCAAGCTGAAACTCAGCCGAGAGACAGACACATTTCTGAAAGCCCATCAAAGAGAGTTCATGCCGGAGGACACCAAGGCAGGACAGATTATTGATTATCTGGAACGCTACTCCGGCAACATGGTCTGCTCCAAGCAGCTTTACCGTGAAGCATTGGGGCATGATTATGACGAACCGAAGCAATGGGAGCTTCGAGAAATCAATGACATTATGAATAATGCTGTCACAGGTTGGAGGGCATTTGCAAATCCGAGATACTTCCCGGAGCCTTACCGCAGACAGCGAGGTTGGGAACGCATCCCCACCGACAACGAGCCTGACAACAACACAGGAGACTTTCACGAACTGACGGAAGCAGAAATGCAACAGCTTGAACTTCCCGAAGAATGGTTACGATGAAAAATCCCTTTTCGTTGTCGGGCAGATTGTCGAGCCGGTTGTCGGTCTGTTGTCGGGCAGGAATCAGAAAAGCCATTGATAATACTGGACTTTTCTTTCTCTGACAACAATGACAACAGAAATATAAAAGAAAAAGTAAATTATAAAAAAGTAGATAAGCCCGATTAAGAAAAAGAGTTTTCCGAAGTCCGTTGTCGGTACTTCGTTGTCAGACCTTTCCTTGTCGGGCTTTTTTCATTTCAAGGAGGTATTCAATGAACGCAACAGCAATTCAGACCGCAATCAACACACAGCCCTGTTTCCGCAAGACCATCGACAAGACCACCTATGTGGTGCGTGTCCATTTCAGCGAAACATCCAAAGAGACTATGCAGGACAAAATCAAGCGTCTGCTCCGTGAGGAGGTGGCGAAGATGTGACTTTTTTGTGAATTTGATTAAAAAGTCCTTGACAATTTGCATCAGGCAAGACCGCTAAGTCGATTTTGATTTCCTGCGGCGCTCGTCTGGCTCCTTTTGATATTCAGGAGGTCAGAGATGTGACTGCCTATGACGAGTTGCAACTGGATACCCTCGGAGATCAGAAAACGGCGCTCTTTCTGATTATGTCAGATACGGATGCGACGTTTAATTTTTTGATCTCCATGATTTACACACAGCTGTTCAACTTGTTGTGCGAGAAAGCAGATGATGTGTACGGCGGCAGACTGCCGGTTCATGTGCGCTGCTTGATTGATGAGATGGCAAACATCGGTCAGATTCCCAATCTGGAAAAACTGGTAGCGACAATCCGAAGCCGTGAAATATCGGCTTGCCTTGTTCTCCAGGCACAATCACAGCTGAAAGCCATTTATAAAGACAATGCCGATACCATCATCGGCAACATGGATTCCCGAATTTTCCTGGGTGGTTCTGAGCCAACCACGCTCAAAGAACTGAATCAGGCATTGGGAAAAGAAACTATCGACACCTACAACACCTCCAACACCAGAGGTAACAGCCCGTCTTACGGCTTGAATTATCAGAAGTTAGGCAAAGACCTTGCGAGCGTAGATGAGCTTGCGGTTCTGGATGGCAGCAAGTGTATTTTGCAGTTGCGTGGTGTCAGACCGTTTCTTTCTGACAAGTACGATCTGACGCAGCACCCCAATTATAAGTACACATCAGACTTTGATAAGAGAAATGAGTTCAACATTGAGCAGTTTCTGAGTCGAAGGTTGAAGCTCAAGGCAGGTGATGAGTTTGTGGTAGTCGATGCGGATTAAGGAGGTTTCTGTTTGGAAAATCTGAAAACGGTATCTGCCCTGGTTAAGAACATCTTGGAACACGACCACAAGGCAAGAAATACCGACAATCATTTGTACCTGATGGTACTGGAACACTATTCCGGTCTGCGTGGCATCGACATTCATGCCATGACGGTTCCTGTGTTTTTGAAGGAACTGGATAGACGCAGCTTTCCGGGGTTTGAAACTGTCCGCAGAAGCAGACAGAAAGTGCAGGCAACCTACCCTGACCTTGCTCCCAGTGAAGCCGTAGGCAAGCGCAGAGCAAAAAATGAGGTTGTATATCGAGAATTTGCAGAAAGCGAGGTGTAAAAAAAATGACTTGGTGGATCACGGATACCTCTATTGGGCAGCGATTGAAGTTCGTTAGACGATTTCGCCGCCTTACCCAGAAAGAGCTTGGACTCCTGATGGGGTATTCCGAGAAAACAGCGGATGTCCGTATTGCTCAGTATGAGAAAAACGCTCGAACCCCTAATGCAGAAACCACAGCGAAACTCGCAGAGGTTCTGAAGGTTTCACCTGTCGTTTTTTCACCGACAATCTGTGCTTCTCGTGAAGATTTGTTGCAGTCAATGTATTGGCTGTTTCTTATGAAAGGTGGTGGTGATATATATGATTGTGAAACTGAATACGCAAGAAGCAGAATGGAACAGAAACTTGGCGTGATAACCGTCGAGGAGTTCCTTGAAAAGATTCTCGTAAACTAAGCCTTCCGTCCGGTTTTGATGCCGGTAGTACGGAGGGCTTTTTCTATTCTCAAAACAATTTCAAATTTTAGGAGGAAAATATTATGGCATTTTTCAATAGCGCAGTAACCGTTCTTCAGACTCTCGTTATCGCTCTGGGCGCAGGTCTTGGCATCTGGGGTGCAATCAATCTGCTTGAGGGCTACGGCAACGATAACCCCGGCGCAAAGTCCCAGGGCATGAAGCAGCTCATGGCTGGCGGCGGTGTTGCCCTCATCGGCACCACCCTTGTACCTCTGCTCTCCGGACTGTTCGGTTAATCACAAAACAAGGAGGTAATCGCCTTTGGACAGCATACTCCAACAGATCACAGACTGGCTGAAA
>OFMJ01001614.1_pt1 | contig 16181 bp, 14 predicted proteins | sample 1541801 | NCBI WGS metagenome assembly OFMJ01 (sample SAMN04209234, study PRJEB22552) | human gut metagenome | biome: gut; material: feces | host: Homo sapiens | place: USA: Oklahoma
AAATCCGCTTTATGTGGATACTGGCATCAGGATAGAATCAGCCGCCGATCTCTGCGGCAGGTGTTTGGACGATGTTGCTACGGATGTTTTGTATATGACGGGCAACGATCATGCACTGGAAGCAGCCGATCCGCTGGAATTGGCCGAAATCAAGAGGCGTTGGGAGCCATATATCAACCAGCTGCCAGACTACGCGTATCTCTGCAAAGACCTGCTGAACGGAAAAATGTAATCTATCAAACGAGGTGTCAGGAGCCATACAGTGCTTCTGGCACCTTTTTTGTAGATTTTTTGTGAATTTGATTAAAAAGTCCTTGACAATTTGTCTCTGGCAAGACCCTAAAATCTATCCTGATTTCCTGCGGCGCAAGACTGGCTCCATTTGATATTGCCGCAGTCCGGGAAATGATGTCCTATGATGAGCTGGAACTGGAGAAGCTGGGCGACGAGAAAACTGCCCTGTTTGCGGTGGTTTCTGATACTGACCCGACCTTCAATTTCATTTCCGCTATGATGTATAGCCAGATGTTCAACGTACTCTGTGACCGAGCGTTGAAAGTCTACCACGGCAGGCTGCCTGTCCATGTGACCTGCCTGTTTGATGAGTTCGCTAACCAGAAAATCCCCAACTGGGAGCATCTGGTCAGCGTTATCCGTTCAAGAAACATATCAGCCCATATCGTCCTCCAGACATACAGCCAGTTGAAAGGAATGTATAAGGACAATGCGGAAACTGTGGCGGGCTGCTGCTCGACCATGCTTTTCCTGGGCGGAAAGGAGGAAAGCAGTTTGAAGATGGTGTCCGGGCTTCTGGGTAAAGAAACCATAGACACCATGAATGAAAGCGATTCCCGTGGTGCCCAGCGTACCTACGGTCTGAACTATCAGAAGCTGGGCAAGGAACTGATGAGCGTTGACGAACTGGCCGTCATGCCGTCAAGCCGCTGCATCGTCCAGGTACAGGGTGTCCGTCCCTTCTACTCCAAGAAGTATGACCTGACGAAACACCCCCAGTACAAATACACGGCAGACGCCAACCCCAAATACACCTTTGACGTTAAGGCGTATTTACAGCACCGGCTCAAAGTCAAGCCGGAAGAAGAATTTGAGGTTTACGACCTCGGAGATCTCACACAGCCGGATGCGGCTGCTTAAAGGCTCCACCGATGCCCTTACGGGCTTTCAAATCGGTGGGGCCTTTTCTTTTTTGGCCCAAAACAAGCCGCAAAACGGTCATTTCACGAGATGGAGGAAAACATGGACTTTTTCACGGATGCGGTCAGAACGCTGGAAATCTTAGTGCAGGCTCTGAGCGGAAAGCACAGTTTTTACGGGACGGCGGCTGACCGTTCCGCGATTCTTTCTACGGGCTGTCAAAAGCCAAAGGCCAAAACGGTGCGTGTGCCATCAAAGCATCTGCGTCCGCCGGTGCGGGCACAGCCCCTGTCAGCCTTAACTTCATAACCCAATTCAACTACCAACAACAATATTACAAATTCAAGGAGAACTTTTATGGAATTCTTTACTACTGCTGTTTCTACTATGTCTACTCTGGTAACTGCTCTGGGCGCTGGTCTTGGTGTGTGGGGTGTCATCAACCTGATGGAAGGTTACGGTTCTGATAACCCTGCGGCCAAGTCCCAGGGTGTCAAGCAGCTCATGGCCGGTGGCGGTGTCATGCTGCTTGGCTTGAAGGTTGTGCCTCTGCTTTCTTCCCTGATCTCCGTTTAATCGGCACGGGTAGCGGCTTATGCAAAGCATAATCGACGCCATTGAACAGTGGCTGAAAGACTTCTTAATCGGAGCCATCACTGGCAATCTGTCGAATATGTTTAGCGATGTGAACACAAAAGTCGCCACGATAGCAACTGAGGTGGGAAAGACGCCGGAAACATGGAACTCCGACGTCTTTTCTATTATCTTATCGCTATCCCGGAACGTGGTTGTGCCCTTAGCGGGGCTTGTAATAGCCGCCGTCCTGACGTATGAGCTGATTTCAATGATTATCGACAAGAACAATATGCACGAAGTCGATACCTTTGATTTTTTCAAGTGGGCTTTCAAGTCAGCAGCGGCGGCAATCATCGTTAATCATACCTTTGATTTCATCATAGCGATTTTCGATGTCGCACAGACCATGGTGCAAAGGAGCGCTGGTGTCATCAACACCAACGCCAGCATTGATATTTCCACAGCGATAGCGGATATTACCACCCAGCTCCAGGCAATGGAGCTGGGTGATCTGTTCGCACTCATGCTGGAAACCTGGATTGTATCCTTTGCCATGAAAGCCATGGGCCTGATTATCACGGTCATTCTCTATGGCCGTATGATTGAAATCTATATCTATGCCAGTGTTGGCCCGGTGCCGTTTGCCACATTTATGAACCGTGAATGGGGCAACATCGGAACGAACTATGTGCGTGGGCTTGTCGCTCTCGGCTTGCAGGGCTTTCTCATTATGATCTGTTTGGGAATTTACGCTGTACTGGTCAACGCATTAACGCTGGGCGGAGATTTGCACTCAGCCATTTGGAGCTGCGCCGCATACACGGTGCTATTGTGTTTCAGTTTGTTTAAGACCGGCTCCGTGGCAAAGAGTATCCTGAACGCCCACTAATCTGAGAAATAGGAGGTTTGAAATTGGCCTATGTAACCATAACTAAGGATTTGACCGAAGTGAAGGATAAAGTAGCCTTTGGCATGACGAAACGCCAGATCATCTGCTTTTCCCTGGCCGGAGTGACCGGTGTGGGCGCATACTTTTTGCTGCGCCAGCCTTTGGGCAACGACATAGCGCTCCTTATGCTGATTGCCCTGGCTGCGCCATTCATGCTCTTTGGTCTGTATGAGAAGAACGGCCAGCCTTTGGAGAAAATCCTGAAGAATATCATTCGTGTCCGTCTGATTGTACCGGCAGCCAGACCGTACCGGACACAGAATCGCTTTGCTGCTTTGGAGCGGCAGGAACGCTATGAAAAGGAGGTAGAACAACTTGTTTCCATTCCGAACAAAACCACTGGCAAGAACAGCCGTGGGCTGGGAACATCTGGTGATCCGTCCCGACACCAAGCTGACACCTGCGGACAAAAAGCGGGTCGAAAAGGCAATCCGCAGGGCAAAAAAAGAAGGTAAGATTGCCCTGACAGCCCAGCAGACCATTCCCTACGAAGAAATGTACCAGGATGGCATCTGCCGCATCACGAACCGGCTTTACAGTAAAAGTGTTCTCTGCGAGGACATCAACTACTCCGAAGCATCGGACGATGAAAAGGCTGTGCTGTTTGAGCTGTACTGCAAGTTGGTCAATTATTTCGGCCCTGCGGTGGGATTTGAACTTTCCGTCATCTGCTATCCGGCAGACTTAAGCGAATATCAAAAGATGCTTGCCATCAATCCGAAGGGCGACCAGTTTGATGCTATCCGTAAGGAATACAGCGATATGCTGGTGCGTCAGGTTTCCAAAAGCCGTTATGAACGGCGCATCTGCCTGACCTATACCATTGAAGCGGATGATGTAAAGCAGGCCCGTTCCCGATTGGGACAGATTGATAACGATGTGGTAGGCCACTTCCGTTCCCTGAACGTTGCAGCCCGTTCCATGAGTGGGTATGAACGCCTTGCCACCCTGCATAAGTGCCTGAATCTGGAGGAAACCCGTAAATTCCGTTTCAACTGGGACTCCTTGAACCACACCGGGCTTTCCAGTAAAGACTATATTGCTCCCAGTTCCTTCTTCTTTAAGGACGGGCGCTACTTCCGCAGCGGAGCATCTTTCGGTGCGGTTTCTTTTTTGCAGATACGGGCAACCAAGATTTATGACACACTGCTGAACGACCTTTTAAATATGGAAGGAAGTCAGATCGTCAGCATCCATGCCAAGGCTCTCGACCAGAATGCCGCATTGAAAACCGTCAAGCGTAAGCTGAGTGATCTGGATAAGGCAAAGATCGACGAACAGAAACGAGCCGTGCGCTCCGGTTTCGATATGGATATTCTGCCGCCTGACCTTGTTACCTTCGGCAAAGAAGCCCAGAAACTTCTGGAGGATTTGCAGAACCACGATGAAAAGATGTTCCTGGTCACGATCCTGATTGTCCATGCGGCCACCAGCCGCCAGAAATTGGAGAACCTGATTTACTCTGCCAATGGCATCGCCAACACCCACAACTGCGATTTGATCCGTTTGGATTATCAGCAGGAACAGGGCTTTATGTCTGCGCTGCCTATCGGTATCAATCAGGTGGAAATCCAGCGTGGGCTTACCACCAGCGGGACGGCAATCTTTTTGCCGTTCCGTGCCTGTGAAGTGTTCCAGCCGGGTGGCGTCTACTACGGCCTGAACGCTACCACCGGGCGTATGATACTGGCAGACCGAAAGAAGCTGAAATGTCCCAATGGTGTGGTACTGGGGACTCCTGGTTCTGGCAAGTCCTTCTCGTGTAAGAGGGAGGCTGCCGATGTGTATCTGCATACCAATGACGATCTGCTGTTTTTGGATGCTGAAAATGAATACACTTCGCTGGTGGAACAGCTTGGCGGACAGATTATCCGGCTGGCCCCGGACAGTGACGATTATATCAACCCTATGGATATTGACCTTTCCACCGATACCGGTGAAAACCCGCTGTTGATGAAAGCGGATTTTATCATGTCCTTCTGTGAGCTGATCCTGTCTGCTTCCCAGGGCGGCTTAAAGCCGATTGAGAAATCCGTCATTGACCGCTGTATCCCCAAAGTCTACCGGGAATACATCAAGAACCCCGTGCCGGAGAATATGCCGGTTCTGGGCGACCTTTACGATTGTCTGAGGGCACAGCAGGAACCCCAGGCACAGGAACTTGCCACAGCGATGGAATTGTATGTGACCGGCTCCCTGTCTTATCTGAACCATCGCACCAACGTCAACATCAATAACCGGGTGGTCTGCTATAACATCAGCGCCCTGGGGCAAAACCTGAAAAAGCCGGGTATGCTGACCGTTCAGAATAACATCTGGCAGCGCACCACGGTAAATCGTTATGCAGGGAAAACCACCAGAATTTACCTGGACGAATTTCACTTACTCCTGAAGGAGCCGCAGACAGCCGCCTATACCGCCGAAATCTACAAAAGATTCCGGAAATGGAATGGCATACCGACAGCCCTGACGCAGAATGTGAAAGATCTGTTGGACAGCCCGGAGATTGAAAACATTCTGGAAAACAGTGATTTCATCCTGATGCTCAATCAGGCTGCCAGTGACCGAAACATTCTGGCACAGCGTCTGGCGATTTCTCCAAAGGAATTGACCCACATCACAAACAGCGGTGCCGGTGAGGGCCTGCTGTTCTTCGGGGATAAAATCATCCCGTTTGTAGATAAGTTCCCGGTGGATACCCAGCTTTATAAAGTCATGACAACGAAGCCTGCGGATTTGGCAGCATAAGGAGGTCTGCCATGAGAAAAAAATCCAATATCTATGACGCTGACGATGTAGAACGCAGTAAACGGCTAACTTTTACCCCGGAGGAACGTGCCGCCCGTGCGGAACATAAGGCGGAAGTCCTGGGCAAAAAGCTGGAACAGGCGCAGAAGAAAATCCCCAAGAAGAAAAAATTGCGTCTGCAAAAGGAACTTGACCCCCAAAAAAGCAAGCTGAAGCATACGCTCCGCTTTGAGGAAGTAGAGAAAAAGCGTGGCAAGGAAGCCCTGCCGAAAAAAGCGAGCCGCCGCATGGCTCAGAGTGCCAGCGCTGCCGTCCATTCCAAGCTCCATCAGGTGGAGGAAGAAAACGTCGGCACCAAAGCTGCCCACCGGACGGAACTGGCTGCTGAAGGTGCCGCCACCGCAGCCACCCATGCAGCAAGGAAACACCATTTGAATGCTCCTTATAAACGGGTGGAGAAACTGGAAGTCAAGGTAAACAAGGCCAATGCGGAAGCTGCCTTTCGTGCCACTGTTCGGGACAACCCAGAGTTACAGCAGAATACGGTCAAGAGTTTCTTTCAGAAACGGCGTATCAAGCGTCAATATGCCAAGGAGTTCCGAAAAGCCCAGAAAAACGCGGGTCAGGGCGTTGCGGCAACCAAGAAGGCCAAGGAAGTCATCAGCTCCGCAGGTCAGGCGGTTGTAAATGCCGTTAAGAACCACAAGGGCGGCCTTATGGTCTTTGGCATTCTGGCATTGTTGGTTATTATGGTGTTCTCGTCCCTTTCTTCCTGCTCTGTGATGATGGAGGGAGCCATTGGTTCCATCCTGGGCACTTCCTACACTTCGGAAGATCCCGACATTATCCAGACGGAAGCTAATTACACCGCTCTGGAAAGCGAGCTGCAACGGAAGTTAGCGAACATCGAAAGCACGTATTCCGGCTATGACGAATACCGCTACGATGTGGACAGCGTGGGCCACAATCCCAATGAGCTGATTTCCTATCTGACCGCCAAATTTGACGCTTTTACCCCTGAACAGGTGCAGGCGGAGCTGGAAGCAGTCTTTGAAAAGCAGTACAGCCTGACCACCCGTGAAGTAGCGGAAATCCGCTACCGGACAGAAACCCGTACCGGCACGACCACCAGCACTGACCCGGAAACCGGCGAAACCACCACAGAGGAATACACCTATGAAGTGGAAGTCCCTTATGAGTATACAATTCTCTATGTGACCCTGCGGAACAAAGGATTTGGCACGGTTGCCGTGGAGGGCTTGACGGAGGAACAGAAAGAGCGTTATGCGGCAACTCTTTCCATGAAAGGCAATAAGCCTTATCTGTTCGGAAATGACATTTATGCCAATGAAAGCGCCGGTGAGGATTACGATATTCCGGGCGAAGCACTGGCAGACCCGGAATTTGCCGCTCTTATTACAGAAGCAGAAAAATACCTGGGCTATCCTTACGTCTGGGGCGGCTCCAGTCCAAGCACCAGCTTTGATTGCAGCGGTTTTGTCTGCTATGTGTTTACCAACAGCGGCGTCCACAACCTGCCCCGTACCACTGCCCAGGGCATCTTTAACCAGTGTGCCCACATCTCCCCAAGCGAAGCAAAACCGGGCGACATCATTTTCTTTACGGGCACTTATAACTCATCCGGCCCTGTGAGCCATGTGGGAATATACGTTGGCGACAATATGATGATCCATTGTGGGTCACCGATCCAGTACGCACGGACTGACAGCAGCTACTGGTCACAGCATTTTTACGCTTTCGGGCGATTGAATTAAAAAGGAGGTCTTACGATTGAACCCTAAGTTGCAGAAAGTCTTGTCGGAGATCGACAAGACCAAGAACAAGATTGCTGCCCAGCAGACCCGGCTCCGGGAACTGGAACAGCAGAAAACAGAACTGGAAAACACAGAGATTGTCGGTATGGTTCGTGGGCTGGATGTAGACCCGGAAGAACTGGCAGCATTCATCAAGGCGTTCCGCACCTCTCAGGCCGGGACGCCTGATTTTATGGAAAGCGAGGGAACCAACCATGAAAATGTGGAATACGAAACGGAATAAAAGATTTATCGGGTCTGTCTGCCTGATGCTCTTCATGCTCCTTATGACCGTGCCCCTTTTGGGGATGGCTTCGGCAAATGCGACAGAAGTGGATACGGTGTCGGGAAATGATGCTCTTGCGGCCTGCATCTGTGAAACGAAATGCACGGAGGAAGTGCCCAACCTGGAATGCCCGGTATGCAAAGAAACTGCGGAGAATTGCGCCGGAATTACGGCAGAGCCGGAAAACCTGCCTTGTTTCTGCGAAGTGCAATGCACGAAGGATGCCCATGATGCACAGTGCCCAGCCTGTGCCGCTGATATGGACTTGTGCATCGCACCACCGGCAGCACTGGAGCCGGTAAGCTGTCTTTGTGTCAATCTGTGCCTGCCAGATGCTGTCAATCAGGAATGTACCCTTTGCTTGCAGGATGTGACCCAGTGTGTGGGCATAGCGGCAGAAACGGAACCTCCTACCGAACCCGATCAGCCTACGGAGCCGGTGGAACCCACGGAACCGGAAGAACCTGATGAACCAGAAACTTGCACCTGTACGGAAAAGTGCGTTGCCGGTGCGGTCAATACAGATTGCTCCATCTGCAAAAATGACCTGACCCCGTGTGTGGGTGTGGAACAGGCCGACCCCAAGTTTACGATCTCCATTCTGGAATCGGACGGCTGGTACACCGATAAGGCTGACGTGGAAATCCGTATCAAGGACGTAAACGAAACCGGCTGGGAAAACGTGAAAGCCAAGATCAATAGCGGAGGAAGCTGGATTGATCTGACCGATGATCTGATTGATACGGATAAGATGTATCTGGAAATCTCTGAAAACTGCACCATTTATGTGACTGTTACCGATAAAAACGGTAAGGCGCATACCAAGAATCGTTACATCGAAGTCTTTGACCGGGAAGCCCCGACTGTCCGTGTCGGGATTGATGATGAACTGCTCCGTGTGGAAGCGAACGATGATTTATCAGGTGTATATAAGATTTACGTCTGCGGCAATTCCTTCTCCAAGCTGACCAATGGCACATTGGACATCAGGCTGAAGGACTATGCCGACGATTACGAAAAAATCACGATTCAGGCCATCGACCATGCAGGCAATAAAAGCCGCATGACGCAACTCAACAATCCTTATTATGAGGAACCTGAGAAAGACACTGGCAATTCTTCTGTTGGAACCACTACGGTTCCGACTGCTCCTTCCACCACAGTAACACCTTCCGGCAGCGGCACCACTTTGACCCAAAGCGGCGGCACAGTTTCCACCGGGCAGACTGCCAAGCCTACCGGCAGCACCGGCAGTACCGTTACTAAGACCGATACGGTAAAGGATGCCTCTGCTGCGGAAACGGATACGGAGGAAGAAACCGAAGCAAATCCTTTTACACCTGCTGGCAACGCTACGGTGGTTGATAATGCTACCGATGATGAGGGAAAGGAGTTCTACACCATTACCACCCCCAACGAAAACATTTTCTATCTCATCATCGACAAGCAGCGTGAGGGCGAAAATGTGTATTTCCTGAATGTCGTGACAGAAAGTGACCTGATGGCACTGGCGCAGAAGGATGAAAACAGCCAGACAACGGCACCGGTTGATACGACCCCGACAGAGCCTGTTACACAGGAACCGGAAGAACCTGTTGAACCGGAAACCCCTTTGGAAGAACCGGAACAGCCTGCGGAAAAAGGCGGCAACAGCATGATGCTGGTAGTTGTGGTGATCGCTCTGGCCGCTGGCGGCCTGGGCTACTATTTCAAGGTCTATAAGCCGAAGCATGAGCTGGACGATGCAGAGGATATTGACGATTTCGAGTTTGAAGGGCCGGAGGAACCGATGGTCAATGAGGACGAAGAAACCGCCATGCTTGAGGAAACATCCCATGAAGAATTGTCCGAGGAAGAAGAAGCCGAACAGCGCAGGCTTTATGAGGAGGATAACGAGGACATTCCTATCGAGGGCGACGATGACCTTGTTTTCTAATAATCCCGGACTGGAACGAATGATGCAGCAGAAACCCGCTGGGCGGCAGGTACCGGAGGCAAGACCGGCACCTGCCCCCGATTCGCCCTGCTATGGATGTGCTTATGGCAAGGGGCGGCGCTGTGTGGGAATTTGCTACAAGGAGCTGTTAGGCGAAAGGAGGAAAACCGCTTGAAATTAGTGATTGCAGAAAAGCCCAGTGTGGCACAGAGCCTTGCCGCCGTGCTGGGAGCAAAAGAACGTGAGCAGGGATACTTACAGGGAAACGGCTATGTGGTTTCCTGGTGTGTCGGTCATTTAATCGGGCTGGCGGCGGCTGATGCCTATGATGCCCGCTATTCCAACTGGTGCTATGAAGATCTGCCTATTATCCCAAAGGTTTGGAAATACGCTGTAGCACCGGACAAAAAGGAACAGTACGAAGTGCTGGTGTCATTGATGAACCGTCCGGACGTGGAAAGTCTGGTCTGTGCCACGGATGCCGGACGTGAAGGGGAACTTATTTTCCGCTTGGTCTATGACCATGCCGGGTGCCAAAAGCCCATTGAACGCCTGTGGATCAGCAGTATGGAGGATACCGCTATTCGTGAAGGGTTTGAAAGCCTGCGCCCTGGCAGGGATTACGACCTTTTATATGAAGCTGCCCTGTGTCGTGCGAAAGCGGACTGGATGGTGGGCATTTCCGGCACCCGTCTGTTTTCAACGCTCTACCGGAAAACCCTGAACATTGGGCGTGTAATGACCCCGACCTTGGCTCTTGTGGTTGAACGTGAAGCTGCTATTTCCAATTTTAAAAAGGAAAAGTTCTACACAGTGGTCTTAGACTGCGGCAAATTTACTGCCGTCAGTGACCGATGCGAAAACCGCAAAGCAGCCGATCATCTGGCTTCCGCCTGCAGCACGCAGGCGGCGGTGGTCAAACGTGTGGAGCGCAAGCAAAAATCCACACAGCTCCCAAAGCTCTACGATCTGACTTCCCTCCAGAGGGACGGCAACCGGCTTTTCGGATATACCGCCCAGCAGGTTTTAGACTATGCCCAGGCATTGTACGAGAAAAAGCTACTCACTTATCCCCGTACTGACTCCAACTATTTGACGGAGGATATGAAAGATACGATTGCGGGCCTTTGTGAACTGGCGGCGTCAGCTCTGCCGTTTGCCATTCCAACATTTACTGTTGATGCAGGCCGTGTCATCAACAATGCCAAGGTCAGCGACCATCATGCTCTGCTTCCTACCAGACAGGTAAAAAGCACCGACCTTGCCGCCCTGCCTGCCGGTGAACGCAATATCCTGACCCTTGTAACGGTGCGGCTCTTATGCGCTGTGGGAGAAAAACAGTCTTATGAAGATACCGTCGCAGTTCTGGACTGCGGCGGTACTTCTTTTACAGCCAAAGGGCGTGTCATTACGGTTCCCGGTTTTAAGGCCGTGGAACAGGCACACCTTTCTTCCCTGAAGAAAAAACCGGAGGACGATACCAAGGACGAGGATGCCAAAGCACTGCCGCCCCTTACCGAAGGCCAGACCTTTGAACGAGTGAAAGCTGCCGTCAAAGAAGGAACAACCAGCCCACCCAAACATTTCACGGAAGATCTTCTGCTGTCTGCCATGGAACACGCCAGCGCCGAGGAATTTGCGGAAATTGAGGGTGTAGAACGTACTGGGCTGGGTACGCCTGCCACCCGTGCCGGTGTGCTGGAAAAACTGGTGCGTGGAGGTTTCCTGGAGCGCAAGGGCAGGCAGCTTCTTCCTACAAAGAAAGGTTTTAACCTGATTGTGGTTCTGCCTGAGAGTGTGAAATCCGCCAGCCTGACCGCCCAGTGGGAAGCTGATTTAAAGGCTGTGGAGCGTGGCGAACAGACGGCGGATGCCTTTCTGGGCGGCATTGAAAACATGGTGTCTGAACTGGTACCCCAGTACAGCGCCATCAAAGCCGATACAGCCATGTTCCAGCAACGTGAGGTCATTGGCAAGTGTCCCCGTTGCGGTTCTGATGTGGTGGAAGGTAAAAAGAATTTTTACTGTACCAACCGTGAGTGCCAGTTTTCCATGTGGAAGGACGACAGGTTCTTTACATCCAAGCACAAAGAGCTGACAAAGCCCATGGCGGCGGCTCTCTTAAAGAATGGGCGTATCAAGATGAAGGGCTTGTTCAGCGAGAAAAAAGGCGTTCTTTATGACGCTGTGGTGGTGTTGGCTGATACCGGAGATAAGTATGTGAACTATAAGATTGAGCTGCCGCCCAGACCCAAAAAACAGGGAAAGGAGTAATCTATGGCTGAGTTGAACCAGAAAGACCAAAAGCCTGCCGACCCGGAAGAAATCCGGGCACTGGCGGCAGACCTTGACCAGTTTGGCGAGGATTTTGATACTTACGAGTATAGAGATACTGTTGAAGATAAAGAAGAAAACATCCGAAACACGGAAACGATGCTTTTGGACGGCAAGACAGACAGTATTCGGAATTACCTTCTGTCGTTTATCGACGATGACCGTGATCCCGAAGCAGTGCAGGCGGCAAAAGCTCTTTTGGAGCGAATGGATATGGCAACTCCCAGTCTGCCGGGTACAACACTGGCTTTAAAAGCAGCATTTGATCGGGATTATAGTTATATCCGAGTAACCAATATGGAGCCGGATCAGGTTAAGGGTATTCTGGAACAGATGATTGCGACTGTACCAGAAGATGCAAGCCTTGACGTGGAGAAATATATTAAACATGCAGGCGGCCAGATTGAACAGATCGGTGGAGCCTATGATGATTTCTCTCCGAACTTTCCGACCATGCTGGAGTATAACTTTGATACCAACAAAGTCTATGACTATCGCCAGGAACCGGATACTTTTACCATCTACCAGATTAAGCGTGGCGAGGAATATCATTTCCATCGTTTTGAACCGCTGGAACGCTTGGAGCGATTTGGACTGTTCGTGGATTTCGATAATTATGAGAAAATCTATTCAGCTCCGCTGCCTGAGAACGGGACTACGGTTCAGAAGTTAAACCAGATTTATGATAAATTCAATTTCGATCATCCGGCAGACTTCCGTGGACACAGCCTTTCCGTATCGGACATCATTGTATTTCACGAAGCCGGGAAAGATACTGCCCATTATGTGGACAGCTTCGGGTTCAAAGAAGTCCCGGCCTTTTTCAAACAGGAGCCGGACAAATTCCGCTATTACATTACGCAGGAAGCCCTAAACATCGGCACTTATCCTTACATGGGGAGTTCTGATGTGAACCGACTTACCATTGCGCCACAGAAATTCGAGCAAGGTACAGTTACAGCCTTTGGCTATCTGGAATATCCAAAGTCCCTGACACCGAAACAGGTTCGGGAGTATGGCTTGCTGCCTTCCGCAAATAACCCCAGCCACATCGAAACTGTCGAAAAGACCCAGGAACAGAATTATAACCACATTGATGGCATCCTGAACAACCTGCCTGACCAGGAACAGGTCGGACTTTCCCTTGACGGCGGTTCCCGCTATATGGCTATCCAGACCAGTGATAATGGCTATGATTACACATTCTATAACGCTGATTTTGCGGAACTGGACGGCGGACAGCTTGACGATCCGAAACTTTCCATGGCACAGGCTATCTATGAACTGCTTTCTGATGAAGGCTGGCAGGATGCCAATCTGGAAGCGCTTGACTACGAGTTCCTGATGGAAAAGGCGGATACTGCGGAAAAAGAACGGCTGGCGGCTCTGGCAGCATTGAAGACCCAGGAAGCGCCCCTTCTGCGTGTGGTGCCGGTTGGCAGGTTTGAACGCTACATCGAACCCAGTGAGATTACCCAAGACCAGTACATCGTCAAAGGCGGTATCCTGCTTTCGCCCTGTGCTTCCAATCCGGATTATTATGAGTCCTCCAACCGTGCCCTGGACAGTCGCTATATTGACCCCCACATTTATGAGGTGGCACAGCGAAGCAAAAGCGGCAATCCTACCGCTTTCCGTGTGGTGGAGGATGCCCCGGTGGAGAACCCCTTTGAACCGGTTGGAAAAGAAATCGGGATTGCCCAGGCGGGCCAGATTACCTGCGGCCTTGTCTTTAAGCACCAGATGGAGGGCTTTAAGTTGACCGACCAGACTGTGCTGCTTCAGAAAGAACGTGATGCCCACGGCAACTACTATGGCGGTATCAGTCTGGACGGTATGATGCTTAAAACCCCGAAGATGTATACCGCTGTCAAAGATGAGCATGGACAGATTACCGCTTTCCGCCGTATGAGGGAGAAGGACTTTTCCAAACAGCAGCCCAAACAGGAAGCCCAGAAATCGGAAAAGAAACCCTCTATCCGGGAACAGCTTGCCAAAAAGCCGGAGCAGCCATCCTCCCCAAAACCACCGGCAAAGCGCAAGGATTTGCAGAGGTAACGCCTATGGGACTGACAAAATATGAACAGGAAACCATTATTCTCTACAATGAGAAGGAAGCCACCGCTTCGGTCTATACCCATAACACCGGTTTGCAGAATACCCTGCGGGGATTGTGTGAAAGCCATCCGGCGCAGGTCAGGCAGACAGATAACAACCGGCACGGCGGTCTTTCCTTTGAACTGCCCAAGAAGTGGATCAAGATCACGCCGCCCAGGGTGCTGTCCGAAGCACAGAAAAAGGTGCTGGAGGAAATGAACCGAAAGAACCAGCAACGTAGGCAATAAAAAAGCAGGCGGTATCTGCTTTTTTGATACCGTCTGCTACTTATCCGCATTTTTCATTCTCTCGATGAAACCAATCATCAGGCTGATGTCCTCGTCTGACATCGTGTATATATAATCAATCGCTTTCTGCTGGGTCAGCGTGGTGGACTTCTCCTCGTTGAAAAACTCCATTGGCGTAACACCCAAGTATTCACAAATATAGAGGAACTCGCTCATAGATGGGAGTGCCCTGCCAGATGTGATGCTGCGGATATAACTGGTGCTGTGGCCTAAGTCCAGGCTCATTTTTCGTTCGGAAACCTGCTTGTCCTCCCTCAGCCTGGAAATCCGGTCACGGATAAATTGTTCTTCCATGCTCATCCCTCCTTATGTGATAATCATAATTCATGCAACCGTCGAAACCGAGCGATTATAGCGCCTATTTGTGTTGAAACGAGCGTTATTTTCGCTTATAATTGAAAAGTCCGAGCGATTATATTTTTTACAAAGGAGGGATTTTTTATGAGCATGAGGAGAATATACCGTAAGGTGGCAAAGAAATACGGGGTAAGCGCCAAGGAGGTGCGCAAAGAGATACAGGCCACCATCACAGAAGCCTACACCAATCCTCTGAATCAAAATGAGATTACGAAAGCCTACCAGAACCGGGTGCCGTGCAAAGGGGAAATCCCTACACCAGAAGAAATGATTCGGTATCTGGCGAAACAGGCTAAGAAAGAAAACCAATAATTGAACCATAACCACACCCGGAACTTCGTATTTGCAGGTTCCGGGTGTTTTGCGTCTGAAAGGAGGTCACAATGGCAGACAGATGGTTCCTATATGTTTCAGATCTGGCCCAGAAAACCCAGCAGGAAGTCACAAGGTCGCCTGAAAACTGGCAGAAGTTCCTGACCACGGCTTCCCGCTTCTATAAAAGTTATGACTTTGACGACCAGCTCCTTATCTACGCCCAGCGCCCTAATGCTACCGCCTGTGCGGAAATCGGCGTCTGGAATAACAAGATGCACCGCTGGGTCAATGCCGGTTCCAATGCAATCGGCCTGATCCGCAAAGGCACAGGCGGAAAACCCTATATCCAGAATGTCCACGATGTTGCGGATACCCACAAGGTACGGGGCGGCAAAGACCCCTGGCTGTGGCAGATGAACGAGAGCTACCATGCTCCAATCATCAAGCGGCTTTCAGAGATATTCCATATCTCTGAGGGAAACGACCTGGGCGACAGTCTGATGGAAGCCGCTGCCCGTGTGGTGGAAGAAAATTACGGTGAATATCTCCGTGACTTGCACTATGAAGTGGCAGACAGTTTTCTGGAGGAACTGGACGACCAGAATATCGAAGTAATATTCCGGGACACCATTCGGGCCAGTGTCCAGTATGCGGTGCTGACCCGCTGCGGCTTTGACGCTTCCCGGTATATTGACGCTGACGATCTGCGTGGCATTACCAACTTCAATAATGTTGGCACCCTGGCCTGCCTGGGCACTGTTACTGCCGAAGCCAATTGCTCTATTTTGCTGGAGGTTGGCGAGGTTATCCGCAATATCCAGTTGGAGCAGGTCAAACAGGCGAAAAAAACACTTGCCAAACAGCAGGAAGTGTCCTATAATGAAAATGAGCAGTTTAACACTTTAAAGTGCGAAAGGAGCGGCAGAGATGAGCAAATTGACATACACCAACCGGAACGGCTATCTGATTCCGAACCTGATGATGGACAGCAAGCCGGAGGAACCGGAAACCCTGACCCGGTTCGGCAGAGCGAGGGAAAAATACCTGATGGAACACCGGAAAGGAACCTACACGGCGATGCTTCTGAAAGGAACCCTGTGGACGCACCTGACGGAGATCGACAGGACAGCCAACGAGCAGATAGACAGCCTGACCAGAGAACTGGCAGCCAGCGAGGGCGTGACGGAAGCCCTGAAAGCATCCAATCAGATGGAATGGGTGCAGAGAATGAACAACATCCGGCAGAGAGCCGAGGAAATCGTGACGGCAGACCTGATTTACAGCTAAATACAAGTGAAACGGCAGG
>OFMJ01001617.1_pt1 | contig 16147 bp, 20 predicted proteins | sample 1541801 | NCBI WGS metagenome assembly OFMJ01 (sample SAMN04209234, study PRJEB22552) | human gut metagenome | biome: gut; material: feces | host: Homo sapiens | place: USA: Oklahoma
CATTTGGGACATAATCATAAATGATATATTAGGACATTATCATAAATGGTTCATATCGTGTGATTTTGAGAACGTTCCTTGATTGAAATAAACATGAAACTGTGGTAAAATTGAGAGGATTTAATAGTTCTTTTCCGTTTTTGCTAGGAAAGGAGGCAGAGGGCACATTGCAAATGACAATGGATTTATACTGTCATGTGACAGAGGATAAAATAAAAAGAAAAGGCTTGAAAAAGCCTGTAAATACAGGAGGTTTTAAGAAAAATGGAACAATATAAGAAAGAATTTATTGACTTTATGGTGGAAAGTAAAGTATTAAAATTTGGAGAGTTTACGTTAAAGAGTGGCAGAAAGTCCCCGTTTTTCATGAATGCAGGTGGATATGTGACAGGTTCACAGCTTAAGAAACTTGGGGAATACTATGCAAAAGCGATTCATGACAAATATGGGAAAGAATTTGATGTATTATTTGGGCCGGCATATAAAGGAATTCCGCTTGCAGTTGTAACAGCAATCGCATTCCATGAGTTATATGGAAAAGAAATCCGTTATTGCTCAGATCGTAAGGAAGAGAAAGATCACGGTGCGGATAAAGGAAGTTTCCTGGGAAGCAAACTTCAGGATGGAGACCGTGTTGTTATGATTGAAGATGTAACAACTTCAGGTAAATCCATGGAAGAGACAGTGCCGAAGGTGAGAGGGGCTGCAAATGTTGAGATTGTAGGACTTATGGTATCCCTGGACCGTATGGAAGTAGGAAAAGGCGGCGTAAAATGCGCATTGGATGAAGTGAAAGATTTATACGGATTCGAGACAAATGCAATCGTAACAATGGCAGAGGTTGTAGAGCATTTACATAACAATCCGTGTAATGGAGAAGTTGTGATCGACGATACGATCAAAGCAGCAATTGACACATACTATGCACAGTACGGTGCAAAATAACCGGGAAGGGTTTAGACTATGGAAAGAGTATATAAAATAATGGGAAATGTAGGAGCTGTCAATATCGCTCTCGGAATTATCGTAGCGGTAACAGGTGTGGCAGCAGGAATCCTCACGATTATAGGCGGAGCAAGATTATTAGCCAACAGAAAGAATATTACATTTTAAAGAAGGGATACTGGTTTGAAAGCTAAGACCAAAAAGAGGATGCGAGTGCTTGGCAAAGTGCTGTTTGTGTTGTATATTTTATTCATTTTTTACTTTCTTCTTCTTTCAGACTGGTATGGCCGAAGTGGTGAAATGCGAGAGTACCATTATAATCTTGTATTGTTCAAAGAGATTAAAAGATTCTGGACGTACCGCGCTCAGCTTGGGATGAGGGCGGTTGTTCATAATCTTTTGGGAAATGTGGCTGTATTTGTACCGTTCGGCTTTTTTATGCCGATGGCAAGCAAATACAGAAGCTTTTTGACAACTGCATTTTACGGTTTTGGAATCAGTTTTTGCGTCGAAGTATTTCAGTTGATTACAAAAGTCGGGAGTTTTGATGTGGATGATTTGCTGCTGAATACAATTGGCGGAATTTTAGGATATATTTTATTTGTAATATGCAATACTGTGAGGAGAAGACATGCGAAAAGAAAAAGATAAGGAGAGAGGAAGGAGAAAAGAGCAGAAGCGGAGACAAGGGACGAAATATGGTCAGACGAAGCGCAAACAGGCAAGAAGGGGTGTAGTGTCCTGTAGTATTGCAGGGATCATTGCCTGTGTCATCTTTCTTCTTGTAGGAATTACGTATGTGCTGAAAGGGAAAGCTGCCGGATTTATCGGAGGTTTTGGAATCAGCGCCATGATTTTTACGGTTGTTGGGATTGTAACAGCGGTAAAAGGATTTAAAGAGAGAGAAAAGAATTACCTTACCTGTAAGATCGGGGTGGGATTAAATATATTTTTGTTGATGAGTTTATTGATATTCTTTTTAGGAGGTATTTTCTAAAATGACAGAACAGATTAAGGAGCGTTACGAACTTGCGATTGATCGGATTGCGAGAATGAAAACAGAAGAGACGGTAAGTGAAAAATACAGAGGATTTTTCCGTAAAACTGCTGAGTTTATTTTAGAGATAGACAGAGTACGGAACATGATTGAAGATGGAAGTTTTGCAAGTCTTTCGGAAGAAGAGAAAAAAGAAGAGAATAAAAAACTGTATGCAGATATTCTTATAGATCAATATGAGCATAGTTATGCAAATCCGGCTTACGCAGTATGCATGATGGGTGAAGAGTATGGTAAACTTTTAAGTTTTCTTTATACGGAAATACGTGGCGAGATCATTTACGCATTTGAGAAAAAAGATCTGTACCTTACTGTATGCAATGAACTTTTTATTGAAATCTACAACTGTTTTGAGACAGAGGAAGAGCCGCCGTATGAGGAACTGAAGGAAATCGTATACTGGTATGCAAGCGACTATGCGGATGTGTTTGTAGCAGACAGAGTCAAAGAGCAGATAGATCCTGATTGTGATTTTGCAACAAGAATCATTATGAACAGCGATCTGTCGGATTTGAGTTATCTCTATGATTATGGAGAATATGTTTCGGATAATGAGCGTAAAACAGCAATGCACCTGAACCGGCTTTCGGAAGAGGTGATTTGTAAAATGGCAGATACCTATACAGAAGGCTACCGGATGTGTTTTGTCAATGGAAGAAAAGATTTATCGAAAAAGAAAACGGTTAATATCCGCTATTTACTTGGATTTGAGCGTGTGATCAGAAAATCCATTGAGAATTTTGAAAAGATGGGATTAAAACCGGTCATTTTCCGTAATTCTGTCAGCGTGCTTACAAAAGGCAAGAACAGAACCGGATATTATGGAGGAACAGCGAACAGCCAATACGAATATGATCACCGTTTAGACCAGGGGTTGTTCCTGGATAAGAAATTTGTGGAACGTAAGTTGGAAGTGATGAAGAGCACATATGAAAATCACAAAGAACTGGCCAGAGGTCTGGCAGGTCCGGCGGTATTGGAAGCGTTTGGCGATATTCCTTTCGCACCGGTAAGCAAACCGGAAAATGTAAGCTTTACAAAGAAACAGGAACAACTAGAGGTACTGTATGGTGGTAAGGCGGGCCAGATGACCAACGAATACATTCCGGGAGATGAGAGAGGATTTACGATCATTTCTTATCCGCTGCCTTCCATCGGGGAGCGGTATGAGGAAATCTTCAACGAAGTCATTAAGATCAATACATTGGACTCCAATCTCTATGGAAAGATCCAACAGCATATCATCGATGTACTGGATCGGGGAGAATATGTCCATGTTGAAGGAAAAGATGGGAATCGGACGAATTTAGATATTCAGCTTTACAAGCTGCAAGATCCGTCCAAAGAGACGATTTTTGAAAACTGTGTGGCAGACTGCAATATTCCGGTAGGGGAAGTGTTTACTTCTCCGGTTCTGAAAGGAACAAACGGAACATTGCACGTAAGTAAGGTGTTCTTGCATGAACTGCAGTATCAGAACTTAGAAGTCACATTTGAAGATGGTATGATCAAAGATTATACTTGTACGAATTTTGAGAACGAGGAAGAGAATAAAAAATACGTGTTCAGCAACGTTTTATACAATCACGATACACTTCCGATTGGTGAGTTTGCCATTGGAACGAATACGACAGCCTATGTGATGGCACAGAAATATGGAATTGAAGATAAGCTTCCGATTTTGATCGCAGAGAAGATGGGGCCGCACTTTGCTGTTGGTGATACGTGCTATAGTTGGAGTGAAGATGTGAAAGTCTACAATCCGGATGGCAAAGAAATCGTGGCAAGAGATAATGAAGTTTCTGTTTTGAGAAGAGAAGATGTGAGCAAAGCTTATTTCCAGTGTCACACAGATATTACGCTCCCTTATGAAGAACTGAGGGAAATCAGTGTGATCACAAAAGACAGAGAGAAGCTTATGATCCTTGAGGACGGCAAATTTGTTGTGCCGGGAACAGAAGAACTGAACGAACCTTTCAAAGAATTGAATTAATCCTTATAAGTAATTATAATCAGTAATCCGGAGCAGAGTAGTTGACATACATGCTCCGGATTAGTAAAATTAACTTATAAATAAAAGAGATTTATTGATGTAACTTATAAATACTTTATATCAAGAAGGGAGAATTCTATGCCAAGAGTAGGAATTGTAATGGGTAGTGACTCAGATCTGAAAGTGATGAGCAAAGCTGCAGCGACACTTGAGAAATTCGGAGTGGACTATGAGATGACGATCATCTCTGCTCACAGAGAACCGGATGAACTGATCGACTGGTGCAGAAGTGCAGAAGACCGTGGAGTAAAAGTAATGATCGCAGGAGCGGGGATGGCAGCAGCCCTTCCGGGAATGTGTGCAGCTTTATTTGCACTTCCGGTAATCGGAGTTCCGCTTTCCGGGAAAAATCTGGACGGAATGGATGCGGTATTTTCCATTATGCAGATGCCGCCGGGGGTTCCGGTAGCAACGGTTGCCGTTGACGGAGCAATGAACGCAGCGCTTCTTGCAATGAAGATTCTTGCAAGTTCTGACGAAGAATTACTGAATAAGTTGAAAGACTACAGAGAAGAAATGAGACAGGCTGTGCAGGCAAAAGCAGACAGACTGGCTGAAGTTGGCTACGAGGCATATCTGAATAAATAAACATAAGAGTAAAGATGAGTGGAGGATTCGTTATGGATTACAAGAAAGCAGGCGTTGATATTGAAGCCGGTTACAGATCAGTAGAATTGATGAAGGAACATGTGAAGAAGACAATGCGTCCGGAAGTCCTTGGAGGTTTAGGCGGATTTTCAGGAGCATTTTCTCTTGCAAAGATCAAAGAAATGGAAGAGCCTGTTTTATTATCCGGTACAGACGGGTGTGGAACGAAGGTAAAACTTGCCATGATCATGGACAAGCATGACACGATTGGTATCGATGCAGTTGCGATGTGTGTGAATGATATTGCATGTGCAGGTGGAGAACCATTATTCTTCCTCGATTACATTGCATGCGGCAAGAACTATCCGGAGAAAATTGCCGACATTGTAAAAGGTGTGGCGGAAGGATGCTTACAGTCTGAGGCTGCTTTGATTGGCGGCGAGACGGCAGAACATCCGGGACTTATGCCGGAAGATGATTATGACCTTGCAGGATTTGCGGTCGGCGTATGTGATAAGAAAGATATGATCACAGGCGAGAATCTGAAAACAGGAGACGTGCTCATTGGTATGGCGTCATCCGGAGTACACAGCAACGGATTTTCTCTTGTAAGAAAAGTATTTGAGATGACAAAAGAATCTCTCGATACATATTATGACGAGCTTGGCAAAACACTTGGCGAAGCGCTTCTTGCTCCAACAAGAATCTATGTAAAAGCATTGAAGAGCATCAAAAATGCAGGTGTGACAGTAAAGGCGTGCAGTCATATCACAGGCGGCGGTTTCTACGAGAACATTCCAAGAATGTTAAAAGAAGGAACCCATGCGGTTGTGAAGAAAGACAGCTATCCGGTTCCTCCGATCTTTGATATGATGGCAAAGAAAGGCGATATCGCGGAAGAAATGATGTATAACACATTTAATATGGGATTGGGAATGATTGTAGCTGTAGAGGAAAAAGATGTAGAACAGACAATGGAAGCTATCAAAGCAGCCGGAGATGAATGTTATGTCGTTGGCCATATTGAAGAAGGTGACAAAGGAGTTACATTATGCTAAAAGTTGTTGTATTAGTATCCGGAGGTGGAACAAACCTTCAGGCAATTATCGACGCAGTAGAGTCTAATACAATTACAAATACGGAGATCATCGGTGTGATCAGCAATAACCGAAATGCCTATGCGTTGGAGCGTGCGCAAAATCACGGCATTCCGGGAATGTGTATTTCACCGAAGGATTACGATACAAGGGAAGCATTTAATGATGCTTTCCTTTGTGCGCTTAACGAACTGAATCCGGATTTGGTTGTATTGGCAGGGTTCTTAGTTGTAATACCGGAGAAAATGATCCGGCAGTATGAGAATCGTATGATTAATATTCATCCATCTCTTATCCCGGCATTTTGCGGAACCGGTTATTACGGATTGAAGGTGCATGAGGCGGCCTTGAAACGAGGTGTGAAAGTAGTGGGAGCTACTGTGCATTTTGTGGATGAAGGAACGGATACGGGGCCGATCATTTTGCAGAAAGCAGTCAATGTGGAACCGGGAGATACACCGGAAGTTCTGCAAAGACGTGTGATGGAGCAGGCAGAATGGAAGATTCTTCCGGAGGCCATCGATCTCATTGCTAACGAGAAAATCAAAGTGAAAGACGGACAGGTTCACATAGTCGAGTCTTAAGAAATATAGGAGGACGGAAATGAAAGTATTAATCGTAGGCGGCGGCGGAAGAGAGCATGCGATTGCATGGAAAGTTGCCCAAAGTGAAAAAGTAGAGAAAATATATTGTGCACCGGGAAATGCCGGAATTGCAGAATATGCAGAGTGCGTGAATATCGGAGCCATGGAGTTTGAAAAACTCGCAGCATTTGCAAAGGAAAAAGAAATCGATCTTACTGTGGTTGGAATGGACGATCCATTAGTAGGCGGAATCGTGGATGTATTTCAGGCAGAAGGACTTCGCGTGTTCGGACCAAATAAAGCGGCGGCCATTTTGGAAGGTTCCAAAGCATTTTCCAAAGACCTGATGAAGAAATATAACATCCCGACAGCGGCTTATGAGAACTTTGATAATGCAGAAGAGGCGCTTGCTTATCTTGAGACAGCAAAATTCCCGATTGTATTGAAAGCAGACGGTCTTGCGCTTGGAAAAGGTGTTTTGATCTGTAATACATTGGAAGAAGCAAAAGAAGGTGTTCGTACAATCATGCTGGATAAGCAGTTCGGTGAGTCCGGAAATACAATGGTTGTGGAAGAATTCATGACAGGACGTGAAGTATCGGTTCTTACTTTTGTAGATGGAAAGACGATCAAGACCATGACATCCGCACAGGATCATAAACGTGCAAAAGACGGAGATCAGGGGTTGAACACAGGGGGAATGGGAACATTTTCTCCGAGTCCGTTTTACACAAAAGAAGTGGAAGACTTCTGTGAGAAATACATTTACCAGGCGACAGTAGATGCCATGAGAGCAGAAGGAAGAACATTCAAAGGCATTATCTTCTTCGGATTGATGCTGACAGAAGATGGGCCGAAGGTGCTGGAATATAATGCGAGATTTGGAGATCCGGAGACCCAAGTTGTACTTCCGCGCATGAAAACAGACATTGTGGATGTGTTCGAGGCTTGTATTGACGGAACTTTAGATCAGGTGGATCTGGAATTTGAAGATAACGCAGCAGTTTGTGTTGTGCTTGCGTCCGCAGGTTATCCGGAGAAATATGAAAAAGGATTTCCAATCGCAGGATTGGAAGAATTCAAGAAACACGATGGATACTACTGCTTCCATGCGGGAACAAAATTTGATGGTGAAAACATCGTGACAAACGGAGGCCGCGTCCTTGGCGTAACTGCGAAAGGTGCAGACTTAAAAGAAGCGAGAGCTAACGCTTACGCTGCAACGGAATGGATTCAGTTTGAGAATAAATATAAGAGAAATGATATTGGGAAAGCCATTGATGAGGCGTAGAAGATAAGAAGAAAGCATCCCCCACAAAACAGATGAAAGTCTGGATTGTGGGGGATGTTTTATATTGCTATAAAATTTTTAAGAAAGTGTTCCGTTCTTAGAACAAGATAGCTTTACTGTTTTCGTAGATGTTTGTACGACGTTAGAGCCATTGTATCTCTTTGCAGTAGCAGTGGCACTTGCGGTACTTCCGGAGCGACTGCTGCTTTTGCTTGCGATTTTCCAATTGGAATTATTGGAGCTTGCAGAAACTTGGGAGGCTATACATTTGGAAGTAGAACCGGTGTAAGTAAATGTTCCGGTTACAGTAACACTCCAGAGAACTGTACCACTAGAAGTTATATATTTTGCTGTTCTAGCTGCTGTTATTGTTTTGGAAGTAGAGAAAAAGTCGTTAGTATCGTGTTCAATAGTAGTGATTTCAAAATAATCTCCATTTTCTAGATATTCTTTCTGAGAAGAGGGAATGGAATTGTTGGCGTGTACTGAAACAGGTGAAAAAAATACTGATAGCAAAAAGATAAAAACAAAAGAATAATTAAAAATTTTTTTCATAAGTGAAATCTCCTATTAGGTATTATTGGTTAGTTTCTTCCGGAGGAGTATCGGACTCCTCGAGAATAATGGTTTCGATAAGTTCCTGATGAATATATGACTTACGTCCTTCGATAAATGTAAGATAATCGGCTCTTATTTTGAATAGCCCAATTGTAACTGTGAGTAAAATAATAATTCCAAGAGCAAAACGTACGAATTTGGTGCGGAATAAGGATTTGCGAAGTATTTCGCCATCCATATCCAAAAGGTAACGAGAAACGATATCCTTTGGTTCACCTATTTCATCGATTAAAGTTTCTAAAGTGAAATCTGTGTGCGATTCTGTGTAATCTGAGACGGTGCTGCAGATATCATTAAAAAAACGTTTTTCATTTTTTGTGAAAATAGGGAAAAACTGTCGGATTTCCCGCTTATATTTTTTGATTATTTTATTCTGTGTACCAGTCATGAGACACTCCTTTTGCAAAACTTGAGAAATTATATTTTGACACTAAAATATTCATTATTCCGTAGTATCCTCCGGGGGAGTGGCTGATTCCTCGTAAATCGTAGTTTCGATAATTTCCCGGTGAATATATGCATCGGTTGCTTCGAGGAAAGCAAGATAATCGGTCCCTATTTTGAATGCGCTTGTTGCAATTATAACGAAAGCAATAATTACTAAAGAAAAGCGTACATATTGGTTGCGGGATAAGGATTTACGAAGTATTTCGCCATCCATATCCAAAAGATAACGAGAAACGATATCTTTGGGTTCTCCAATATTCTGAGTCAAAGATTCCAAGGTGAAATCTTCGTTATCTGTTGTGTAATCTGTAATGGTGTTGCAGATGTCAATAAAAAATCTTTTCTCGTTTTTGGTAAAAATAGGGAAAAGGTATCGGATTTCCCGTTTGTAGTTTTTGATGATCTTGTTCTGTGCATTAGTCATGACATTCTCCCTTCCGATGCACTTTTATTTTCATAATTGAGAATCTGTTGGATCCCTTCGTTTGTTGAATAATAGTCTTCCAGTAAAAGATTTAGTCGTTCTAATCCAGAATCTTCAATATGATAGTAAACTCTTACTAATCGCTTTCCGGCTTGTTGCTTATAATCAGTGATATATCCATTGTCGATTAATTTGTATAAAGCAGGATACAAAGAACCTACTGGAATATCGATAATTCCGTTGGAGCGAGATTTGATATTCTGAGATAACTCGTAGCCGTAGTAGTCTTTTTCCTGAAGCAAATGTAAGATGAGTAATTCAACAGAACCACGTCTAAAATTACTTTTGTTATCCATTGGTTTAATGCTCCTTTCTTATATATTATTGTAGAGAAAAATGTTTTGAAAATCAATATTTAGAAAAACTAAATAATAGTTGACAAAAATAATGGGATGGTGTAATTTGAAGATAAAGAAAGCTTTCTAAATACGGAAAATAAATATTCAAGGTTGTTAGAAAATGAAATAGAAGCCAAGATAGACATATCGGAAGTGTATTAAGAGAAGCTTGGATGTATGATAGAGTAACACGAAAACAAGAAATTAGAGTTTATGGAAATTTCTTTAAAGAGGGAAATTAAATTGATTAGAAGGGGTGAAATATGAAGAAAACATGTTTCAAACGTCAGAATAAGTGGATTATCATTCCCTGTATTTTTATATGTATCGGAGTTGGAATTTATATACTACTTCCGCGGATTGATAGCATCCTTTTTCGGAAAAAAGTAGGTACATTAAATGAATGGAGAGAGATGTGTAACAAAGAAGAAACGTCTTTTTTGAACTATGACATTCCGGATAGCGGAGAGCAGGGAAAAGATAAATTTTATCATCCGGATAAAGAGGCATCAGTGTTTTCTTTCGATGGAGTTGTCAAGATAGATGATGGGTTATATATCACCGGAATTCGCGGGCTGACAGATTGGGGAATGATGATTCGGATTTATAGTCGGAAGAACATGATTTTAGAGACACCGCAGGAAATATCCGGGGAATACAAGATACGGGATTTTTATCTAACTTGCAAAGGAGCGGAACATAGTGATTTCCCATATCAGGAGAATCTAGAAATGGCAGTAGCGAATAAACAATTTGCATATTCGGTTACTACATATCTTGTGGCACCTGATAAGATAGGAGAAGATGGAGAGATTACGTTACTTTATCATTCGGGGAAATATTATAAACAGGAAAAGGAGGTTAAAATATATGTTGAGTATGAAAAAGTTACGGAATAGTGAAGCGCTTCAAGTGCTGAGTGTTGCTACTGCTTGTGTTTTTCCGCTTATGCTATTTGCAGTGAGTTGGGAGATTACTTTATCTAATGTATGGATTGCATTTTACAGCTCTGTTTTTTTATGGATTGTGCATAGGAATAAAGTGGTGAAAATCACATTTTCAATTATAAATTTTCTGGCAGTAGCCATAATAACAGGATTCTTTCTTATGGGAGGAACAGAAATCATACTTGGAGTAATTTTGAAAGCAGTAATCCCGTTTTGGAAGAATCCATGGTTTACTTAAAAGTGAGTATGGCAGATTGGAATGCTGGAGGAGTTTTATGAACCATCGAAAAAGATATAGTAGAGTGATTGGCTAGTTTTTGGTATCGTTGGTTGGATATAATGGGATTGAGAGTAAGAAAAAGCAGGAAATAGAAGGAGCATATTTTATGATAGATGCGGAGAGAGAGTTAATATCAACAATGCTAGACACCGTAGAATGGGGAGTGGAACCAAAAGAAGGTTGGGAAAAGTTTGCACTAAATTTAGCGGAAATATCTTGCGAAAAATATAAGATGCAAATACAGGAGTAAAGTAAAAGCTCAAACAAGGATTTTACAAATTGACAAAAAAAGCCGATTGTTATATTATTGATATAACAATCGGCTATTATAATTTTCAGCGTAGCAAATTTGAATGTCGGGAGGTGGCAGCATTGATCATAGAGATTGATTTTAACAGTGATGAAGCCATATATATGCAGCTTCGCAATCGTATTATCATGGGGATTGCGACGGCGGAACTTCGGGAAGGAGATAGTCTTCCGTCTGTTAGAAATCTGGCAGATCATATTGGGATTAATATGCATACGGTCAACAAGGCGTATACCGTTTTGAAACAGGAAGGATTTATCCAGTTAGACAGAAGAAAAGGAGCGGTTATTGCAGTAGATATTGATAAATTGCAGGCATTGGAGGATATGAAACAGAACCTGCGCATAATATTGGCAAAGGGAAGGTGCAAAGATATTACAAAAGAAGAAGTCCATGCACTTGTGGAAGAGATATTCGAAGAATATGATAGGATTTAATGAGGAGGATATTGATGCAGAAATCTTATACAAAACAGGCGGAAGAAGTGCTTCGTACAGCGAGAAAGCTGGCGAAACAGATGGGGCATCCTTATGTGGGAACGGAGCATCTTCTTGTGGCGCTTCGGCAGGTTTATACAGGAGTAGCAGGGCAGGTGCTTGCTGCAAATGGGATAGAAGAAGGAGAGATTCTGAAAGTAGTCAGTGAACTGGTATCTCCGGTTGGAGAAAATGGGCAGAATGAGAAACCTGAGGAAAGCCCAAGACTTTCTTATATATTAGATAACAGCGCGGGGCATGCGGTAAAACTTCGTGCGGAGAAGATCGGTACCGAGCATATGTTGCTTGCAATTCTCTTGGACACAGAGTGTGTGGCAGTGCGGATTCTTACGACCTTGAATGTGAATTTGCAGAAACTTACAGGAGACATATTTGAAGTGGCGGATGCTGATCCGGAACTTCTGAAAGAAATACAGGAAGGCCAAGGACATGCGGAGATCATAGATCAATACAGTACAGACCTCACCAGTCAGGCAGAAGAAGGAAAATTAGACCCGGTAGTAGGGCGGGAAGAAGAGATTGCGAGAGTCATGCAGATTTTAAGCCGTCGCACGAAGAATAATCCGTGTCTGATTGGGGAACCGGGTGTAGGAAAGACTGCTATTGTGGAAGGTTTGGCACAGAGAATCGCAGCAGGAACAGTACCGGACGGAATGAAAAACAAAAGGATCGTTACGTTGGATCTTGCGGGAATGGTGGCGGGATCCAAATACCGTGGGGAATTTGAAGACCGCATGAAGAAAATGATTCGGGAAGTAAAAGCTTCCGGTAATACGATTTTATTTTTGGATGAAGTACACACGATTATTGGCGCCGGTGGTGCAGAGGGTGCGATTGACGCGTCAAACATGCTGAAGCCTTCTCTTGCAAGAGGAGAGCTACAGTTGATCGGAGCTACAACCATTGTAGAATATCGCAAATATATCGAAAAAGATGCAGCGTTGGAGAGGCGTTTCCAACCGGTTACGGTGGAGGAACCAACAGAAGAACAATGTTTCGATATTATAGAAGGACTAAAAGAAAAATATGAGAAACATCATGCGGTAGAAATTACGGAAGAAGCAATTCATGCCGCGGTAGAACTTTCGAAACGTTATGTGACAGAACGTTATCTTCCGGATAAAGCCATTGACATTATGGATGAAGCATGCTCGAAGGTGAGTCTTGCCGGATTTAAGGTGCCGGATAATTTTAAGAAACTGGAAGAGACCATTTGGAAATTAAAAGCAGAGAAAGAAGAAGCAGTGAAAGCAGGTGATTTTGGCCAAGCCTCTCTTCTGAATAAAGAACAGGAAGAAACCAGACAGAAGTTGATGAATGCACGAAAACGCTTTCAGAAAAATAACAGCAAAAAGCATCTGCGCGTAGAGGAGGAGCATGTAGCGGAAGTGATTTCTGCATGGACGAAGATTCCGGTACAGAAACTTGCGCAAAGTGAGACGGAGCGATTGAAACATTTAGAAGCAACGCTGCATAAACGTGTGATCGGGCAGGAAGAAGCTGTGACAGCCGTGGCGAAAGCGGTGAAACGTGGGCGTGTAGGGCTTAAAGATCCGAACCGTCCGATTGGATCCTTTCTTTTCCTCGGTCCTACGGGAGTGGGAAAGACAGAGCTTTCCAAAGCGCTTGCGGAAGCTTTGTTCGGCAATGAAGAATCCATGATCCGCGTAGATATGTCGGAATATATGGAAAAACACAGTGTATCTAAGATGGTTGGTTCGCCGCCTGGATATGTGGGACATGAAGAAGGTGGACAACTGAGTGAAAAAGTTCGCAGAAATCCATATTCCGTCATTCTTTTTGATGAAATTGAAAAAGCACATCCGGATGTATTTAACATTTTGTTACAAGTGTTGGATGATGGACATATTACGGATTCTCAGGGAAGAAAAGTGGATTTCAAGAATACGGTCATTATTATGACGTCCAATGCAGGGGCGAAAGCGATCATAGAACCGAAGAAACTGGGCTTTGTATTGAATGAAGATGCCGAAAGCGATTATAAACGTATGAAATCCAATGTGATGAACGAAGTGAAGCAGATTTTCAAACCGGAATTTTTGAACCGGATTGATGAGACGATCGTATTCCATGCTCTTACAAAAGAACATATGAAAAAAATCGTAGGCTTGTTGTGCAAAGAATTGATAGATCGAGTGAAAAAGCAGTTGGATATCAAACTTGTGATCCGAAATTCTGTGAAAGATCTGATTGTGGAAAAAGGCACTGACACAAAATACGGAGCAAGACCGCTTCGCCGTGCGATGCAGAATATTTTAGAAGATAAAATGGCAGACGCGATTCTGAACGGAGAGATTCGAAGGGGTACACAAGTTGAAGTTGGAGTATCTAAACAAGATATTAAATTTATCACAAAACTGTGAAATAACTAGCCAAAGATTTCGAATTATTATATAATATGAGAAAACAAAAGAATACCATTAGGAGGAAAATTACAATGGCAGCAGTGAAAGAATTGCTTAGAATAGAAGCGGACGGAACATTAAGCTTTGGAGACTATACATTACCATCCAAGACGAAATTGGAAGATTTTGAGTATCAGGGAGATCTCTATAAGGTGAAAACATTTGCAGAGATTACAAAGCTTGAGAAGAACGGAATGTTCCTGTATGAATCGGTTCCGGGAACAGCCGTAGAGAATTTGAAAGTAACAGAGGACACCTTGTCATTTGTTGTTTCCGGCGACAGTGATGCGCAGTTTACAGTGGAATTGGAAGCAGATACAGAATATACCGTATACATTGATGAGGTGAATGCAGGACGGATGAAGACAAACTTAAGTGGCAAGTTAAGTGTAAGTACAGCATTGAATGGCAATGAAGGAGTACGGGTTAAAATTGTAAGAGCTTAGGCGGTAAGAAGAGAAAGGCTGCGGTGGTATCTGCGGCCTTTTGTTAATTATACAGGATTCTTTTAGCGTCTGATGTTCCCAAAAGTACAGTGTATAGAAAAGAAAGGAATCAGAACTTTATGGCAAAAGCAAAAAAAACCATGTTTTTCTGTCAAAATTGCGGACACGAAGAGAGTAAATGGCTAGGGCAGTGCCCGATGTGTAAGGAATGGAATACATTTGTAGAAGAAAAGATTACAACAGGCAATGGAGTGAGCGTCAGCAGATTGTCAAAAGAAGTGGAGATTGTACCTTTGTCCAGTGTAAAGACGGATTCAGAGGATCGGGTTCGTACGCAGATCGAGGAACTTGATAGAGTACTCGGTGGAGGAATTGTACCGGGGGCGTTACTGCTTGTGGGTGGAGATCCGGGTATTGGAAAATCTACGCTTCTTTTGCAGGTATGTCAGCGGCTTGCAAAAGCTCATCATAGCGTCCTTTATATTTCGGGAGAAGAATCTTTGAAACAGATCAAACTTCGCGCCATGCGTATGGGAGAATTTACGGATGATTTATCACTTCTGTGCGAGACGAATTTGAATACGATCCGAAGTGTCATTGAACAAAGAAAGCCGGAAGTTGTGATCATCGATTCGATTCAGACAATGTATAGCGAAGAAGTGAACTCTGCACCGGGAAGTGTTTCTCAGGTGCGCGAATCCACGAATGTATTAATGCAGCTTGCAAAAGGATTGAATATTTCGATTTTTATTGTGGGGCATGTGACGAAAGAAGGAACAGTTGCGGGTCCGAGAGTTTTGGAGCATATGGTGGACACAGTATTATATTTTGAGGGAGATCGACATGCATCCTATAGAATCCTACGCGGTGTAAAGAATCGCTTTGGATCTACCAATGAAATCGGAGTATTTGAAATGCGCCAATCCGGACTTGCTGAAGTGAAGAATCCTTCTGAATTCATGTTGAACGGGAAACCTGAGAATGCTTCCGGTTCCATTGTTGCATGTTCTATGGAAGGAACAAGGCCGATTTTAATAGAAATTCAGGCGCTTGTGTGCCAAAGTAATTTTGGGCTTCCGAGGAGAACTGCGGCAGGCACGGATTATAATCGTGTCAATCTTTTAATGGCAGTATTGGAGAAAAGAATTGGACTGCCACTTTCTAATTATGATGCATATGTTAATATTGCCGGCGGGATCAAAATGAATGAACCGGCCATTGACTTAGGACTTGTACTTGCAATCGTCTCAAGTTATAAGAATAAACCGGTAGGTGATACGGTGATTGCGTTTGGGGAAGTAGGATTAAGCGGAGAAGTACGTGCGGTAAATATGCCGGAGCAGAGAGTGACGGAAGCGAAGAAACTGGGATTTTCTACGTGTATTATTCCGAAAGTGTGTATGGACAGTGTGAAAGGAGTGGAAGGCATTGAGATTATTCCGGTGAGATCTGTTAATGAGGCAATTCAGTTATTATAGTGTGTCTGAGCAGCTAAAGGCTCTATTTTCACCTGCAAGAAAATGTTTGAAATGTAAGAAAAAGTCGAGAAAAATCGAAAAAACTAAAAAAATGAAAAAAATTGAAAAAAGTTGTTGACATCCGGTGATATCTTTGATATTATAATTAAGCGCTTGTGAGACAGGCAAACACATCACAAACAACTTTCAAAAAAATAAAAAAAGTTGTTGACAAAGAAACAAAGATGTGATATTCTAATATGGCTGTCGCAAGAGAGCGAA
>OFMJ01001630.1_pt1 | contig 16092 bp, 16 predicted proteins | sample 1541801 | NCBI WGS metagenome assembly OFMJ01 (sample SAMN04209234, study PRJEB22552) | human gut metagenome | biome: gut; material: feces | host: Homo sapiens | place: USA: Oklahoma
AGTGTTTGTGTAAAATTTTCAAGGTACTATTATAGGGCTTTTGACCCCAACATCATGCCAACAATAAAACACCCGAACCAATCGGGCATTTTATTCTTACCATAAATTCATAAAAATCATTTTGCAGGCAGGAATCCCATGTCTTTATTCAGTTGTCATCCCTGCCTGCTACTTAGTCATAACTGATTTCCTGTTCCATGACGATTCCTGACTGGAACTGGATTATCAGCTTCTCGGCAGAGACTACTTTGATACTTGCTATCAGCCTTCTTACAAGGTCATTGTCAAATTCCGGTATGTTGCAGGTCTGGCTCTGTAGGAAATTGTCCATATCCCGAAGTCGCTGTTCATAATTATCCGCCAGTTTTTTCTTACGTCTGGCCTCTATCTGCTCCTCTTTTATGGTGGTGATTTCTTCCGCTATCTTTCGATACCTTTCATCGAATTCATCGGTGTAGGAACCCTCTTTTGCATTTTCTGCAATCAGTGCCACCATCTCTTCCTGCTTTGCTTTGATTTTATCATCGTATTCGTCCGGCTCCTGCTCCGAACCGTAGCTTCCGATTACCCGGATGACATTCTGTCTAAAGGCTCCTACAAAATCTCCGTCATTGCAGGTGATACGGTTAATTGCCAACATGACAGCCCGGTTTAATGCACCTTCTTCCAAGGTCTCGGATTTCTTACAGTGCTTGGTTCCGTTAGTCAGGCGGTTACTGCATCTCCACACAATCTTCTTTTTGCCATTCCTCGACCATGTGACTCTTCTGTATTCCTGCCCACAGTCTCCACAGAGCAGTAAACCGGTAAGGGCATATTCTGAGGAAAATTTGCTCTTTTGATTTTTCTTCCTTGTTACCGCAGACTTATTCATGGCAGCACGCCTCGCCATCTCTTCCTGCACTCTGTAAAACAATTCCTTTGGTATGATAGGCTCATGGTCATCTTCCACATAGTATTGTGGAACAATTCCTTTGTTCATAACCTTTTTCTTTGTCATAAAGTCTACAGTGTAGGTTTTCTGCAGCAGGGCATCTCCCATGTATTTCTCATTCCGGAGCATTTTCAGCACAACCGTATCATGCCATTTTTCCTGTCCTGTGGCTGTTTTTATTTTATGTTCTTCCAGATATTTACTTATCTTTCCTGCACTGTAGCCTTCCAGATAAAGTCTGAAAATCAGCCTTACGATTTCTGCCTCCTCCGGTACGATAACCAGATCGCCATTTTCGTTTTTGGTGTATCCCATGAATTTGTTGTGGTTGACAATCATCTTGCCATTTTCAAACCTTCTCACCACACCCCATCTGGTATTCTCGCTGATGTTTCGGCTTTCTTCCTGTGCCAGACTGCTTAAGATGGTAATGAGGATTTCCCCGGTTCCGTCTAAGGTGTTGACACCCTCTTTCTCAAAAACCACCGCCACATTCTTTTCCTTCAGTTTCCTTATGGTCAGCAGGGAGTCGACGGTATTTCTTGCAAATCGGCTCACTGACTTTGTCAGTATCATGTCGATTTTGCCATCCAACGCATCCTTTATCATGGCATTGAAATCGTCACGTTTTTTGGTGTTGGTGGCGCTCTTACCGTCATCGGCATAAATACCTGCCATTTTCCAGTTGTCTGTTTCCTGTATTTTTCGTGTGTAGTATTCCACCTGTGCCTCGTAGCTGCTCTCCTGCTCCTCAAGCTCTGTACTGACTCGGCAGTAGGCTGCTACCCTAAGTTTCTTCTCTGACAGCTTGATACTTCTGTCATACTGCGGTTTGGCAGGTATCATGGATACTTTCTTCTTTACCGCTGTCTGTGGCATATCTGCTCCTTTCCGGCTCCCTATAAATCCCGGTAGCCTATCTTAATGCTGTTATTGTTGTAAAAAACCACCTCTACGGTGTCATCCTTATATACTAAAATCTGCTTGATTAGTTTCCGGTACAGCTCCTCATCGAATTCGCCTATTTCCTCTCTATCGGCAAGCGTCTGCCTCATTTCCTCTGTCTTGATATCCTCATCCCGGACCTCCAGTGTTTTGTACCGTTCCGATGCCTGTCGGAATAAAAGTGCCATCATCTCATCGGCATCCATCTCTTTCGACTCTTCAATGCTTCTTGTGATTCTGCGGTATTCGGGACTGACCTGCTGTTCTTTCATTTCATATTTTTCTATCAGCTTGGGATTGTGTATCAGTTCGTTAATAGCGTGGATACATACCTCTTCCACCTGCTTGTCTGATATAAAACCGCCACCGCAGGATACCCGGTTCTGGTACACATAATTTTTGCACTTCCATTTAGGTATTCCACCCGACCTCTTTTTATTGTGTGGCTGGATGTGGCTGTACACGCTGCCACACTCTGCACATATCAGCACCCCGCTGAAGATGAGCCTTTCCTTTTTGTTTGGCCGGTGTTTTCCTCTGCTTCCTTCTACCCGCACCTGCTCCCGTCTTTTCTGCACTCTCTCAAACAATTCTCTGTCGATAATCTGCGGATAATATTCTGTTCCAAGATAGTTGTAATTCTCCAGTATCCTGCCTATGGTTGCATGGGACCAGCCGACTCTGTCATGGGCATTGGTAACTCCCATTTCTTTCAGATTTTTTGCAATCCGCCATGCAGAAATTCCGTTATCATAATCCGTAAAAATCTGCACCACCAGATTTTTATGTTCCTCATAAACCTCTATCTTTCCATTTATGACCTTATACCCGATTGGTGTGTGCCACTGCATCCTCGCTCCCCCTTTCCTGCTCTGTAAGCACCAGACCGTTTTTTAACACGAAGCTGATTTCATGGTCCAGGGATATTTTTATTTCCTTAACCGTCATGTCGAATAATTCTTCGTTAAAAGAAGTCTGGTATCCCTCTTTGTTAACCAAGCCGATTAACTGCTCGGTTCTGACGATTTCCTTGGTTCTCTTATGTTTTCTTGTAAACAATGTCTTCTTTCTTCTGCATTCTGTCAGTCTGTGGGCAAGCAGGTTATTTTTCTCCATAAAAAGAGCAGAGTCCATATATCCCTTCTTCATTACTTGATTTAGGATTCGGCTCTGCTCGCTTAAGGAGTGTATTTCATTATCCAGTTGTTCTATATCTTCACTGTCCGGCTTACTTTCTGCCAGTTCCGTCAGTGCCTTTAACAGCGGTTCAAGGATGGTTCCTTGGTTGGTGTACAGTTTATTCCACATATCCGTGAATGCCTGCTGCAGCACATCCTCTCGGATTGCCTTCATATGGCAAAATTCTTTATCTTCCACATGGCGGTGGCATGTCCAGATGATTTTCTCATAAGGCTTTCCTATGTATATTTTTTGCCTGCGGAAGTGGCTGCCACACTCTCCGCAGATAATTCTGCTTGAGAACAGGTATCTGTTCTGACACCTTGTTCCATTCATGTGTAACGTCTTACTTCGATACTCCATGATGCTCCGCACTGCCTCCGCTTCCTCATGGGTAATGATAGGCGGATGGGCATCCTTTGTCAGATACATATTCATCTGTCCCTTATTTTCTTTTCGGGTAAAAGGGAATTGCGTTTCTGTGTAGGTTCTCTGCCTTAAGGCATCTCCCTCATACACCGGATTTGTTAAAATATTTTTGACTACACTGTCCTGCCATCTTTCACTCTCCCGAATAGTTGGTATTTGGTGGTCATTCAGCATTTTGGCTATCACATAGACACCCATACCATTCAGATAACTTTCAAAAATCCATCGTACCACCTCTGCTTCAGTTTCCTCGATAATGAGGTTTCCATCCTCATCCTTGCGGTATCCGTATGCCGGGGTTCCTACGATAAAGGTGCCATTTTCAAAGCGGTTAATGATTGCCCATCTGTTGTTACCCGAAAAATCTTCCGATTCTCCCTGCGCTACAGATGCCAGTATGGTCAGCATCAGTTCGCTTGCCTCGGTTAAGGTGTTGATATTCTCTTTTTCAAAGCAAATCCCCACACCGACTGCCTTTAACTTTCGGATGGTCTGTATGCATTCCACCGTATTTCTGGCAAATCTCGTTATGGACTTGGTGAGGATTAAATCGATATCGCCCTCTTCACAGGCTGTTATCATCGCCTTAAAATCATCCCTGCCCTTTACCTTGGTTCCGGTGATCCCTTCATCTCCTAATGTCAAGAGAAAACAAAAAAATTTATGAGATTTTTTGCCGGATTTTACGCTGATTCAGTAATTAAAGCCCTCGGAGAGTCAAGTCCGTGACGGAAAACACGCCTACACCCGAAGTATTCAAGTCTGCGATCCATGAGGCAGTCTGCATGACATCTCGCCCCAGGCGTGTCAAATCTTTTGTCAAAAGAGCGTCGGCCTGTCCTCGCCGGACAGCTTCCAGAAAATCATTCAGCCCAGGCCGGTCAAAGGTCAGGCCGCTGGCCTCGTCCTGGGATTCTCCCACAACATTGAGCTGATACTTTTCCGCAAAGCTGCGAAGATAAATCATTTGGTTCTCCAAAGCCCATTTATCAGGTGAAGCGACCCGCCCATAGAGCCAATACCGTTTTTTATCCCTGTTCATGCTCCGCAGCCTCCTTTTTTGTAGTATCGGCAAGTAGCCGTTGATATTCGTCCCCACATTTCCAAACGATCTCAATAGAAGTTGAACTGTAAATGTAGATGTTTTGGATCAGCAAATCCACCAGTTCCCGTGTCAGTGTCCTGACATTGGTATAGGGGAGTATGCTGTCTGCGGAGAGTTCTTCTACCTTTGCCTGCCGTTTGGCGTCCTCCAGCTCTTTGATTTTGATTTCAAGCCGCTGGATATGTTTTTCACACTGTCCTCGCTTATGCTGGTAGTCCTCCGCGCTGACTTTGCCGGACACCATATCCTCAAAAGCCGCCATCTTTTCCTGCTGGCGCATTTGAATTGAGTTCTGGTGTGCTTTGATCTGCCGGTCAAGGCGCTGGTTGTATCGGGTATCTTTTGCGGACTGGCGCTGCTTCGCCTGAACCGCCCCTCGAACAAGCTGGGCCATCGTGCGAATAGATACTAAAACCGCCTGTTCCAGTTCCTTTTCACCTATCCTGTCCTGTGGGCATCCAATATCCGGCTTATACCTGTCTGTCCGGCACACATAGCAGGGGTGGGAAGATTGAAGCCGCTCCATTGCAAGTCCACAATGACCGCATCGGATCTTCCGATAGAAAATCCGTGCGCTTTTTCCAGTGGTGCCAAGGTGAAAACTCCGCCCCAGGCTCTTGGCCGTATCGAAAATCTCCTGCGTAATGATTGCTGGAAACGCCCCGTCCACAACAGTCCACTGATCTTCTGTGACAGCCTTGACCCGGCTGGAACCCACCTTTTTTCGGGTAGTCTTGCCATAGATCGCTTTGCCGGTGTACCGCTCGTCATCCAGAATCTTTCGGACTATGGAAGAAGTCCAGTAGTTTTTATTCTGGTCTACGCAGTTCCATTTCCGGCTCACCGCTTGTAGCCGCTTCCTTTGCAACGGGGTCAGCACCCCTTCTGCATTAAACTTTCTGGCAATTTCCGTGGTGGACAGTCCGCTGATAAAGAGGTCAAACACACGCCGGACCACGGCGGCGGCATCCTCGTCCACCAAAAGGGTGTGCTTATTCCCAGGCGCTTTCTGATAGCCAAAGAACGCATAGGGGGCAACACAGTAGCCTTTTTCGGCAAGCTGCTTTTTGGTCGATCTTACTTTTTCCGACAAGTCCTTGCTGTAAAGGTCGTAGATCACATTTCGGAAGGACACATCAATCAAGCCCGCAGAACCGTACTTGTGATCCTTGCTGTCATAGGAATCATTGATGGCGATAAACCGCACATCCAGGAAAGGGAAAATCTGTTCCAGATAGTCCCCAACCACGATATAGTCGCGCCCAAACCGGGACATATCCTTGACGATAATGCAGTTGATTTTCCTTTGACGCACCTGTTCCAAAAGCCGCCGGACGGCGGGCCGTTCCATGTTCGTCCCAGAATAACCGTCATCACAAAATTCGAGAATCTGCGCCTCGGCAAATTCAGGCCGCAGCTCAATGAAACGGCGGATGTAAGCCCGCTGATTGACAACGCTGTTGCTTTCGCTTTTTTCATCGGACAGATCGCCGTCCTCGGCGGAGAGCCGGATGTAAATGGCGATCACATAGTTCAACATTTGCTGTAAGACCTCCGGCATCGTGCTACACCTCCTCCTGAAACAACTTCTTCATCTCGTCCTGATAGTTCAACACGATATGTACCTGCTTGTCCTCATTCACATAGATCTTCTCCACCAGCGCCAGCAGCATCTCACGGGACAGCTCTTTTTCATCCCGGAACTTGGCAAAAGCGGCGAACCACTTATTTTGTTTGGGGCTTACCTCCGGCAAGGCGTCTTTTTCCGCCTGTATATTCTGAAGGCGTCCCTCAAGCTGGCGGGCTTCATCCTCATACCGGCTTTTCCCGAACAGATAATCCGCCTGCGTTACAATACCGTCCACATAGCTTTCAAAGAGTGTCTGACGGAGTGAGTCCAATTTCTTCAATCGCCCCTGTACCGATACGATCTCATTGTCAAGAGCCGTCCTGCGGCTTCTGGCCGCCGAGGAGCGGCTGACCTTTTGGATAACCGACTCCGCATCTGTGAGCATCGCCATCTGCAATCGAAGGACCTCATAAACGGCCTCTTTCAAATCGTTTTCCCGCAGGCCGCCCGCATTGGGGCACCCAGCATCCAGAAGCATGGCATGGCGGGGGCAAATAAAGTGGTACGCCACCGCTCTGCCTTTGTTGTAAACGCTCTTATAGCGTGTCATATTGTGCTGGCAGCACGCGCATACCACAAGCCCCTCAAAAATGTTTTCGCTGTCAAAATGGGCGTATTTCCCTAGACGGCTGTGGTATTCCTCGTGCTTGGCTTTCAAAATAGCTTGAACCGCATTAAACAGCTCCTGCTCAATGATTGCCTCATGGGTATTGGGGACAATGATCCATTCTGATGGGGGCATAATTTTTTGCTTCTGCCCAGCGTGCAGTTTTGTGATTTTCTTGCCCTGAACCATGTGCCCCAGATACACCGGATTCTCCAAAATATGCTTCACTGTCTGTGTCTGCCACGGGCTGTTTTCAGAAAACCTCTTGGTAAACACAACTCCCTGCAAATAGCGGTGGTAATTGGGATTGGGAATCTGTTCGGCAGTCAATATTCTTGCTATCGCAGCGTTGCTCATCCCATCTTTTTTCATCCGAAAAATGCGCTGCACCACCTTCGCCGCGTCTGGATCAACGGCCAGCTTATGCCGGTCCTCCGGGGATTTCACATAGCCATAGGCGGCGAAATTACCGATAAACTCTCCGCTGCGTTTCTTGGTGTCCAGCGCGGAATACACTTTTTGAGAAATGTCCTTGGCGTAAATGTCGTTCATCAGGTTTTTCAGCGCGATGGTCATGGCCTCTCCGCTGTCCGCCCGGATGCTGTCGTAGTTGTCGTTGACGGAGATAAACCGCACCCCCATGAAAGGCAGCACCTTTTCCAGAAAGTTTCCGGTTTCCAGGAAGTCGCGCCCAAAACGGGACAGGTCTTTCACAATGATGCAGTCCACCCGGCCTGCTTTCACATCCTCCATCATCCGCTGGAACCCAGGGCGCTCAAAATTTGTCCCGGTTTCTCCGTTGTCACGATAGCAGTCGTACAGCTCCAAATCAGGGTGCTTGGCGATATACCCACACAGGTAGTCGATCTGCGTTTGCAGGCTCTCGCTGTCCTTGCGGTCACGGGTGTCCATGATGGAGAGGCGCACATAAAGGGCCGTGCGGAAAACCCGCAGAGCGGCGGCCTTGGGCAGCTCATCAACCGGAACGCCCTGTGCTGCCGCTATCTGTTTTCTTCTGCTCACACGCGCCATCTACACCGCCTCCTTTACCGTAGGGGCTGCCTGCGCTGCCTGACGCTCCATATACTGTTCGATGTAGGCTGCCGCCGCCCTGTACTCATTCTGGTACTTGAAAATGATCTCAATTCGGTTCCCTTCATAGACATAGATGCGGTCGATGATCTTCACCAGGATTTTGCGCTCCATCACATCCACATGGCGGAAGGACTTGAAATGGGCAATCCATTCCCCCTGTGGGGAACCCGCCTGCACAATAGCGTCCAATTCCTCCTGCCGCTTGCTGATGGCCGCCGCAATCGCCTCACACTTTTCCGTGTAAATCCGCTGATACTGCTTGAACTCATCTTCATTCAGAAGATGGTCCACGAACTTCTCATAAGCGGACATTTTGAACCGCATGGCCTGTTCATAATCGGCTTTCAGCTTTTCAAGCTGCCGGTCGATCTTTCTGGCCTCTGTGTCCTCTGCGGGGAGGGCGGCGATGAATTGCAGGGTTTTCTCAATATTCAGCACCGTTTCCATGTGAGCGTGGATACAGTCACGAACTGCGTCTGTCAGCAGCGCTTCGCTGATATTGTGGGTGGTGCAGGCGGTTTTGTCCGCCCGATTGGTGGAACAGGAGTAGTAAAAATATTTTTTCCCGCCTGCCGGAACGGTCTTGCGGATCATGTTCTGCTTGCAATCAGCGCAGAACAAAAGTCCCGAAAAGGGATAGACCGTCTTTTTCTGTACGGCGATTCTGGTGTCCCGGCACAGCAGGCCGCTGACTGTCCGAAAATCCACCTCGCTGATAATCGGATCATGGGCGCCGGGAACCCTGATCCACTCGTCCTCCGGTTTCTCCATCAACTTCTTGATTTTATAGTTTGGCCGCCCGGTCTTTCCCTGAACCATCACACCGATATAGAGGGGATTCTTCAGGATGCGCCCAACTGCTACTGCCGACCACTTGGCCTGCGGATTGCTTTTGAAGCCGGAGATATACTTCATCCCCAGGGAACGCTTGTATTCTGATGGAGAGAGGACCCCATCGGCGTTCAGCCGGTCAGCGATCCCTTGCTGGCTCATTCCTTCCAGCTTCCAGCGGAAAATATCCCGCACCACCTCGGCGGCGTAATCGTCCACAACAAGCTGATTCTTGTCGTCCGGTGATTTCAGATAGCCGTAGGCGGCAAACGCCCCTACAAACTGACCCTTTCGCTTCTTGACCTCCAAATGGCTACGGATTTTCACCGAAATATCCCGGCTGTAAGAATCGTTCATCAGGTTTTTGATGGGCAGCAGGATGGTGCTGGCCTGCCCCTGTAAATTGGCGGTATCATAGCCGTCATTGATGGCGATGAACCGTACCCCGTGGTCTGCAAACTCCTGTAAGACCTTTCCGGTTTCGATATAGTTGCGCCCTAAACGGGACAGGTCTTTTACCACGACGCAGTTGACTGCGCCGGAACGCACATCCTGTAAGACTTCCTGAATCCCAGGACGAAAAAAATCAACGCCACTAAACCCGTCATCCTTCCTCTCGGCATAGATGCGGATTTCTGTCATTGATTTCAAAAATTCCGTGATAAATTCCCGCTGATTTTTGATGCTGTTGCTTTCCGGCTTATCTCCATCATCATCAGACAGACGGAGATAGATGTCGGCGTCATAAACAGCCTGCGCGGTCAAATTTTTCATAACAATGCCTCCAATCGTTTTGTTCGTCAGTCCCAACAACGATTGGAGTGCGAGTTTTGTCCTATTTCTATTATACCGCAGGGCACAGTCAGTGTCCAGGTGTTTTTTTCGGTTCCATTCGTGTCAGGGATTTACAGGGTACGGAGATAGCTTTCAAATTGTTCCTCCATTGTGGTTTCCTTGGCCGCCTCGGAAAAGCCAATTTTCACGACGATCTTTCCGTGGCGGAAGCAGTAGGGGTTGCGGATCTGGCGGATGAAGTCCAGCACCCGTTCCTCTCTTGGAAGTTCTCTGTGGATGGATATATCCCGAATATCGACAAGCTGTTCTGGATCGACCGTCTTAATATCAACGGCGGAGAGCGTATCAAGCTCTGCAAGCGTGAGTGATTTCAAACAGGTTCCTCCTTTCTGCCTCTACCAATCTATTCAGAAGGGCGCCTGTCCTATGCCAGAGAACGCAGACCCACGCTGATTGCCAGGGCTGTGTCGATCTCCTTCATCTTTTTCTTGTTGATCTGCCCGATATAGCCTCGCAGCCGCCTACGGTCAACCGTCCGTATCTGCTCCAACAGCAGCAGGGAGGTAGGGGCAAGGCCCGGCACATCCTCCAACAAAACATGGGTAGGAAGGTGGGTCTTATCCCTTCGGCTGGTGATGGCCGCCGCCACCACGGTAGGGCTGAAATAGTTTCCCACATCATTTTGGAGAATGAGGATAGGGCGCGTTCCGCCCTGTTCCGAGCCAACCACCGGGTCCAGGTCGGCATAGAACAAAGCGCCGCGCCGGATCGCCTTTCGCCGCATAAGAATGACCTCCTGAATATAAGTAAGCCGGAAACAGGGCAGGCCCCGAAAGGCCCGCCCTGCGTCCGGCGAATTTTTTCCAATCTGTTTTCTTTCATTGTGCTATTTGTCCTCGACACCCCGCACATGGGAAGTCATCAGCGGCCAGCAGCGAACCGGCCCACGGGAATCTCACCCCTCCGAGGATCTCTCCGAGCTGCCCCCATTGCGTGATCCCGCGGTCAGGCAGGGCTGTGGCTGGACAGGAGTACCATTGTACCCTTTGCCGGTCATGGCCGCGCCGGGAGCTGCCCGGTTTTTACAGACCGCCGTTTCTCGCTCATACAGGCAGGATGACAGCAAGACCAATGAAAGAAAGTAGGTGGGATCTGCTCATCCGTGCCGTACCTCATGGCGCGGCTTCTGAATCGGCTTTTGCTCATCGCACTGGCAAAGGGGAAGTTACCGATGAATGAGTATGCGGTTGTCAAGGAACAGGCGAAAGGGGGGTCAGAAAGAACTCCTTTCACCCATCGTCCTGAAACCGTGGGGGTGTCAACCCTGCTCCGCAAAAAATTTTTTCAATTTTTCGATGGCAAGGTTCAGAGACTTAGCTACCGCCTGATGGCTTGTCCCTTCCAGCCTGCCGATCTGCCGGGTGGACAGGCCACGGAACACATGAAGCCGAAAACGCCGCTTCTGGACTTCTGTAAGTACGCCCGCAGCAAACAGTCGCTCCAGTGCAGTTCGGGCATAGCAGCGGTTTTGAACTTCTACCGCCAATTCTTCTAATTCGTCCTCCAATGGACGGGTAGAACAGCAGTCCATTTCCTCTAAACCGTGAATGGACACATCCTTACGGGTCTGGGCGCTTTCAGCCCGATCCTGTTCATAGTAAATCTCATCGGACAGGGCTTTCAGCTCCGCAAAGTCCTGTTCTGTTTTATCTGGGTTCTCTTTCAGGTAATCTTCCAGAGAAACCTCAATAATTTCATCATGGAAGCGATAAACAATGTTTGGGCTGTATTTGTTTATCGCATAATCGCTTTTGCGATAATCCCGCAATTTTTGTACCTCCGATCTGTTTTTTGAGAAAACAGACCGGAGGTGGCGGCGCCCTGCTCCTGTAACCAGGCCGCCTATGAAACAAGCGGCTGACTTTGTAATCTGGTACAAAATCAGCCGCTTGAAAGACAGGTGCATTGAGAAGCCCAATGGCGTATGGAGTCTCCGCAGGCGGAGGCTTGTCCCCGGATGGGGCAAACTCTCTCCCACTGAAACGCCGGTGAACGCCGATTGAAAATTGTCCATTAAAAGCCGTGTGTCGTTTGAGAAGGACAAAAAGCAGCTTCTCAATGCTGTGGATTTTCTCATCCATAGCACGCTACTCCTTGTCCGCTTATGCGGACGGCACACAGGCGGCTGGCGTCATCCCCTTTCTTTTAAGCGTGGCAGCCCAAAGCTGCCGCCTTTGCTGATACATTATGTTGTTGTATGGTCGAACCGGGAGAAATCATAGAGATATTTCCCGGATTATGTCGATAGAGAAAAGAAAAGTGGCCTTTATCCAACTATCAGATAAAGACCACTTTGTTTAATAATGAACTCTAAGCTCATATACCTCACCTCACTTTATCATTTTTTGAGGGATTTTGGATAATCTGCCACAGTCATAGATTATCAGATATGTTTAGAGTTCTTTTGGAGTTGGTTTTGAGTAAAGCATAATAGTAAGAAAAATTATTCGACATTAAATAACAAATAATATGAAAAGAGTTCCTTAAAACTAATCATCAGGGGGAACTCTTTTATATTATGGAATTTCAAATTTGTAACCAGCACCGACTATCGTGCGAATATAGCCCTCTCTGGGGTCATCCGGGTTTAACTTCCGACGCAGTTGGCCGACTATATTGGAAACTGCCGTCCCATGATCGCCATCTTCCTTGTGCCACACAGCAGAATAGATTTGTTTCGCACTGAATACCCATTTAGGATGCTGTGCTAAATAGATAAGTACGGCAAATTCTCTATGGGTCAATAACACTAACCGTCTATCCCGATAAACACTGTGTTCGTTGAGATGGATGCTTAACCCAGGAAAGTTTAAGATATTTTTATCCTGATTGAGAACAGAGGGGTGGGCTACATCAAAAGATGCCAATACGGTTTCTGAAATGCTATCCTTACCTGCTCGACGCATGATAATTTCAATTTTTTCCATACCCTCACCTCCTCGAATAATGACTACCAAAGAAAATCAATCAGGTAGTAGCAACATCAACTGGCTCCAATTCCTTTTCCAGTACACAATGCAAGTCCCAGAACAGCCGCTGTTCTTCCTCATCTTGTATTGTCATCAGACCAGTCTCGTCCCATCGCAGTATAATCTTGTATAATACAAGAGCTTCTTTTTTCGTCAGGATGATATTCAAGATACGCTCTCCTTTCTCCGCTCAGTAGCCCCTTCCACATAGGGAACCCGTTCCCGCAGGAATGCCCGCAGTTCCGGGATCGTCCCCTCCAGCAGATCTTTCTTCTGGAGGAACAGCACCTTTTTGCAGCAGACAATCAGGAGAATAGATTCCGCTTCTATGACCTGCTGGACATCACGGTAATACGCAGCCTCCTCTGCCGGTTTAGTTTTGGAAGCATCCTTCCAGCCCAGAGAGAACTTTTCTTCTGAAAAGATGAAGCGCGCCAGTTCAAGCCCCTTTACCGCATTTCTTTTCCGAAGCAGGTTTCGCGCCGCCCGGTCATAGGGGTCCTGCCGCTTGCGAACGAGCAGGGAGGCCAGAGCAACTATCAGATACTGAGCGGCCAGATATACCAGGACTGCCATCTCATCGGGATCGCCCAGCGCTGTCATAAGGAAAAAGGCTCCGGCCAACAGGCTCAGGATGCCCAGTGTTTTAGGTAAATACCGCCAGAGTTCTACTACACCGATACCAAGGCATAACGCACCTACAACGACTAACAGGGGCGAGTCCGGGGTGAGAAAAGCGACCGGAAGCACTACCATTGCCACGATCCAGTTGACCAGCCCCTGAACCTGCCCCTGCCGGCGCCGTTTGGTTCTGGCGGTAGGAGCCTTGTTCCATCTGTTTATCCGGTCTGTCAGTGCCCACAACTTGGGATATTTTCGCCGTGAAGCCAGCTCCATCCATTGCTCTAACGCCGAACTCACCTCGGGAAGCAGGGCGTCAACGTCCGGTGCTGTGACTTGAAATACAAAGTTTTGTTCCATCAGTTTACCCCATTTCTTTTCTAAACAGAGGATTTATTGATAAGCAATATCTTCTTTTCCTGCTGGCCGAACTATATATTCCTTTAGGGTAACGATATATCCGACAGCTTCCATACCGTTGAATTTTTCAAAGCCTTTTGCGCTGTTGACTTCTACAATCTCCCCGCAGACAGGGGCCATCAAGCGTGAATCCTCTGAAGCCGCTGCATATCTCTGGTATAAAATCTTGATATTCTCAACGACCCCCTCTAAAACAAATAGTTTTTGCCAGTTTGAATCATGCGCTTCATAGCAATAATCTATTGTAGCGACTTTAACAAGCGTGTTTAATTGCGTTCCTTTTCCAACAGGCCATTTGATAGCATCTCCAATGGAAAATGCAGTTCCGCAACATTCCATTTGCCACCCCTCGTAAAAAACCACGCATTGCATTGTAAGTACCATCTCCCTGAATTTCGGATTGCTGTCCGCATTTTCGAGGTTTATCTCACTTAGGGGACATCAGACATAGTACGGAAATTTCACGGCAAAACTATTGTTTCAAAATCAAGTTTCGGGATTTGTTCCATCAAAGAGTCTCATTTCTTCTTCAAAATTTTTCATTACTGTCTGCCGAGTGGGAACATCGGCAAGGGTGCAGCAAAACGGCACGCCAAACAATGGGCAGGATAGCCGTTCCACCCATACGGTTAAGACCTCTGGAGAGAGAGGGCGTTCTTCCCGAAGGAAGATTACCCCATAGTGGGGTGGCACAGACGGGGAAAGCAACTGCGTTAGAGGGTTACTACTCCGGGCTGGGGCGTTACAGAAAGCCAGATCCGGTGAAAAATGCGGATAGTACAGCGCCCCGACAAACCAATCCTGCTCACCGTTTCTGAGCCGTTCTGCCTGCTTCAGAAAGTTAGGATAATCTGGACTCTCCGGCTCCATAAACTCACCGTTCCGAATCGTCTGGTGAAGCGCAGGCAGGTTATAGAAGTCAAAGTGAAAAAAGAATTCCTTTCCAGCCGCATCCTCGGTTAGACAGAACTCTGCGGTATCGGGATCATCCCATCCATCCGCACAGTGATAAACGCACCACCAGTAGTTCCAATCGTGAATATGCAAATATTTTTCTGATTTGAAATCCATAGATCTTCTCCATTCTAGTTATAAATTCATTTTGGGGGAGTAATAATTGATAAATTTCTCAGAAGCGAGTTTATTCTACTTCTGAGAAATTTATCATTTTTGTTAAGACGATTTAAGTATTTTCTTCGTTATAAAGATTCCAATACATTTCTTACTAATTCAATAAGTTATGGAATCGTAGGGATAATAAAATATTTTGGGAATTCTTTTACTTATGGGACTTGACAAATTTATCGAATACCCACTTATTTCCATCCTTGTAGCCGTAGATTCGATATGCCCCATATTCTCCAAGAACTTTAATTTCGTGGGTATAAATTTTATCAATTTTTCCCTTTAACTTTTTGATCCCAGTCTGCCCCTTACTTCCAACCAAACCTTTATTAGCTGCTTTTTCAAAGGCTGCTATGACTTTTGCGGCTTCTTTTTTGGAAAACTCTTTCTTGATTTTATTTCGAACTCCACTGGTAATCCCGTCCGAATACTTAAAGGTTTTCATGGCTGCTTCGACAGCTTTTTTCCCTTTGGAAGTCTTTGCAAACTTGACAAAGTCATCTGCTTTTAATAAAATTTTGCCACCTTCACGGACATAAGCGGTCGATGGAATGAGCGGCAACAGAGCAGCAGTATCCAAAACAGCCCAAGCAAAATTCCCCCAAGAGGGTTCTTTGAGCAGATCACTCCAACTCTTTCCGGCCATCGCAATATCTAAAACATCCCATAGAGTTCGTGTCTGCGGTTTCCCATCTTCTTTTACAAAGTAAAGCTGTCCATAGTCAGTTTCAACTGCGGAAACAACGGTATAGGAGCCAATTCCATCAACAACGATTGATTTTGTAGGCCCGGCCGCAAAAGCAGTAACATTTAAAGAGCAGAGAATGGACAGAATCAGGATAAAACTGATAATTTGGTTTGTCAACTTTTTCATTACAATATAGCTCCTCATAGTATTTTTGGTACTACATGAATCACGGCCATGATTTCATATGAGAAAAGTATAAAACTCAATTCTTATTTTTTACCCTCTCAAGTTCTTAACATTTCTTACTTTTTGAAAAAGTAGGGGGCTGATAATGTATATCAGCCCCCTACTTCTGCGTTAATACACACTTTACTATTCAGGAGCTGGCGTACCCGTTCCACAGGGAAGCAGTCCTCCAGCTCCACCACTTCAAACAGGTTGGCCGGGAGTTTAGGTTCCCCAATCAGGGCCAGATACTCCGGCACCGCACGGCGGTCAATCAGGATTTTCCCCCGGCCAGCCCAATGACGGTTGCTCTCCGCTTTTTTAAGCCCGGAGATCCAGTATTCATCCCCATTTTCTATATCGACATAGTTAGCATAGCATCCAATGGCCTTTTGAAAGGCGTGGTCGTTAAAGTAAATCGTTTTCCTGCTCTT
>OFMJ01001631.1_pt1 | contig 16082 bp, 15 predicted proteins | sample 1541801 | NCBI WGS metagenome assembly OFMJ01 (sample SAMN04209234, study PRJEB22552) | human gut metagenome | biome: gut; material: feces | host: Homo sapiens | place: USA: Oklahoma
ATGCCGGTAGTTCTTTATATTTCCCCTCCTAACAAGCCAGATATTGCCGCATAGTTTTCAGTGCATTTTTCTCAAGTCTGCTTACCTGTGCCTGGGAAATATGAATATCCTCAGCGATTTCCATCTGCGTTCGCCCCTCAAAGAACCGCATTCTGATAATCCTTCTCTCCCGTTCTCCAAGACGTTCCATTGCTGCCGCCAGCGAAAGTTCCTCCACCCACTTTTCTTCCTTGTTCTTCTTATCGCTTAACTGATCCATTACATACAAAGTGTCTCCCCCGTCATTATATACCGGCTCCTGCAGACTCATGGGAATCTGGATCGCATCCAGCGCCTGCACAATATCCTCCTTTGCAATCCCGATTTCTTTTGATATTTCTTCTATCGTTGGCTCCTTCAAATGGTTCTTCATATAGCCTTCTTTCGCATAAATGGCCTTGTAGGCCGTATCGCGAAGGGAACGGCTTACACGTATGGAGTTATTGTCCCGCATATACCGTCTGATTTCTCCTATGATCATGGGAACCGCATAGGTGGAAAACTTCACATTCAGTTCAGTGTTGAAATTATTGATCGCCTTAATCAATCCAATGCATCCGATCTGGAACAAATCATCCGGATTCTCATTGCTGTTTGAAAAACGTTTGATTACACTTAAGACAAGTCTTAAGTTTCCTTTGATATATTCTTCTTTCGCATCTTCATCTCCTTCTTTGATTCGTTCAAATAACGCCTCCTTATCTTCCTCTTTAAGAAGAGGAAGGGTGGACGTATTGACACCGCATATTTCTACTTTACTAAGAGCCATTTCATATCCTCCTTCTCTTTCTAAGAAAAGGATTTACAAAATGGCTCCTTATATTCACGCTCTATTCAATTAAAAATAACTTTTAGCCCTTGACATTTACCTATCCCACTTATCTGCAAGATTCTGAATCTGGGATTCAAACTTTGCAAGTTCCTTATTGGCTACACCTTCGTTCTTCATAATGACACTCATGAGACGTTTACCTGCAGCCACAACTCTTGCAAATGCGTTGGCAGCCCGGGCTGTAGATGCTTTCACCACTTTCTTGCGGACTTTCACTCCTTCCGTAAGAATCTCATTCGTCGCAAGATCTACACATCCTCCTGAATACGGTGCAAACGCTTCATACCCAAACTTCTCATGAATCGTCTGTGCAAATTCATCCGTCACCGCATCTTCTCCATGAACCACAAATACATGTTGAATGTCAGACTTGAAATTAGAAAGCCAGTCCAATAACCCATTCATATCGGCATGACCACTGATTCCTTTTAACGATTCAATGCGGGCTGCAACTTCTATCTCTTCACCGAACAGTTTTACCATCGGCGCTCCTTCTATCAGCTTCCTTCCAAGAGTCCCTTCTGCCTGATATCCTACAAAAAGAATCGTACACTCCTTCCTCCAAAGATTATGTTTCAAATGATGACGGATACGACCCGCTTCACACATACCGGATGCAGAAATGATCACCTTCGGCCTACTGTCGAAATTAATTGCTTTCGAGTCTTCGCTTGTGGTAGATAACTTCAATCCCGGAAATACAAGTGGGTTGATTCCTTGCTGTACTAAATCCATTGCATCTTCATCAAAGCAACCTTTCATATTCTTAGTAAACACATTTGTTGCTTCTATTGCCAATGGACTATCCACATACACATCAAATTCCGGATATTCGGGAATGAGATTCTTCTCCTTGATCTCTCGGATAAAATACAAAAGTTCTTGCGTTCTTCCCACTGCAAAGGAAGGAATCACTACATTACCTCCCTTATCAAAAGTATCTTTTAATATCCTTGAAAACTCTCCTACATAATCCGGCCGCTCAACGCCATGTGCCCGATTACCATATGTGGACTCTATTACAACATAATCTGCTTCTTCCACCCCTCCCGGATCTTTGATGATCGGCTGGTTCGTATTTCCAACATCTCCGGAGAACACTATTTTCTTCGAAATACCTTCTTCTTCAATCCACACTTCGATACATGCCGATCCAAGAAGATGCCCCACATCCGTAAACCGGATCTTAATCCCATCACACAAATCTATGATTTGTCCATAATCGCAAGGCGCCAAACGTTCAATGGCATCTAAAGCATCCTGCATCTCATAGATCGGAACATACAAATCCGCTCCTGCACGTCTTGCTTTACGATTACGCCACTCTGCTTCAAATTCCTGAATGTGGGCACTGTCCCGCAACATAATATTGCAAAGATCTGATGTTGCAAAAGTTGTAATAATCTGTCCGCGAAATCCCTGCCGGCAAAGCAACGGCACAAGACCGGAATGGTCGATGTGCGCATGTGTCAGAAGAACAAAATCAATCTCTCCAGGCATTACCGGAATCTCCTGGTTCTCATAGATATCCTGTCCCTGTTCCATTCCACAATCCACTAAAATTCTTTTCCCACAGGCTTCCAGCAAATGGCAGCTTCCCGTCACTTCGTGGGCTGCACCGATAAATGTCAGCTTCATATATCCAACCCCTTTTTTCTTTCTATTTTACCACTAAACCAAACGAAAATGTGAAAATTAACAATTATTTAATATGTTTTTCAGACTATTCATACTTTACCATTTCCCGTTTCAGTCTTTGCATAATCTTCTTCTCTAAGCGCGATATATATGATTGTGAAATTCCGAGAATATCCGCAACCTCCTTCTGTGTTTTTTCCTCGCCATCACAAGTTCCGATTCCAAACCGCATCTGCACAATCCTCTGCTCTCTCTGGGAAAGTCTGCTAATTGCACGCAAAAGAAGTTTATGCTCCACTTCTGTTTCCAGATCTTTATAAATCGTATCCTCATCTGTCCCTAAAATGTCTGACAATAGCAACTCATTTCCATCCCAATCCACATTCAGAGGTTCATCTATAGACACCTCAAGCTTCGTCTTATTGTTTCTGCGAAGATACATCAGTATTTCATTTTCAATGCATCGCGAAGCATACGTTGCAAGTTTAATATTTTTCGTGGGATTAAATGTATTGATCGCCTTGATCAGACCAATGGTTCCAATTGAAATCAGATCCTCAACTCCAACTCCCGTGTTATCGAATTTTTTAGCTATGTAAACAACGAGGCGTAGATTATGTTCTATCAGCATTTTCTTTGCCTTCTCATCCTCTTCACTACCAAGACTTTCAATGGCTGCCGTTTCTTCCTCCAGCTCAAGAGGCGCCGGAAGAACTTCTGAACCGCCTATATAATGAATATCCTGCTTATCCGGAAACAAAAGCGTCCGGAAATTAGACATTACTTTTAGTTTAAACTGATTTGGTACTCCAATCTTAATGATCATTTTATTTCCTCCTAAAATATATCTGGATTCAGAATCATGCCGTATCCCCCTTTTCCTGAAATACGTTCCCCGCATATTCCGATTACCGGATGCGATATCCGGTATTCCTTCTCCTTATGTATACACATTTTTTCAATCTCTATGACCGGGATCCGGCCGTCACTTTGTCCTACAGAGCAAAAAGGAATTCTTCTAAGTTTTGCAAGTTTCTCATCACTTATGTATGCTTTCACTTTGGACTCTTCCAACACGCAAACCGGACGATCCGTCAACGGATCCCTAAGACAATTTCCGGTATCGATTATGGCATCCACCGTACATTCTCCGCTTTCAAACGAAAGCGTCACCTTGCACCTATAAGATAGAAATCTTTGCAGACACGTAATAAAAGACCAGATTCCCTGTACTCCGTGATAGCTCAATACTGCAATTCCAAAAAAGAGACTTCCGGTTCTCACATATTGATGAAGAAAAGTAAATACGCCGCCGAGCAGGAATCCACCCGTGTAAAGTCCAATGAGTCCGCGAAACATTTCTCTTTTTTCTTTTATACCAAGTCCTGCCCTCAACATAAGAAGACTGATTCCTCCATGAAATATCATCAGTTTTATCAAAGGAGATAGAACCGGTATTACGACTACCAGACATGTAAGACTACTTCCCAGAAGACTTCCGAAACAAATATTGCCATGTGTGGCAGAACATTTTAATATCCGTTTCACGATTAAAAGCAGAAGATAGTCCATCATAAAATTCACACAAAAAAATACATCTATGTATAGTTCATGATACACATCCCACCTTCTTTCTCCCGGTCTTCACTTATTATATATCCGTCTCTCTTCAAATTTTGTCACATACTGAAACTATATTCCTTTATTTTTCCGACAAAATACGATGTGATGTCCCAGGAGTTCAGGTTCTGAATGTTATATCCATAGGGTTTCAAAGGAATTTCTATGTACGCAAAAAGCCACCGCTTTCGCGATGGCTTTCAATCAGCTAAAATATTGTCTTATCTTTTGAAAAAGTCAGGAATCTTAATTGACTGCTCTTTTACTTTGCTCACAGGTGTAACCGGTGTCTGGGAAGCGGAAGCTCCACCAAATGTTCTCGGTTCAGCAGACTGCTCCGGTGCCTGATACTGTGGGCGTGTCATACCCATATCAACTCTCTGTGACTGTTCTGTCGGATATGGATGGATGTTTGACTGGAATCCACTCGGCTGATACGGATTCTGGTATGCTGCCTTCTGTCCTTCTAATCTTGATTTTAATTTAGAAGCTGTACCACCTGCATTGTGTAAACCTGTAGCAATAACTGTAACAGTTGCTTCATCCTGTTTCTCACTGTCGTACATAGCACCAAAGATGATATTAGCTTCTTCTCCGGCAAGTTCCTGTACATATTCAGCCGCATCACTTGCATCCATAAGAGAAATATCTCCGGATACGTTGATGATTACATGGGATGCTCCTGCAATTGTTGTCTCGAGAAGAGGACTTGCAACGGCTTCTTTTACAGCTTCAAGAGCTTTGTCATCGCCTTTTCCTCTACCGATACCGATATGTGCGATTCCCTTATCGATCATGACTGTCTGGATATCTGCAAAGTCAAGGTTGATAAGTGAAGGTACATTAATCAGGTCTGTAATACCCTGAATACCCTGCTGTAACACTTCGTCCGCTTTCTTAAGCGCTTCCGGCATTGTTGTTCTTCTGTCTACAATTTCAAGTAATTTATCATTCGGAATGACGATCAGTGTATCTACGCTTTCTTTTAATTTTTCAATTCCTGCAATCGCATTGTTCATACGTGCTTTGGATTCAAAACGGAAAGGTTTTGTAACTACACCTACTGTAAGTGCACCCATATCTTTTGCAATCTTTGCAACTACAGGAGTGGCACCTGTTCCTGTTCCGCCGCCCATACCGCAAGTTACGAATACCATATCCGCACCTTTGATTGCTGCTGCGATTTCTTCTGAGCTTTCTTCTGCCGCTTTCTCTCCTACTTCCGGTTTCGCCCCTGCGCCAAGTCCTTTTGTAAGCTTATCTCCAATCTGCATAAGTGTTGGAGCCTTACATAACTGTAACGCCTGTTTATCTGTATTGATTGCGATAAATTCCACACCGGCAATCTGCTCATCAATCATTCGGTTCACGGCATTATTACCACCGCCGCCTACACCGATTACAATTATTTTTGCTGCTGCTTCTGATTCATTTGTTTTAATTTCTAACAAGAGTTTCTCCTCCTTTGTGTTCCTTATTTATTTGCTTTATACTTCCCTTTCAGTTGGCGAACTCAGCCATATAGATATATAATATATACTTTTTCGTAAATAATCAATAGCATTTTTCCTATTTTCTCATTTTTTTTACGTCTTATCTATATGAGTCGATTATTCTTCCTCCGTTTTCGGGAATTCTCCTTCTTTAAAGCTGATAATTTCTGTTAATTCATTGTAATATCTAAGATCCAAAGTTCCTTTTTTCCCTTCAAGCTTCGTAAGAATATCCGGGATCTGACTAATCTTCAATTCCATATCTCCGCTTCCAAGCGTCACACATATATCTCCGATATAAACGGTCAAATTTGCTCCGTCACATAGAACCCTATCCGGTGTCACAGAATATTGTTCAAAGGATTCCGAAGCATCTACGATGTTCCGAAAGATTCGTTTTTCTTTAACCGGAAATTCTTTGTTCACTTTCACTTTGTCCGCCTGCATTCCTTCCACGTATAGAACATCTTCCGGCTTTACTGTCGTTTTCCCCAATACCAGTCCATCTTGATCGAACAGAATATATTCATTCTGAATCAAAGTACACCCGATTGCTTCCTTTTCCTTTACCGTTACCTGAATACTCCACGGCGCCTTCATTCGGATCTTTGCAGATTCTACCGACTGGGGATATTTTATCTTGCCAAGCGCGTTCTTTACCATAATATACAATGTGTTTGTCGCATACTTGTCACTTTGGATACTTTTGGCAACTGTACTGCTTTCTACATACTTATTTCCACGGATTTGTATTGTCTGTACATGAAACAAAAGCAGCATCGACATTACAAAGATTGCAATCGCCAGTAGCAGGACTACGATGGCGTAAAGCGTATGCCCTCCGCCTGTCTTTCGTTCTTTTTTCTTCCTTTTTTTTCCCATTGTACTCCTCCTGCTCATTTTTCTATTCTATCAGATTGGACACACTCAGCACAAGCCCCATTTCTAATAAAAGAAACATAACCGATGTTCCTCCATAACTGATAAACGGCAATGTAATTCCGGTATTGGGTATGGAATTCGTCACCACTGCAATATTTAAAATGACCTGGATCATAATGTGCCCCATAGCCCCTGTTGCAATCAGCGCTCCAAACAAATCTTTCGCATGTGTCGCAATGACAAAAAAACGCCATATCAGAATCAAAAAAAGGAAAATGATAAATACCGCCCCTGCAAGCCCCAGTTCCTCACATATAATCGAAAAAATCATATCATTCTGGGCTTCCGGGACAAACCCCAACTTTTGGATACTCTCTCCCATTCCTCTTCCGAACAATCCACCGGATCCTATAGCATAGAGTCCCTGCAAGGTCTGATATCCTTTTTCAAACTTCTCCGGATTTCTCCATATTTCCAATCTTTCAAGCCGGTAGCTCTCCAAAGTAAGAAAAATACCCAAAAATCCCGCCGCCAGACCTCCCATTGTCAAAAACTGCATATATTTCGGACTGGAAACAAAAATCAATATGATCGCAATTCCCAAAATAATCACTGCCGTACTCAGGTTATTTGAACCCACAAGCCCAACAATGGGAAGGATTGCCACAATAATTTTCACAAGGGTTCCGATCCGGTCAATGGTTTTCACATTTTTCATAACAATATAGGAAATAAACAAAATCAATGCTATCTTCGCGTATTCCGACGGTTGAAAAGAAAACGGGCCCAAAGACAGCCATCTTTTGGACCCATTATACTCATCACCGATAAACAACACTGCTGTGGATAAAACCAGAGCCACAATGTATCCCATCACTGCAAAGTGCTGCCATATATGGTAATCTATATTTGCCATTACAAACATGAGGATAATTCCCAGTATTGTCGCAAAGGCCTGTTTTTTCAGGTAGTAAAAAGAATCATGAAATTTGACTTCTCCATTATAAGCACTCGTGCTGTAAAGAATCAAAAGTCCTATTCCCACAAGAAGAAAAACGACTACAAGAAGACTGATATCGTATTTCCTCCTTTTTTCCTTTTCCTGCACTCTTAAGACCAACTCCTTATAAGGATTTTACAAGTTCTTTGAATTTATCTCCACGTTCTTCATAATTTCGAAACATTCCCCAACTTGCACATGCCGGCGAAAGTAACACTGCTTCTCCTTCTTTTGCAAGATCTGCACAGACAGCCACTGCTTCTTCCAGACTCTCTGCCAATATCGTGTCTTCAAATCCACACTTTTCAGCAGTTTCCGCGATTTTTTCTTTTGTCTGTCCAATCAAAACCAGCTTCTTCACTTTCCCTTCGAAGCTTTCTATCCATTCCTCATAAGAGGCATTCTTATCATAACCTCCTCCGATCAGATATGTCGGACGGTTCATGGCACAAATTGCTTTTATCGCCGCATCCGGATTCGTTCCTTTAGAATCATTATAATATACGACTCCCCTTTTCTCACATACATATTCAATTCGGTGCGCTACTCCCCCAAACTGTCTGACAGCCTCCCGGATCACTTCTATCGGAGTTCCATAAGCTATGGCCATGGCAACCGCAGCCATCACATTCTCAAAATTGTGAACACCCAGAATCTGAAGTTCATTTGTGCGGCAAACCTCCGTACATACTCCATTCTCCGAATACACGATTATTTCTCCATCCAGATACACACCTGTATTAAGTTTACGCTGACTGCTAAAATATAGAACAGATGCTTTTGTATTTTCTCCAAAAGTTCTCAATTCTTCATCTTCGTAATTGAGAACGCAAGTCTCATTCTCTCCCTGATTCCTTGCAATGGATTCTTTCGCTTCTATGTAAGCTTTCATTGTATGATGCCGATCCAGGTGATCCGGCGTAATATTCAGGATTGCACTTACCTTCGGTTTGAAGGCGTCAATTGTCTCTAACTGAAAGCTGCTGATCTCCGCAACGATTACGGAATCTTCTTTTGTCTCGGCTGCTATGGATGTATACGGAATTCCGATATTGCCAACCACATAGACATTCCCGCCTTTCCATGCTTTCATAATCTCACCGAGAAGTGCTGTCGTTGTTGTCTTACCGTTCGTACCTGTAATAGCAAGTACATCACCTTTCCCAACTGTATAGGCAAGTTCTATCTCACTCCATACGGGCACATTCTTGTTCCGAATGCGTTCTACAATTGGGAGATCCACTGGGACTCCCGGGCTGATTACACAGAGTTCCATCTCTTCCAGAACTTCATCCGGAAGCTCTCCGAGAAGAACCTCTGCTTTCGTTCCCTGACCGATCTTGTTCTGAATCTCTTTTTTATCAAGCGATGTATTCCCATCATACAGAACAACATCCGCACCACTATATTCCAACAGTTTACATGCTCCTATTCCACTGATCCCAGAACCGAATACAAGTACTTTCTTTTTCTCTAATTTCATCACAAGTCCTCCTACATCGCCATCAGCGCAATCAGGCAGAGCAATGCCGTAATAATAGAAAATACCGCAACAACTCTCGTCTCTGACCAGCCGCAAAGTTCAAAATGATGATGAATCGGAGCCATCTTAAAGAATCTCTTGCCGCCTGTCTTTTTAAAATATGTCACCTGAATCATAACCGAAATTACTTCCACCATATAGATAAATCCAACGATCATAATAAAAATCGGCATCTGAAGCATGTAAGCAGTAGAAGCTACAAATCCGCCTAAAGCAAGCGATCCAGTATCTCCCATAAATACACTTGCCGGATACACATTAAACAAAAGGAATCCAAGCAAAGCTCCTACAACCGCACAAGTCACCGGTTCGATTCCACTTTTTGTTCCAATGGCAACTACTGTAAAAAATGTTGCTACAAGAACCGTCACGCTTGAAGCAAGGCCATCCAGACCATCCGTAAAGTTTACGCCGTTTACCGTACCGATCACTGCAAAAAAAAGCAGCGGAATAGCAAGCCATCCGATATCCCATGTTCTTCCTCCTGTAAACGGAATGATCATTTCCAAAGAAACATCTGTAAAGTTCACAAGATAGTATGCAAATACTGCTGTTACAAGAATCTGCAACGCCATCTTCTGTTTCGGAAACAATCCGTCGGAACGTTTCATAACTACTTTCAGATAATCGTCCAAAAATCCGATCAATCCAAAACCAAGCGTCACAAACAGAATCGGAATGATCTTCGGATAATCCTTGATGTATAGCACAGATGTTACTGCCACACTGACCAGAATGATGATTCCTCCCATAGTCGGAGTTCCGGCTTTCTTCAAGTGAGATTTAACCCCTTCTTCTCGTTCCGTCTGTCCCATCTTCAGTTTTCTCAAAAACGGGATCACTACCGGTCCCATTAGTGCACTGAGCGCGAAAGCAATCAGCACCGGTATCATAATTGTATAATCCATATCGCACCTCTTCATCTCTTTTGTTATTTAACTTCATCATTATACCTTAATTCCCCTCTTTTTTCAACTCATCTTCACTCATAAGCCTCTTGTCTTTCTGAATCCCCATATACGGAAGTATGTTCTCAAAAATGTCTTTCACAACCGGCGCCGCAATTGTTCCCCCGTAATAAATTCCTTCCGGATTATGAATCACGACTAAAGCAAGAACCTGCGGATCATCCGCCGGGGCAAACCCAATGAAAGAAGATATATATTTATTGGCACTTCGTGGGAGCGTCTGAGATGTAGCTGTTTTCCCTCCGATTTTATACCCGGAAATATACGCATTTTTCCCAGATCCTTCCGATACCACACTTTCCAGTATAGTACGCATCGAAGCAGATGTTTCCTCTGAAATCACATTTTTCCGCACCGGGTAACGAAATTCTTCCGTCACATCCCCTTTTTCATCCGTAACCTTCACTCCGAAGTGCGGCGTCACTCTTTCGCCCCCATTGATGATACTGCTGACCGTTGCCGCCAGCTGAATAGGCGTAATCTGAAAAGACTGGCCAAAAGACATGGTTGCCAATTCTACCGGTCCGATATTGGACTTCTTATGCATAATTGTTCCCGCTTCTCCCGGAAGATCTACCCCCGTCCGTTCCATAAGCCCAATGTCCTGAAATCCTTTATAAAATTTATCCACACCAAGCCGCAGACCAATATCAATGAACACCGGGTTGCACGAATTCTGCACTCCTTCCACAAAAGTTTCCGATCCATGCCCGCCTACTTTATGGCAGCGGATCCGCCTATCATCCACCACTCTGTACCCGGGACAACTGAAACGATCCGAAAGAGATACTACATTTTCTTCCAGGCAAAGAGAAGAGGTAATGATTTTAAAAGTAGAACCCGGTTCATATGTATCGTTGATACACCCATTTCGCCACATTTGATTCAAGAGTTCCTGTTTCTTCTCCGGTGAAAGATTCCCATCTGCCGAATTCTTTGCAAGAAATGCTTCATTTAAAGTGAACGGATCATTCAAATCAAATTCCGGCACATTTACCATAGAAATGATTTCCCCATTTTTCGGGTTCATAATCAAAATCCCGACTTTATCCGCCTGTTTTTCCTTCCATACTTTTTCCGCTGCCTGTTGTGCATATTTTTGTATATTATAGTCCAAACTGATATGCAAGGTGTTTCCCGGAACCGCTTCCACCCGATCCTCAGCAACTCCGTCAAGTTCCACACCTCTTGCATCTGTAGTTGTAAGAATGGTTCCATTCTTCCCTTTTAAATATTCTTCATATTTCACTTCCAGACCCACGATTCCCTGATTATCTCCACCGGTAAACCCAAGCACCTTGGATGCCAGATCTCCATACGGATAGTATCTCTTAAAATCTTCATCCACTTTGACCCCCTCCAATTCATGCTCCCGGATCCGGTCCCCAATCTCTTTCGGAACATTGGTCTTGACCCTTTCCATTGAGGATACTTTTTCTACTCTTTTACGAACTTCTTCTTCACTGAGGGATAGCTCATCGCAAAGAACCCGTATCACTTTTTCTTTATCCTTTACCTGGCTATGAATTACAGAAATGGTGCATACAGTCTTATTGGTAGCCAGCACCTCTCCCGTTGCATCGACAATCTCCCCTCTTGCCGCCTTAATTTCTCTTTCCCTTTCATGTAATGCCTCCGCTTTTTTCTGATAGTATTCCGCATCAAAGATCATCAAATATACCAGTCTCGCCACAAGAAGCAGTATCACAGTAAATGCACAAAGGAAAACAACCAGAATTTTTTTCTTGTTATATGTCTTATTCCGCACAAAAAAACCTCACAAAGATTATTACTATAACGTATTAAATCTTTTGTGAGGTTATTCTTCTATTCTTGTTCCACCTTTGTAATATTCAAATACGGAAAAGCCTCTGCCATGATTTTTTGTGACAAACTTACCGCAAGTCCGCTATTTGCCTGATTACTTACATTCGGCTCATCGATTACCACATAAACCATAATCTCCGGATTTTCCTGCGGTGCATAGCTTATGAACGAAACAAGATTCTTTCCTTCACTTCGAGGATGCTTCTCTGCTGTACCAGTTTTACCGCCGATGTCATACCCCTCTACCTGTGCATTTTTTCCACTTCCGGTTTTTACAGTCTCATACATATATTCCCGGATTGTTTTACTTGTTTCTTCAGAAATTGTTTTCTTCACGAGAACCGGATCAATATTTTCTACCACATTGCCATTGGCGTCTTTGATCTGTTTTACTACATGTGGTTCATAATAATTTCCGCCATTGATCAAAGAGCAGAAGCCCGCTGCAAGCTGGACCATCGTTACGTTAAAGTTCTGACCAAACGCATTTGTTGCCAAGTCCGTGCTCACCATTTTATCCGGATCAAACAACATATTTGCCGTGGAACCTTCTCCCGGAAGATCAATCCCCGTATACTCTCCAAATCCAAAAATATGCTGATATTTCGAAAATTCCTGCGGTCCAATGGCCGCACCGATTTCCATAAGCGCCACATTGCAAGAATGCGCAATGGCCTCTTTTAATCCCAGTGTCTTGTGCCCTTTTACATTATTACATGCAATATTCCATCCGCCCACGTTCAGACTTCCGCCGCAATAATACGTTTCATCTCCTTTAAGAGTTCCGTCATTTAAGCCGGCAGCCACCGTAAACGGTTTCATTGTAGATCCCGGTTCATATGTATCACTAACACAGAAGTTTCGCCAAAGCTTGTTCATCTCCTCAATTTTATCTTCATCGGACATTGCCTCAAGCTCTTCTTCCGTGAAATACTGACTCAAATCTCTCGGATTATTCAAGTCATAGCTCGGATAACTTGCCATGGCGAGAATCTCGCCTGTATTCGGTCTCATGATCATAACCGCTGTATTCTTACTTCCGAGGCTGGTCGGATCATTCTCGTCTTTATGGGCATCATTGAATTCTTTGATATATTTCTCTACAATAGTCTGCAAGTTCAGATCTATGGAAGTCACCAAAGTCTGTCCATCTGTAGCTTCTTTTACAATTTTTTCTACAGTAGATGTTTCATCCAAATATCCGTACTCTCTTCCATCCGTACCATTCAATACATCGTTATAATATGCTTCCAGTCCGCTGTTTCCAACATTTCCCGAAGCGGTAAAACCAATCAGATCCGCTGCCAGAGAAGAATACGGATATGTTCTTACATAATCCTCTTCCATCCAGACTCCCTTTAAACTTCCATAGTTTTTTTCATCTTCTTCTAACTTTTCAAAGGCCTGTTCCTGTTCATATGTAGCTTGCTTTTTCAAAACAATGTATCTGCTGTTCGGTTTTTCCTCTAAAGCTGTATACAATTCTTCTTTCGTAATCCCAAAACAAAGTTCCAAAGCTTCTGCCGTCTGCTTCTTTGCTTTTTTTACTTCCTTCTCTTTTCCAGAAAGAAGAACCTTCGCATCCAAAATCACATTGTAAACTCTCTCACTCGTTGCAAGCTTTGTTCCGCTTGCATCCAGAATATCTCCTCTCTTAAACGGAATCGTTCTGCTATCATACTGTTGTTGGTCAAGAACCACCTTCGTGTACTTATCCCCTTCCGCCGCATTGAGAAATGTCGCTCTTAGTACTAAAAAAGCAAAAGCCAGTATCGTAAGCATAAATACCAATACTAGCTTTTTTTGCATTTTTTTAGGAAATTTCTGGCGAATGTACTGAAATCTTTTTTTCGTTCTACGTTTCTTTGCCATCTATCCACCTTCTGTTATTTTACCGTGTCAGACTCTGAACTGATCCCACTCTTCGGAATATCCTTATACTGTTTAACAGAGTTGCCTGACGCACTCTTATATGTAACTACCTGATCCGCTTTCGCGTACTCCATTCCAAACTCTTCAATCGCTTTCTTCCGCACTTCCTCTAAGTTCACGGAATCCATCGCATTGTTCAATCTGGTATTATTTGTCTCTTTCTTATCCGCAAGTTCTCTCTGCAACGTCGTAATCTGCTTGGAACGCTGAATAAGATCCGAGCGAAGCTGCAGATAATTCACACATACAACCAGTGCAATGACTGCTGCAACTGTAAGAAAAACTACATAAGATGCATTCATGTGCATTGCCTGGCGACGATTCTGTCTTACCTGCCTGCTTACTTTTTTCGGTTTCTCCGGAACAATCATCTCCCGTCTCGCAGGAACTCTCTCCGGTTTGCGCACAGTATTTCCATAAACGTAAGTCTGTCCACTATACACTTTTCTGTTGTAAGTCGGTCTTCTTCCTGTTACCGCCATAACTTACGCTCCTTCCAAACTTCTATATCTTAACAAGTCCTAGCAACGTTCAAATATACGAAGCTTCGCGCTTTTTGAACGGCTATTATTCTCCAGTTCTTCCTCACTTGGAAGAATTGGTTTTCTCGTAATTACCCTTCCCTTCGAAACATTTCCACATACACATACCGGAAAATCACTTGGACATGTGCACGGATTCTCATTTCTTTTAAAAATACTTTTTACAATTCTGTCTTCCAAAGAATGGAATGTAATAATACATATTCTTCCACCCGGATTCAACAGTTCTATCATTGTATCCAGACTATCTCGTAAAACTTCCAACTCCCGGTTCAGTTCTATACGAATTGCCTGAAATGTTCTTTTTGCAGGATGGCCTGCATTCTTCTGAAACTTCATCGGAATCGACTGTCTGATAATCTCTGTCAGTTGTCCCGTAGTTTCAATGGAACCTTTCGCACGCTCAAGGACAATATGTTTTGCGATATTTTTTGCAAACTTATCTTCCCCATAATCCCTGATAATGCGAAACAGGTCCATCTCACTATAGTCATTGACGATATCTCTGGCCGTCATACTCTGACGTCTGTCCATTCTCATATCCAAAGGTACATCTACACGATAGGAGAATCCCCGCTCTGCCGTATCAAGCTGATATGATGATACGCCCAGATCAAGTACGATCCCATCTACTTTGCCAATGCCTAACTTTTGAAGCTGCGACTTCATATCACAATAGTTGCTTCTGACTATTGTAACTCTCTCCCCGAAGTCACATAACCGGGCGCTCGCCGCTTCAATAGCTGCTGCGTCCTGATCTATTCCTATAAAACTCCCCTTGTCATTTAACCGCGAACAAACTTCCCACGCATGTCCGCCTCCACCAAGCGTTCCATCCACGTAAATGCCATCTGGCTTGATGTTCAGACCATTTACGGTCTCTTCTAACAATACCGATTTGTGTTCGAATGCCATAATATCCTCCCCATAGAATTAGATACTAAGCCCTAAGTCTTCCATGTGAGCCGCAATATCATCCATGTTGTCTTCCACTTCTGTATTATTTTCATCCCATTTTGCTTTATCCCAGATTTCCACGCGATCCAGCACTCCGACTAAAACCACTTCTTTATCCAATCCAGCAAAAGTTCTCAGGGCAGAAGAGATTAATACTCTGCCTTGTTTGTCAAGGCCGCCATCCACTGCACTTCCCAAAAAGAAACGTGTAAATGTTCTGGCATTTTTATTAGTGAGCGGTAAGGTTCTTAGCTTTTCTTCGAAGATTTTCCATTCATTGGCAGGATACAGAAACAAACAGCCATCTAATCCCTTTGTAATAACAAAGTCTTCTCCAAGGATCTCGCGGAACTTGGAGGGAATTATGAGCCTGCCTTTTGCATCTATACTGTGATTAAATTCTCCCGTCAACATCTGGAATCACCTTCTTCCAAATGGGTCTGCCACTTTCGCCCCATTTCGTACCACTATTCACCACTTTCTACCACTTAGATTCATTGTAAACTACTTTTCCACCCATTTCAAGCCCTTTTTTCAATTTTTTTATTTTGTCACAAAATTTACACACTTCTAAAAAACTGCGGTTTTTCAAGGGTTTGTGACACTTCGTACCATATTTTGGATAAAAAAAGAATACATCTCCACTCATGTGGGGATGTATCCCAAATTCTGTTCCATATTTGCTATTTTTTCACGACCCAGTGTTATTATTTTCTTCTACTCAGATGCATACATCTCAGAAAGATAGTTGGACATAGCTGTATAATCTATCTCTGCACTCTCCACAGGTTGATTATTTACATAAGAAG
>OFMJ01001633.1_pt1 | contig 16073 bp, 15 predicted proteins | sample 1541801 | NCBI WGS metagenome assembly OFMJ01 (sample SAMN04209234, study PRJEB22552) | human gut metagenome | biome: gut; material: feces | host: Homo sapiens | place: USA: Oklahoma
GTATCTGTATTTACCATAATCGATAATCTTACATACTGGCGGTTTTGCTGTTGGAGCAATCTTCACAAGATCAAGTTCCGCTTCCTGCGCGAGTTTCATCGCCTCTCTTGAAGACATGATTCCTAACTGCGCTCCGTCTTCTCCAATCACACGCACTTCTTTGTCTCTGATCTGCTCATTAATCATTAATTCGTTAATTGTAGTGTACCTCCATCATAAATCTAAAACATTTTAACACAAAAAAATGAATAGCACAAACTATCCACCCTAAACAAAATTATACTTCTCTTTTTCATGAAGAAATGCTATAATTATGCAAATATCAAACCATTAGTCACTTACCCGTGCTACGGTGAGAGTGGATACTCTACTTTATTTTTTGCTTTCCGCTCTTATTAATTTAACACACTTTATATGCCGTGTCAACATATTTTTTCCATTTTTCTCAACTTTTTTCAGCAAAACAGGCTGCTTTGCATCTTTGCATTGCAGCCTGTTGTTTACTACCAATATCTTCTGAACCATGGAGAACCGTATACATTGATCACTTCCACACTTCTCCCCGGCTTCGGCGCATGAATCATTTTGCCTCCGCCAATATAGATACCTACATGTCCGCTGTAACATACAAGATCTCCCGGAAGAGCACTTGCCATATTGGCCACTGCCTTTCCGCCCGCTCCTTGCGATCCTGAAGTACGTGGAAGGGAAATTCCAGCCGCCTGATGTGCTCTCATCGTAAGACCGGAACAATCAATTCCGGATCTTGATGTACCTCCCCACTGATACGGAACTCCGATATAACTATACGCAGCACTTACAATCTGCGCTCCCTTACTGGAATCCGAAGAAGAGGAAGAATCTGAAGATGTATCTCCTCCCGAATTATCATTGCTTTCTGACTCTGAACCCGAATTTTCATTTGAAGAAGAGTTCCCTCCAGATGTTCCTTTATCAGAATCTGTACTGTCATCCGTTGTTTCCTTGGAACTTGCTTCTTTCGCAGCACGTTCCTTTGCCGCCTGTTCTTCTGCTGCCTTTTTAGCCGCCTCTTCTCTTGCCGCTTCAATCTGCTGATCAAAATCTGCAATCTGTGCCTGCTTAGACGAAATCGTATTATTCAGACTTTCTTTGTCACTTTCAAATTCAGCCTGCATCTTTTCCATGCTTTCAAGTTCCGTCTCCAGAGTTTCTTTTAACTCTTTCACTTTGTTCTTTGTCTTTTCATATTCTTTCAGCATTTTGCGGTCATAGGATTGTACTTTTTGAATATACTCCGCCTTATTCAGTGCATCCGTAATACTGTCGGACTCAAGAAGACTTTCCGCAAATCCGGTCTCACCGGCCTCGTACATATACTTAATGCGAAGAAGCATATCTTCATACTGCTTCTTCTCCTTTTCTTCTGCTTTCTCCAGATCTGTCTGAGCCTGTTCAATCTCTTCCCCTTTTTCTACAAGCTCTGCTTCCAGATTATTGATCTTTGTCATAACGGAAGCAAGTTCTGACTGAAGAGAAGTAACTTCACTCTGTGTATCCTTCTTGCTTTGCTCCAGTTCATTGATATTCGGAGCTGCCATGGAAGGGGTCACCAGAAGTGACGCTGCCAGTACGGAAATTCCCAAAAGTTTTCCTACTTTTAATTTATTCATAAATATACTCTGCCTCTCTTTTTTTGTTTTCACTCCCTTAGTATAGCCTATGTTTATTATTTTTTCAATACCTTTTTAACATTTTTGTAACATTTAACATTTTAAACACACTTTTTTGTAATATTTCATTCATAGAAAATTGCCGATTCCAACCAAACAAACTCCCACTATCAAAAACAAGCCGCATTTCTTTGCGGCTTGTCCAATCATTTCTATTAAATTTCGTACCAAACGATTTCATTGGCATCAAGATCAAGATCAAAGCTTGTTCCATCGCCTTTGTATACCGTCGTACTCTGTGGCTCATATGTGTTGTTTACAACACAATATTTACCATTTTTTACGTAAGCATGTACTTCTACATTGAAGTTACTGCTGAACCATTTGTGCAGGTTCTCTTCATCATGAGCAGACCAAATGATAGAACGATATAATAGACGGCTGTTCTCAAAGCTATATGGAAGTCCGCTGATATATACGCAGCGTCCATTTCCAAATTCATTCACTGCCATCTGCACTTCTTTATCAATCTGTCTCAAAATCGTTGTTCCGTCCAGCGCAAAAATATTCTTCTGTCCTTCACCGAAATCAATATCTTTTGTACAGTCTTCTTTGATAAAGTGATCATGTTCTTCCCAATTGTATTTGTCGGTATTCAAGTTGAATCCATTTTCTTTCTCTACACCAAGAGCATTCGCAAGTTGGAAGTATCTTCCTTCCCACTGGTAAGCAGTCGGCTCACCAACACCGATAAATCCGCCTCCGTTATAAATGAATTTCTTCACAGCCGTTACAATACGTTCATCTTTCCATTCTGCTCCACCACTGTGGGCTGTATAAGCGCCCCCTACGTTGATGATCACATCCACATCGTCCAATACAGCGGCATCGTTTCTAATATCATCAAAGCTGATAAAACGCACATCGAACGGTGCTCCGGAAAGCGTCTCAATAATTCCTGCATAAGAATAGTTCTGTTTCTGATAAAGCGCATGATGTACCATATGCGGTCCCCATGCTCTCATCTTGCCCCAACAATTCAAAACAGCAACTGTTTTTACGCAGTATGGCGTTGTCCCTTTAATATTATCATATAACGTACGGAATTCATCACATACACTTTCTACATAATCAATAAATTCCGGGAATTCCATCGCAAGTTTCAAGTATCCGCCGTATCCAATTCTATCGATCGGCTTTCTTAAAATTGCACGGCGTGCCGTCACCCAGTTTACCTTTGCTTCTTTTACCGGATCTCCGCCTTCATGGAATGTATCCGGGAAGAAGTATGGAAGAAATCTTCCTTCCGTATATTTTACATTTGGGATATCGCTGATCAGGCGAAGCGTAGAACCATTTCCTACACTTCCTACCACCGCATCCAAACCAATCGATTTGAATTCTTCCATAAATGGTTCTGTTCCGATCCAGTGATCTCCCAGGAACATCATAGCTTCTTTGCCAAGTTCATGTGTTAAATCTACCATTTCCTTTGCCAGTTTTGCTACTTCTCTTCTCTGGAATGCCTGGAAATCTCTGAATTCTTTTGAAGGAATGCGATACTGATTATTCATATATCCCTGATCGATAATATATTCCGGACGGAACTTATATCCCACTTCTTTTTCAAACTGCTCTAATATATACGGGCTTACAGAAGCAGAGTACCCATACCAGTCCACATATTTTTCTCTTGCCAACTCATCGAAAATCAGCGTAAACTGATGGAAAAATGTTGTATAACGAATAACATCAATATGTGGATTCTCTTCAATATACTTACGAAGACGTCTCATTGTAAACTCTCTTGTCTTAGGCTGACGAACATCAAAAGTAATCTGTTTCTCTACACCTTTCCAGTCATTAACAACTGCATTGTACATATGTACCGGATCCCACATAATGTATGCCAAAAAGCTCACTGTATAATCATGAAATTCTTTCGCATTATGAATGGTCACATCTCCAGTCTCATCACTATAATCCCATTCATCTACTGCAACCACTTCTCCAGTTGTACGGTCGATGACTTCCCACCATCTCGTAATATCATCGTTAGAATTGACTTTCAGCATATCCGGGTAGAGATGATCCATCAAATGGATCGAAAGTTCATTCCCTGTTGCCGTATGAAAGGACGTCATAATATACATCTGCTGAATCTCGTCCGGATTTGCCTTCGCCCAATCATTGTCCTTTCTCGTTGTGTAATATGTGGAATAAACTTTGGCATCTACATTCCGAAGTTCTTCCGGATAGTCTGTTCCGTCACAGTCACGGATCGCATCTGCGCCCCATCGTTCTACCAAATCCAAAGTTTCTTTTACCACATCTACATCTGTAGGTATTGTTACTCTTCCTTTTCTCTTATCCTTTTCCATCACGTAATTCCTTTCCTTTTTTATGCGTGCTTCACTATCACGCACCATATTTTTATTATATCATTCTTTTCTGTCAATTTCTATGTCTTTCTGTGGCTCCATAAACATATTTCGTATCACAACAAAAACAGCCGCACCGAGAGCAGCAAAGACTACTGTAATGATCACTACTCTTATATAGCTTTGGAATATCCACGTAAACAAATTCACTTTCGTTCCGATAACCGAGACAAGATTCGCACAAATATGAAATAATATTGGTGCTTTTAGGCTTCCATACTTCTCATAAAGCCATGCAAGAATACATCCCACCATTACTCCATACACTCCCTGCACAATGTTGCCATGATACAGACCAAATACCAAACCACTAATTAAAATTGCCCGACTCGGCCCTACCATGCACCTTACTCTTCTATAAATCAATCCACGAAACATTAACTCTTCAGCAATAGGCGTGATAAATCCAAGCCCAATCAACTGCACTACAAAGCTCCCCGAGTATAAAGCTGTACTGGCTTCCTGATATCCTTCACTGTAAGCTCCCATATTGCTCAGGATGAGAATACTGTTAAACGCAATATTCGCAGCAATACTAAACAAGACAATAAAAATATATCTTCCTGCTTTCGCCTTCGCGACTTGAGGAATACCGATTCTTAACTCATACTTCTTATCACGATGGAACATCCAAAAGAAAAACGGAATTGCACACAGCGCTGAAACCGCAGTAATCAGCGTAATATGCTGCATAAACTGTTCAAGCAGCATATTCATAGTCTCTTCACTCACATACATCTGCTGCATGTTTTCCAAACTTTGCACATCCACCCCTTCCATCAATTTCGGAAGATTGGATAACACGATTCCCATGATCGCAATGATCTCTACGATCAGCGTTACTCCATAATAAACTAAAAACGGTGAAATAAGAGAGAAAAACCCTCTTCTTTTTACATTTTGCGGCATAATCTTTTCCTCACTTTCATAGACAATATTCTAATTCTCCTTAGGAAAAGTTGCAAATAAAATAATTATAAATTTCTTCTCCATTTCCCGTCACAGAGCCTTGCACCATCTCTGGTTTTCCGCCACCACGTCCATGGAATTTTTCATTCATAAGCTTTGCTGCTTCTCTTGTATCCACAGTTTTACTTCCGATTACATAACGGTATCCATTCTCATCATCCCCTGCAAATACTGCACAAATACCGGCACTACGTTCCAACACAAGATTCACAAGTTCTCTTGGTTCATTTCCACTTAGATTGCGTTCCATGAGGCACACTGCCTTTTCGCCCTCCGGAATATCTTTCGCTTTATAAGAAAGAAGCTGCATCTGAAGTTTTGCGATTTCCTGCTTTAAGCTTAATTTTTCTTCTTTCAAATGTTCCACTACATCACAGACTTCATGCTCTTTCGCAGAAAAAGACACCGCAATATTCTTCACACTTGTTTCTTTCTCACTATAATCTGCAAGAGCACGGAATCCACTCAACATAGAAATACGCACTCCACCTTTATAGTTCTGTAAATTCGTAAGCTTTATAAGACCAATTTCTCCTGTCTTACGCATATGCGGTGCGCAGCAGGCACAACAATCGTATCCCTCAATCTTGATGATTCGCACCTGACCGTCAATCTCAATCTTACTGCGGTATGCCATCTTCTTTAATTCTTCCTCAGATGGGCAGATCGTCTGGATATCGATATTTTTAAATACTGCCTCATTGGCAAGATATTCGATTTCTTTCATCTGTTCCTTCGTGATCACTCCATTGAAGTCCATAGTCACATCTTCTTTTCCGAGATGAAACCCTACATTATCATATCCATACAGTTTGTTTACAAGTCCGGATACAATATGTTCTCCCGAATGCTGCTGCATTCTTACAAAACGTTCTTCCCAGTCGAGAACACCATCTACTTTTGTTCCTTCTGAAAGCGGCGCCTTTGTATAATGATAAATCAGCCCTTCTTTCTCCTTTGTGTCAAATACCTGAATCTCATTTAGCATTCCGATATCACCGCTTTGTCCGCCCCCTTCAGGAAAAAAGGCAGTTCTGTCAAGAACTACCTTATAATCTTCTCCCGATTGTTCACAGGATAAAACTGTTGCGGTAAATGTTTTCATATAACCATCCTGGTAAAACAATTTCTCCGTCATTTTTACATCCTCTCCGGCGCCTCAAATCCGAGCATATCAATACATGCTTCAAATACTTCTTTTGTCAAAAGAAGCATGGAAATGAAACTTGCCTGTCTCTCTTCGTTTTCTTCTGCTAAAATCTTCGTCTCATGATAGAAACGGTTGAATGCATTCGCAAGTTCATACACATACGCACATATTTTATGCGGCGCTTTCTCTGTATAAGCATTTTCGATTGCTTCGTTAAATCTTGCAAGTTCCAGCATAAGATTCTTTTCACTCTCAGCCTGCGCCGACTTCACGATTCCTTTTACCGGCTCACTTTTTGCTTCCTTATATTTATTCAAAATCGATTTGATACGAACTACCGTGTATAAGATGTATGGACCTGTATTCCCTTCTGCGGAAGTAAATCTGTCCACATCAAACACATAGTCTTTGGAAGCCTGATTGGAAAGATCTCCATACTTAATTGCAGAAAGTCCTACGATCTTCGCTGTCTTTCTTGCTTCTTCCTCCGAAATCGCACGGTTCTCCATGATTTTTCCATACATACGCTCCTCGATGTCTCCGATGAGACTTTCAAGACGCATCACACCGCCCTCTCTTGTCTTGAACGGTTTTCCATCTTTTCCATTCATAGTACCGAAACCGATAAACTGCAGTTTTGTATCATCTCTTACAATGTGTGCTTTTCTTGCACTTCTAAATACCTGTACAAAGTGAAGCTCCTGGCGTTTATCTACCACATATACCACCTCGTCCGGATGATATAGTTTCTCACGCTCAATCAAAGTCGCAAGATCCGTTGTTCCATACAAAGAAGCTCCATCGGATTTTAAGATCATACAAGGCGGGATTTCTTTTGTGTCTGTCTCTTCCTTCACATCGATCACAAGCGCTCCGTCATCATAATGTGCATACCCTTCTTTTTTCAGATATTCCACCATATCCGGAATATAAGGCTGTGCATCGGATTCCCCTTTCCAAAGGTCAAACTCCACATTTAAGTTCGCATAATTCTTCTTGAGATCCGCAACCGACACGCGCATAATATGATTCCAGATTGCCGTATATCCTTTGTGTCCATTCTGAAGCAAATAGGTCGCGTGAAGCGCTTCTTCTTTATACTCTTCATGTTCTTTTGCATATGCACTGGCTGTCGGATAAATCTCTTCCAGCTCATCAATTGTAAACGGTGCTTCTTCCGGGTATTCTCCTTCAAATGCTTCATCAAAATACGGAAGCTCCGGTTTTCTCTTCTTAAGTTCCGTAATGATCAGCCCCATCTGGTAACCCCAATCTCCAAGATGTACATCCCCTATGACCTGATCTCCTGCGAAACGCGCAATTCTCTTTACACTCTCGCCGATAATCGCAGTTCTCAAGTGTCCTACATGAAGTGGTTTTGCCACATTGGCTCCACCGTAATCAATGATAATCGTCTTCGGATTCTCTGCTTTCTCAAATCCAAGACTCTCCTCGCTGCTCATTCCATTCATATACTCTGCAAGAAATTCTGCATTCACCTTCATATTAATAAATCCAGGTTTTACAGACTCCACTTCCGCAATGAGAGTACTCTCTTTCAACTGATTCACCACATCATCCGCGATCATAAACGGTGCCTTGTGGTATTCCTTTGCCGCAGCCATTGCTCCGTTGCACTGGTATTCGCACAAATCCGGACGATTCGACAATGTAACCTTCCCGTACTTCGGATCATAGCCTGCTGCTTCAAATGCATTTCCAAGCTCTGCGCTTAGCATATCTGCCAATTTCTTCATGATCTTCCTCCTCAAACAATAAAATGTGTATATTTGTATATTAAGGTTAAAATAAGTGATGTTAACTTTATATATTCTATCACATGAAAGAAAGTACAACAACCATATATTGCAAAAGATTCCTTGCTTTTTTCTTTTTCTTGTGTTATTATTTTAGTAATGATTACTATTATTAGGAGGTTATATTATGAACAAAAATGTATTTCGCAACTTTTCCTATGGAGTGTACGTTGTTTCCACACTGGATAACAACCGCCCGACAGGATGCATCGCCAACAGCATCATGCAGATCACATCTTCTCCTGCCACCGTTGCAGTCAGCATGAACCACGACAATTACACCAACTCTTGTATCGAAGCTTCCGGAAAGTTTGCCATATCAATCTTATCCGAAGATTCCGATCCCGGACTCATCGGAAATTTTGGTTTCCAATCCGGCAAAGACATCAACAAATTCGATACTGTTTCTTACGAAACAATCGGTGATCTCCCGGTAATTACCGATGCATGCGGATACATTACATGCAAAGTGATCGATAAGATGGAAACCTCCACACACACGGTCTTTCTAGGTGAAGTCGTGGAAGGAGATATTCTGAAAAACGAACCGGCAATGACTTACGCTTATTATCACAAAGTTGTAAAAGGAAAGAGCCCGAAAAATGCTCCAACTTACATTGCCGAAGAAGAAACAAAGACAGAATCTGCCGCCAAATGGGTATGCGGCATTTGCGGTTATGTCTATGACGGGGATACTCCATTCGAAGAACTTCCGGACACTTACACATGCCCAATCTGTAAGCAGCCGAAATCTGTATTCAAACAGCAATAATTTTCTGTAAAGAGGTATACATTATGTTAAAGCTAGGATCCCATGTGGGAATGAGCGGAAAGGAAATGCTTCTTGGTTCCGCCAAAGAAGCTGTTTCCTATGGTGCAAATACATTTATGTTCTACACCGGAGCTCCGCAAAACACAAAACGAAAAGAAATCTCAGAGCTGAATATCGCTCCCGCTTGGGATTACATGAAAGAACACGGGATTGAAGAGATTATCGTTCACGCACCTTACATCATCAATTTGGGGAATTCTATAAAACCTGAAACATTTGATATTGCGGTAAAATTTCTCGCTCTGGAGTTGGAGCGAAGTGCAGCCTGCAAAAGCAACACATTGATTCTTCATCCAGGCGCTCATGTCGGCGCTGGTGTCGATGCCGGAATCGATCAGATTGCCAAAGGAATTAACGAAGTTCTTACAAAAGATACCACCTGCAACATTGCTTTGGAAACTATGGCGGGAAAAGGTTCCGAAATCGGAAGAACATTCGAAGAATTGGCACGAATTTTTGACAAAGTCACTTACAACGAAAAACTCCGTGTCTGCTTTGATACGTGCCACGCCCACGACAGCGGGTACGACATTGTACATGATTTTGACGGTGTTATGGAACAGTTCGACAAGATCATCGGAAAGGACCGGATTGCAGTCTTCCATATTAATGATTCCAAAAATGTGCGCGGCGCTGCAAAAGACAGACACGCGAACATCGGATTCGGAGAACTTGGTTTTGACACCCTTTCCTACATTATTCACCATAAAGATTTTGAAGAGATTCCTAAAATTCTGGAGACACCATACATTCCTTCTCCTACAAAGGAGAAAAAGTCTTACGCTCCATATAAATATGAAATCGAAATGCTCCGAAACAACACTTTTGACCCGGATGTAATGGAGCATATTATAAACGATAACGAAAATTAACCCAAAGCTTCTCCTTCCGTGAGAAGCTTTTCTATTGACAAAAAAACCATTATACTTTATTATTGTATTAGATATTTAATACAATTTACAAATATAAAAGATGAGGTGATACATTCATGCCATGGCAACTAGATAATGATCGGCCGATTTATCTGCAGCTTATGGAACGGATCCAACGGGATATCATCTCCGGAGTCTACCATGCCGGAGACAAACTTCCCTCTGTAAGAGATTTGGCTCTCGAAGCAGCAGTAAATCCCAATACAATGCAAAAAGCTTTATCCGAGCTTGAGCGGAGCGGCATCGTCTACTCCCAAAGGACAAGCGGACGATTCATTACGGAGGACACAAAAATGCTTGAGAAATTGAAAAACGATCTTGCAGGAGAACACATTCGTGATTTCTTAGAAAAAATGGAACATTTAGGCTTCCCAAAGGAAGAAATACTTACACTTGTTGAACAAACCATGAAGGAGGAAAATTCATGAAACCACTTGTAGAATGCTGCTCACTCACTAAAAAGTTTGGTGAATTTTACGCACTTAACAATCTCTCTGTTTCTATCGGACGAGGTGAAATCATCGGATTACTCGGCCCGAACGGAAGCGGAAAAACCACTTTGATCAAATTAATAAACGGTCTTTTGACTCCGAGTCTTGGTTCCATTTACGTAGATGGTTTAAAGCCCGGTGTGGACAGCAAAAAAATTATATCTTATTTACCAGAGCGCACCTACTTAAGCCAGCACAAAAAAGTCAAAGATATCATCTCCTATTTTGAAGATTTCTATGACAATTTTCAAAGTGAACGTGCTTACGAGATGCTTTCTCACTTGGAAATCGATCCGGAAGCCCGCTTAAAAACATTATCGAAAGGTACCAAAGAAAAAGTTCAGCTTATTCTTGTCATGAGTCGCGACGCCGATCTCTACATACTAGACGAACCGATTGGCGGTGTGGATCCTGCTGCGAGAGACTATATCTTAAAAACAATTCTCTCAAATTACAACGAGAATGCTACGATTTTAATTTCCACCCACTTGATTTCAGATATTGAAAACATCCTAGACCGGGTAATTTTCATTCAAAACGGACAACTTGTAATAAATAAAACAGTAGATGATATAAGACTCGAACAAGGAAAATCCGTAGATACACTTTTCAGGGAGGTATTCAGATGTTAGGGAAACTAATCAAGTATGACTTAAAAGCCGTCTCATGGCTCTTAATTCCGCTTCATATTTTACTGATTGCAGCGAGTATATTGGCAAGATTTATCATTACTTCCGGAGCCTATCTCCGCACTCCAAATGCCATTTTGATCATGGAGGTGGCAGGATATGTGATCCTTTTTGTCATTGTGACCTATGTGACCGCTTTTATGATCGTATACCGTTTTTATAAAAATCTTTTTTCGGATGAGGGGTATCTGACGCATACTCTACCGGTAACTCCTGGTCAGCACCTTTTATCTAAAACACTCAGCGGAGTCATTTGGATGTTAATCGATTACTTTGTAATTCTTGCATCTATTTCCATTGTAATCCTAGTACCTGGTGTTTTAGAGAATAGTCAAGAGCTTATTGCAGAAATGGATAAAGCTCTCGAAATGCCTTCTATACTGTTTTGGAGTACTACTTTATTACTTGGTTTACTCTCCTGCGTAACGAATGTAGTGTTTTACTATCTTTGTATTACACTCGGACAGCTATTTTCAAAACATCGTGTCATCGCTGCAATCATTATTTATTTTGCACTTTCGACACTGGCAGGGGTTCTATCCACTATCATTATGATCGTTGTCGGATTGATGCCTATGTCCATGGGATTTCATTCATCACTTGTCGCTTATGAGACAGATGTAGCAGGGAACTTGATGCGAATGTACATTGCCACAGCAATCTTTACACTGGTGGGAACAATTATTTCTTACATAATCTCTTACTATATTCTGAATAAAAAAGTAAATCTGGAATAAAGTTCCGGATTCTAAAAAAGATTGTGCAGTTGCACAATCTTTTTTACGCTCACTATTTACAAGCAATCTCATACATTGCCGCAGCAATAATCTGATAAGATTTCATCATTTTCTCCACATCTGCACATTCGTTCGGCTGATGGATTACATCCTCATCTCCCGGGAATAACGGTCCAAAAGCTACCATATTCTTAAATGCCTTTGCATAAGTACCTCCACCGATAGCTATTGGTTGTTCCTGATCACCAGTTTCTTCCGTGTATACACTCATTAGCTTCTGCACAAGTTCAGACTCTTTTGATACATAGAGCATCTTACCTTCCCCACTGATTTCAGCCTGCAAACCGTAATCCTTTGCATTCTTTCTCACATTTCCCACAAGTTCATCTCTATCTCCATGGTTTGGATAACGAATATCCAATGTGAAACTAATCTGTTCTTCTGTACAATCAATCATTCCAAGACATACGGAAGTGTTTCCTGTTTCTTCATCACTGTAATGAATGCCAAGACTTTCTCCTTGTGTTTCATCACCAATTTTCTCTGTAATAAATTCTGCCACCTTCTGCAAATCTCCGCCAAGGTTGATTCCCTGTGCCTTCAATGCTTTAAAAAGAGCAATTGCAGAATTCTTTCCAAGATGCGGCGTACTTCCATGAGCACCTCTTCCCGCTGAGACAATCACTGTATTTCCGTCTTCCTTTGACACCGTGATCCCTTCTGTCTCCGCAAAATCAAAGTCTCCTTCCACAACCATCGTGCACTTTGGCATTACAACATTGGTAGCTGTACCTCCTTTGATGGAAATCACTTTCACTTCCGACTTTTCCTCTACTTTCTTTGAAAGCTCCCAAAATGTCTGTCCTTTTTCAAAGAAAATAACCGGGAAATCCGCATCCGGAGTAAATCCGATTGTTGGCATCTCTTCATTAGATTCCACATAGTGTTTCACACAAGAAGAGCCATTTTCCTCGTCAGTCCCCATCATAACACGGATCCTTCTATCAATCGGAAGTCCCAAATCACGAATGGCTTTCAATCCATAAATTGCGCCAATTGTAGGTCCCTTATCATCCAGAACTCCGCGTCCGTACATTTTGCCATCATGAATTTCACATCCCAACGGATCATAGTCCCATCCTTCTCCAAGAGGTACTACATCCAGATGTCCCAATACTGCTGCTATTTCTTCACCCTCTCCATATTCGATCCAGCCGATTCTGTTATCCAGATTTCCTGTCTTGAATCCTAACTTTTCTCCTAATGCCAGGGCATGGTCGAGGGCTGCTTTTGGCCCTTCTCCGTAAGGTGCATTCTCCTTCGGTTCTCCCTTCACACTTTCAATAGCTACGCTTTCTTTGATAGAGGCAAAAATCTCATCCTTCATTTCAAGCATTTTCTGATTGATGTTCTCGTATTTCATTGTTCTCATCCTTTCTTCTTAATTTTATATAAATACCGCTTGTATCAGGAACATATATAAAACCGTTCCGGCACCGATACTAAGCAGAGTATTTTTCTTCCACACATGAAGAAAAACCACTACCATAACTGAAATGAGCTCCGGCAATCCGTAAGGTGCACCTGTAATCTTTGTATTTCGCAGACAGTATACAACAAGCATGCCGATTATCGCCGGGGTCAGTACCCGTCCAAGATACTGTATCACTTTCGGTATTTCTTTTCCTTTCGGAAAGATAAGAAAAGGAAGTACCCGGGTTGCAAAGGTAGTACCTGCAACTACAAGTATCATGAGAATAGATTTTCCTGCATCTAATGACATTCTTCCACCTCCGCATCCAATTTCCCTCTGCCTGTAAACAATACTGCAATAATGATCAGCATAGATGGTAATATAAAGCTATCTGCTCCAAACAATTGAAGGGAAAGGATACTGGATATTACACCGATCATTGCCGGTATTCTATTCTTGGACTGCATCCACTGCTCCACAAAAATCACAACAAAAAGCGCTGTCATGGCAAAATCTATTCCTTTGGAGTCAAACGGAAGCACCGCACCTGCAAGACCGCCAATCGCAGAGCCAATTACCCAGTAGCTCTGGTTCAAGAGCGTAATTGCAAGTAAAAATTTTTCTTCTTCCACATCTTTGGGAACATTTGTTGTACAGAGAAGCGAATATGTTTCATCTGTCAATCCGAATATCATATACCAACGTTTCTTCCCCATACGATTAAACTTTTCCAACAAAGAAATGCCGTAGAAAATGTGACGAACATTCACCATGAGAGTCAGAAAAAGTGCTTGTAAAAAAGAAAAACCTGGCACGAAAAAGTTCACTGCCAAATACTGACCGGAACCTGCGTATACCAGGGTACTCATCAGAACCGCCCAAAGAAAAGAATACCCCTTTTCCGCAAACATGACTCCAAATGCAATCCCTATAAAAAGATATCCCGTCAATACCGGTATCGTATATGGAAAAGCTTTTCTGAATGCCGTCTTGTATCCTTTCATCTTGCGTCCTCTATCTTATAATCTATAATACAGACTTTATAACCAGATTACACATCTAGGCGGATTCGAACCGCCGCACATGCCTCCGGAGGGCATTGCTCTATCCCCTGAGCTATAGATGTATACCGCGTTTGTTTTTAACGCTCTGTTATAGTACCACATTTTTGTGAAAAAGTAAAGTATTCTTCTTCCTCAATTTTCTTCAATTTTTGCAAAATGAACGGTCCACCTGTTCTTTGTACGTTCAAATTCGCTGCATGTAGATAAAGTGATAAGTTTCTCTACTATTCCAATATTTTCTCCTTCTCTTCTGCTTATAAGCATATTTTTCTCATGAATGTCCTTAACGAGCTTATAGAATTCCTGACTGCCCTGCTTCATTTTATGTTGAAATATTTCATCGCCTTTCTCACACTCGAACACAGAAAACAGCTGATATTTTTCTGTTTTCCCAGGCGTATAGAGATATAGTTGCCCATGTTCTTTCGAAAACTCCATCTCTCTATATCTTTTCAGTTCTCCAAACATCTGCGGCTTCTTCATATTATGGGCGAAAATACATATATGTGCATCTGAAAAGTCTTTTTCCATATCCGAAAATGTAAACACTGAACCAAGACTACTGTATTCCCCCTTAAAATTTCTCTTCAAATATTCCTCATCAGTCTTCCCAATCAAAATCGGGTAATTGATATTCGTTCCAGGAATATATAACCATCCACAAATGTCCGGATTGATTCTTTTCAAAATATCAAAATCAATTTTTTTCTCTTCTTCAGGCTCGCCATGTGTGCTCTTTTGTTCCAGCACTAAATCCTGTAACTTTAAATTTTCTTTTCTTTCTTTTACATACGGCTTATTTTCCTTGTATGCGGCAGCAAATAATACTGCCGCCGCACCAAATAATATAAGCATGAAAAATCTAGAAACCTTTTTCATCTTCTTCCTTTCTTCTTGAAAAGATAAAAAGCATAATGGTACCGAACGCACACAATCCTGCACTTATGAGTTTTTGTTTATAACTACTATTCAGATTTGTCTGAGGTGCTATTGGATTGTCTTTTTGAATCGGCTCATGTTTCGGTACAACATCAATCTGGTATTCCATTGCTTCATTTTTTTCATTCCAAGACGGTACTGTTAACAAAATCGGTTGAACCTCATCATATTCCGCCTTGTCCGATACAGACAAAAGATATACTCCTGTACAAAGTCCATCAACATAAGCGGCACCTGCTTCATCCGTCACCACTGTTCCATCTGGTTCCTTTACTCTTTTTACAATTTCCCATGCCGCCTTTTGTAATTCTTCCGCCGTACTTAACTCTTCCAGTTCTATTCCTTCTAAATACTGTTCTTCTACAAAATCTCCATTTACGATATCTGCCACTTTTGTATACGCAAATACTACACCCTTTTTGGATGTTCCTTTTCCTCCTTCTTCCAGTTTAATACAAACATTACCTCTTTCTTCTGCCTGTACGCTTTCTCCCGCAAGAAACACCATCAGAATGCATATCATAATAAAGCGTATGTATCGTTTCCCTTTTTCCATACCTTTTACACCTCCTTTTTTCTCTCTTCCGCATTTTAAAAATTCCCATAGCTATGAATACAAATGGGAGCAGAAAGAAAAACATTTCACGCACAGAAAGCATCTCCGGTTTAATATCATCATAAACCGCCTTCTTATACGCAACCCTTTCCCCGTCCACCACAAGTCGATGTGTATTGATTCCATATGGTGTACAAGTAACAAGAGTGACTATGTCTTTTCCCGAAATAATGCGAAGTCTGTCTATTTCTTCCGGTTCTATAACCTCAATGTTGCTTACCTGATACGCCAAAGTCTTCCCACAGACCTGAATATAGAAAAGATCTCCCT
>OFMJ01001644.1_pt1 | contig 15975 bp, 20 predicted proteins | sample 1541801 | NCBI WGS metagenome assembly OFMJ01 (sample SAMN04209234, study PRJEB22552) | human gut metagenome | biome: gut; material: feces | host: Homo sapiens | place: USA: Oklahoma
CCGCGGCCCCTGCGGGCCGCGCAGTGCGGCAAGCTGTTCGTCCGGGATATCGGGAAACTCTATATTGTCATCCATAGAAGAGCAGGAACAAATACAGTTCCGGCCTAAGCAATGGTTTCCATAGCAGTTCATTGTGAAGATCACCCCTTCCTTATGTACTCTATTCAGAGAAGAGGGCCATGGCGCGTATAAACGGGAAAATGTAAAAAGAGCCTATCCTTGATGGACAGGCTCTTTTCAGGAAAATACAGCGCTTTGTCACCAAATGCCCAAAACCGTCTGCATGCCCAGGCTGACCAGCGCAATGGATACCCAGCAGCAAAAGCCGGTCAAAATGGGCTTTCCGCCTGTTTTGATGAGCTGGACGATATTGGTATTTATGCCCACGGCTGCCATGGCCATGATGATGAGGAATTTGCTCAGATCCTTCAGGGGGCTGGTCACGCCGGCCGGCAGATGGAAGACCGTGGTAATGACGGCGGCCAGCACAAAGAAGAGCACAAAGAAGGGGAAAATCTTTTTCAGGCTGATTTTGGCCCCGTCCTCCTGCTTGGCCCGGCGGGTGCGGAAAAGCGCCAGCACGAGCGTGATGGGGATGATGGCCAGCGTGCGCGTCAGCTTTACGATGGTGGCGGCGTCCAGGGTATTGGAGCCGTGCATGCCGTCCCAGGCAGCGGCCGCGGCGGTCACGGAGGAGGTGTCGTTGATCGCGGTGCCGGCAAACAGGCCGAAGCCGGTGTCCGAAAGCCCCAAAAGCCCGCCCAGCGTGGGAAAAATGAGCGCAGCCAGGATATTGAATAAGAAGATCACGGAGATGGACTGGGCCACTTCCTCATCGCTGGCATCGATGACGGGGGCGGTGGCGGCAATGGCGGAACCGCCGCAGATGGAGGAGCCGACGCCGATCAGGATGGCGCTGTTCTTTTTCAGGCGCAGCGCCTTATACAGCACAAAGGCCATCAGAAGCGAAATGGTGATGGTGGATAGGATGATGGGGAGCGACTGCTTTCCCTTGGAAAGGATCTCGGATAGATTCATGCCAAAGCCAAGCAGCACCACGGCATATTGCAAAATCTTTTTGGAGGTAAAGGTGACCCCGCTGCGGCACCAATCCTTGCGGGGCATCAAAAGCGTGACGACCATGCCGATGAGGATGGCGAACACAGGGCCGCCTACCACCGGCAGCCATTGGCCCAGCGCCCAGGCAGGCAGCGCAATGGCAAGGCACAGCACAATGCCGGGCACAGTCCGTTTGATGGTCTCCATATCGCGTTCACAGCCTTTCGGATAAATTGACAGAGAAAAGGGGGCGCTTCGCCCCGTTCCGTTAAGCCAGTATAGCAAAAAAATGAAATAAATAAAAATAATATATATTTATAAAATGATAAGAATATATTATGATATAGGCGGAGGAACTTACTATGCTGGATTATCGCATTGAAAGCTTTTTGATGGTATGCAGGACCATGAGCATCACCAAAGCAGCCCAGGCGCTGCATATCACACAGCCAGCCGTTTCCCAGCACATCAAGGCGCTGGAAAAGCAGTACGGCACGGCGCTGGTCGCCTATCAGGGCAAAAAACTGGGGCTGACCCAGGCGGGGCGCATGCTGTGCCAGGCAGCACGCACCATGCGGCAGGACGCGGCGCAGCTGCAAAAACGCATCGCTTCTTTGGGCCGGGAGCAGCCTGTGCTGCGCTTCGGCGCTACGCTGACCGTCGGCGAATATGCCATGCCGCCTGTGCTGGCGCACTACCTGGAGCAGCACCCGGACGCACAGATTGCCATGCGGGTGGCGGATACAAAGCAGCTGCTGCGTGCGCTGGATGACGGCGCGATTGACTTTGCCATCGTAGAGGGGGCGTTCCCGCAAAGCATATACGACGCTTTGCTGTTTTGCAGAGAACGCTTTTTGCCGGTATGCGGCCCGGCCTATCCGCTGCCCGATGCCGCATGCCGCATCCACGACCTGCTGGCAGAGCGCCTGCTTGTACGCGAGCAGGGCTCCGGCACCCGCCATATCCTGGAGCACTATTTGGAGGGCAAAAACCTATCCATCCAAGACTTTGCGGGCTGCGTGGAGGCCAGCAGCCTGACCGCCCTCAAAGCCCTCGCCAAGGCGGGCTGCGGCGTCACCTTTTTATACGAAACCGCCGTCAAGGAGGAGCTGGCGCAGGGCGCCCTGCGCGCCATCCCCCTCCGGGATTTTGACATACGGCACGATTTTTCCTTTCTCTGGCGCCGCGGCAGTCAGTTTGCCTCGCAGTATAAGGAGATTTACCGGGATTTTTTGCGTACTATATAGGCTCTTATCAATCCGGCTTTATTCGGCTGAAAAATAGATTGACACTATTATATTTCTATGTAACAATTTAATTACCAAGAGATGGAAAGGCGTGATTCCGATGCGCTGGATCAAAGGAGGAGACAGAGAACAAAAAAAGACGCGGAGGTTTTGACAGATGAAAAAATATAGATATGTTGGTTTGTTGCTTGCTGTTGTGATGTCTGTGCTTGTTTTCTCGGGAACGGCGTTTGCCGCGCCGGATGAGAATACGCAGTGGCTTATGGAATTGATCGATAGGTCGACTGACCCGGCGGAGAAAGCAGAGCTGGAAACTCTTCTAGAGGATATTCAAAGCGGAGAAGCGAGATGGATAGAAGTACAGCCCGAGAATAAGATCCGTACACAAAGGAGAGATTCTATCCGCAGGTACAGCGATCCTATCACAAAGCCGGGTTATACAGTTGGCACGTTTCAGTTGAAGCTTGGCTTTACGGATGCGGGCGCTTATATAGGGGTTGCAGATTATTGGCATACAAAAGCAGCCTCTGTTACGGTGCTTACCATGAAACGCTGCGGCTTTGCCGAATACCCTGCGAATAAAGCAGTTCGGGCTGTGGAGGAGTACCACTTAGAGGCGGCCCAGATCCGTGACTTCATAGAAACGGATACTTTCTACTATTAAGAGGGGAAAGAAAATGAAGCATCATCCTTTCAAGGCCATCTATGCTGTGGCCGTATCTGCGCTTGTGCTTCTCGCGGCTTACGGCTGTGCCGCCCGGCCGGAGGATACGCTGAATCAGGCGCTGGGGGCGCTCAACGCGCAGCAGGCGGGGCAGTTTCGGATCCTGAACCTGTCCGAGGACGGCGAAACGCTGTCCGCCGCCGTGGATTATGCGTTTGAAAACGGAGCGCCCCACTTTACCCATCAGGGATGGGACGCCGAAGGCGTCCAAAGCGAAACGCGATATCAAGACGGCAAGCTCATCCTCCCGGAAGGAGAGCTTCCGGAAACGGTGCTGGAAAATACCACCCAATACCGTACGCTGTCCGAAATCGCTGGGGTGGATCTTGCGCCGTTGCAAAAGGGCGAAATACAGGCCATCACGTGTGAGCCGGATGAAAACGGCAGCCGGGTCTATACCGTGGAGATGAAGCAAACCGTTGTCACAGAACAGGCGCCGTATGCCTCGGTATGGGGCGCCAAATACCGCCGGTATGCCGTGGACGGCGCCGGCCGTGTGGTGCGCATAGACGTGGGCAGCGATGGGCCGTATACCATGGCGGTCGTCTTTGCCTCATAACAGACGAGAATAAATAACAAAAGACCCGAAACCATACAGTTTCGGGTCTTTGTGGTGTACCAGAAGGGATTCGAACCCCCGACCTTTTGATTCGTAGTCAAACGTACGCCATGTCGGCGTGTTTTTGGAAATATCCAAAAACGCCGAGAAATCGGGATTTTTTCGCCGTAGCTCTCCTTGCATTTCGGAGAATCGCGGGGCTTTGGTACAAAAAATAGTACACTGTGTACTATCCCTGCGCCCTATTTTTCCAAAATTTCCCGCAGCATATCGGCGGCTTTTTTGTCGTTTTTGGCATAGGCATGCCCGTAAATATCCATCGTGGTAGACGCCTTGGCATGCCCCAAGCGCTTTTTTACCGTCTCTATGTCCATACCGCCTGCAATGAGCAGGGACGCGCCGGTGTGCCTGAGGTCATGCAAACGGATATGCGGGAGATCATGGCGCTGTAAGAACTTGGCAAACCATCTGGTGGGGGTATCCGGGTGCATCCTCGCCCCGTTCCATTGGGTAAAAACCGCGTTGCTCTGCCAATCCTCTGCCAGGCGCAGCCTGTCGGCGTTTTGTACGGCCCTCCAGCGGCGCAGGGCCAGGTATACGTTGGTGGGCACGGCAATCGTGCGCGTACCGCTGGCGGTTTTCGGCCGCTTTAGCGCCACGCCCTGCCCCGGCACATAGGCGGCGGCCTGCCGGATGGTGATAACGCTGGAAAGCAGGTCCACGTCGTCCCAGTCCAGGGCCACCATTTCCCCGCGGCGCAGCTGCCCGTACAGCGCCAAAAGCACATACGCCTGCCATTGTACCGGCTCTGTATGCAGGCACGCCAGCATGGCGGCGGCCTGTTCGTCCGTGTAGGGCGTGATTTCCTTGGTATCGCGCCTAGGCGCTTCCACAGAATCGGCGGGGTTGAAGGGAAGAATCTGCCAACGAACCGCGGCGCCCAGCATGTTATGCAAAAGGGTGTGGTATTTGTGCTTGGTAGCCCCGGAAATCTCGTCTTGGTCAAGCCGGGCATAGAACTGGTGCAGCGTGCGCGGCTGTATATCCCGCAGCTTCACACGGCCCAGATAGGGCAGTATCCGGCCGGTAAGCAAAACCATGTAATGATGCTTGGTTTTTTCGGAAAGGCCGCGCCTGTCGGCATAATCCCGAAACCACAGGGCGGCGAACTGCTCCAGCGTCAAGCTGCTGTCGCTGTTGACGCGCCCGGTTTCATACTGCGCCAGCAAAAGGGCGGTTTGCTTTTCCGCTTCCCGGCGCTGGGCGGTTTCCGTCATGCGGGGGTCAAGGTGAATCGTGCGCCGGATCAACTGCTTTCTGCCGGATTCATACCCGCAGCACACGGTGATCATCCACCGGCCCTTTCCTCTGTTCACTGGTTTAACCATGCTTGCCCCCCTTAAAACTTGGCCCGAAGCTCCATCACGCGCCCTAAAACGCGCACAGGCAGGCTTTCCACCTCGTCCATGGTGTAAAACATCGGCGTATAGGCCGGGTTCATGGAAACCAGGCTTACGCCGTTTTTGTGTTTGACAAACTTTTTGCAGGTGGCGTCGTCGCCGTTGACCATGACGATGGCAATGTCGCCGCTGTCCACGACGTCCTGCTTGCGCACGATGACCACATCGCCGCTGCTTATTTTGGGCTCCATGCTGTCCCCTTTGATTTGCAGGGCGAAAAAGTCCCCGGTCTTTGCCATTTCCTCATCGATTTCTTCATAGTCTATCACATCCTGCACAGCTTCCACCGGGATACCGGCCGCCACGCGGCCCAGCACCGGGATTTTGACGCCCTTTTTACGTGGGGCTATATCAGGGCTATATCCGAGGATGTAGTCTATTGTTACTCCGTACATGTCGCATAGTTTGATTAGTGTGTTTTGATTTGGCGTAGTAATTCCCCTTTCCCATTGGCTAACAGCCGTTTGATTTACATACAACCTATCAGCAAGTTCTTTTTGAGATAACCCGCTTTTAATCCTTAATTGCCTTAGCCTATTATCCATGCAGTGATTTCCAATTAAATCGTCTATGGATACATCAAAAATTTCAGCAATTTTCTGGATTGTTTCAAAATTAGGCTCCCTTTTTCCAGTTTCCCACATGGCAATCGTGCCGTTTGCAACATGTAATTTACGGGCTAATTCAACTTGGGTTAAGCCTACACGTTTACGTAACGCTTTTAGATTATAAGAGAACAAAATACTCACTTCTTTACGCGGGGCATATGTATCATTTCCGGCCCAAAGCCTAGCGGATGAAGTCTCACGGCCTAAGAGATAGTCTACCGATACGCCGAAAAAGTCAGCAAGTTTTATTTTGTTTTTATCGTCTATTTCAAACTTTCCATTCTCCCACCCGGACAATGTACTTTGAGCAACACCTAAGAAATTGGCAAGTTCTCCTTGTTTTAGCCCTTTTTGTTTTCGTAATCTTGAAAGTTGCAGCATGTTTCGATACCTCCGTATATCAGGATACTTGATATATAGAATAAATCAATATAATATCAACAAAATTGAAAATAGATATTGATTTATCGGAAAACTTGATTTATAATATCAATAAACTTGAAAATCAAAGGAGTGTGCTAGAAGTTGAATCTTACAATGCTACGAAAACAGGCGGGTGTAACACAAAAAGACATTGCGCAAGCGTTAGGCGTTGCACAGTCCACTGTTGCCATGTGGGAAGCGCGGCACAATCTGCCGCGTGCGTCTATGCTTCCAGCTCTAGCGTCTATTTTGAAGTGCAGTATAGATGCCCTGTTTGAAGATGACGCACACCCCACCCTCGCAAAGGAGGCATAACGATGGCAAGGTACGCAGTGGAAGCAAGAATCTTCGGCAACGGGAAGATCATGGCAAAGGTACGGCTGGCCCAGCAGGGCGAGGAAAGCGGGCGCCAGGAAACGCGGCTGTGCGATGTGTGGGTGGACGTCTTTGATACCAGGCCGGAGGCCGAACGCTTTTGTGCGGAGTATAAAAAGATATGACGCTGATAGAATCACTCATCCGCGCGCAGGATCCTTACGGCCTGGGCGTCATCCTGCTCATCGGCCTGGGCGCGCTCATCGGCCTGGGGCTGTGCTGGCGGCGGCTGTAAAAACCAAGCCAGGCAGGCGTAAATTCCGATATGAATGACTATGTACACACGGGCATGATGCCATACAATGAAAGGAGTGGACACATGAACAGGGTATGCGATGAAAATTGCTTTGCATGCCGGTACCCGGATTGCATCTGGCCGAACGGAAGCGACGAGAAGAAAGCACAGCGGCGGGCGTACCTTCGCACATACTATGCGCGCAAACGGGCGGAAAAGGCCGCACAGCGCACCGGAGAGGAAGGGGGCCAAGGGGCATGAGGTTCGTGACGCTGGAGGAAGCGGCCAGGCAGACCGGCTTTACAAAATACTTTCTGTACAAAAGCATCCACGAGGGCTCCATTCCGTTCCTAAAGCACGGGAACCGATATTACCTCGACGTCGGGGAGGTCCACCAGGCGCTGCTCCACCGCTCATGGGAGGCACAGCGGCGGGCCCGGGCGAATTGGGAACGGCGCGCAGGATGGAGGCGGATGCCATGAAGGAACCGCTGTATGTATGTTTCCAAAACGGCGCGCCCTGGATGGCCGCCTTAGACGAGTTCTGCCTGCGGGGCAAGCCCTTTGTCAACTGCGCGGCGCATTGCCAGGGCCCCTGCCGCACAGACTGCCCCGCCTACCCGCGCCGGCTGCCGGCAAACTGGCAAGCACTGCTGGCGGAAAAGGAGCGGGGGCAATGAACTATATCGCGCAATTAAATGGGTTCTTCGATTTGAAGCAACGCAATCCGTTATCCTCAAACGCACAAACGCTATATATCAATTTGTTTTATATAGACAACCGATGCGGATGGAAGCCAAGATTCACCGTTTCAAATGTTACCCTGCAAAGCCTGACGGGGCTTTCAAGGCAGCAACTCGACAGAGCGCGAAATGAGCTTGTACAAAAAGGGTATGTTGAGTACAAAAAAGGGGCGGGCAATCAAGCCGGGATGTATTTGTTGGTTTGTTTTGATACACAAACTGATACACAAACCGATACACAAATTGATACACAAACTGATACACAAAGCGGGCACAAACTGCGCACATTAAATAAACTAAAACAAAAAACAAAAACAAAAGAGAATCCCCCCTCTAGCCCCCCAGGGGGCAAAGCGGCGCCTTTTGACGATGAGGCCGTGAAGGATTTGTTCAACAAGCTGTGCAGTAAACTGCCCAAGGCAGAGCGGATCACAGACCAGCGGCATAGAGCCATTGCCGGCCTGGTCAAAAACGGCGCGACGCTGGAGACGTTCCGCGCCGTGTTCCAGGCCGTGGAGAACAGCGACTTTCTCACAGGCAAGGACGGCAAATGGCACGGGTGCTGCTTTGACTGGATCCTAAGGCCCGCCAATTTCCAGAAAATCAAAGAGGGGAACTATGCCAATCCCAAGAAAAAGGGCCCGTGGGACGGCGCCATCATCGACGGGGGCTATGACAACCCCGCGCTGAACTACGCCCAGCGGGGCCGGGAGGCCTATGACGGCTTGGACTACCTGGTGCAGTATTGAGAGAGCGCAGGACAAACCACGAGGACACGAAAGGGGAAACGATGGAGAACACGGGAAACTGGAAAGAGCTGGAAGAGACGGCCCAGGTGTGGCTGAACGTCAACGACCGGGCCTTTTGGAGGATTGTGCGGCGCTTGAACGCGCTGATCATGACTTTGCCGCTGCCACAGCGGACCAACGACCTATTGGTCAGCGACATTGTGTCGATGGCAAAGCTGGCACAACTGGAGGCGTTCCGCGACGGCCTGCATCGAGGGAAGGGGAGCACCGAGTGAAAAAGGAGATTCGGTCCGCGGCGTCGATGAACGTACGGCCGCAGGATGACAACATGGTGATAGAGGGAAAAGCGGTGGTCTTTGACACGCCCGCTTTGCTATACACCGACACGCTGGGCAACGAGTACTATGAACGCATTGCCCCCGGCGCGTTGGATGAATGCAGGATGGAGGATTGCTGCCTCAAATACAATCACAAGGACGAGGCCCCCATTTTGGCGCGGACGCGCGGCGGGTCTTTGGCCTTGGAGAAAAAGCCGGACGGTTTGTATTTTCGGGCAGAGCTGTTCAATACACAGTTTTCAAGAGACTGCTACGAGCTTGTCAAGGCGGACGCTTTGCAATGTTCGTTCTGCTTTTCCATTGCAGAGGGCGGGGAGACGTACGACAAGCAGGCGCGGATGCGCACCGTCACGAAAATCGACCGCCTTTGGGACCTGGCGATTGTGACTGTCCCCGCGTATCGGGATACGTTTGTAAAACAAGCAAGGGCGTATTGCGCGCCGTATGAACAGAACGCCATCGAGGAGAAGGAACGGGAGGAACTGCGCGGTATGGTGGAAGCGTACAAGCCGGCGGATGAGTACGACCTGGAAAGCCTAAGCTATGACGAGGTGCTGGACAGGCTCTCGGAAATCCGCGCAAAAGCGGAGGACCGGGATTGCAGCGCACGCGGCCTGCTGGAGGAAGCAAAACGGTTAAAGGATTGGCAGGAAACGCTGGAACGCAGAGCCAAAAAGCGCGCAGAGATTCGCGAGGCGGTGGCAAACGGCGCGGGCGAGGTCATCGCAAGACCGCCGGGCTTTACAAGCAAAAAAGGAGAAAAAAACAACGTGGAGCAAAAAGAAACCATGGAAATGAGGGCGTTCCAGCGGTATGTGGCCGAAGGGACGCTGAAAAACCTAAGCACGGAGGAACGGGCGGCGCTGACCACCAGCGGGTCAGGGGCCGTCATGCCGACGGAGATTTTCAACAGCCTCATCACAAATGAGAAATACAGCGACCTATTGAGCCGTGCCACGGTCATCAACCTAAGCGGGGCCGGTACGCTGAAAGTGCCGGTAGCGTCGCACAATACCGCGGTATGGAAGGAGGAAAACGCGGCGGTCACGCCGGAGACCCCGACGCTCACCAGCCTGGACTTGGGCGGCAAGGAGATGATGCGGGCCATTCAGTACAGCGCGGCCGTGCGGCATATGTCCACTTCGGAGTTTACGGCCTGGATGAGCGATTTATGCGCGTCTGAATTGGTGGAAACGCTGGAAAGCGCGTTTGTAACCGGCAGTACGGAGGAGGACGCGCCGCACAACGGCTTACAGCATCTTGTCTGGACAAAGGACAAAAACGCCGTGGAAGCGGCCGCGGCGATGGAGGCGGCGGACGTAGCCAAGGGGTTGTCCCTATTGCCGCAGAAGTATGCCCGCAACGCAATCCTGCTGATGAACGCCAACACCGCCTACAACACGGTGGGACTGTTCAAGGGCACAAACGAGTATGCGTACAGCTTGGCGGACGGCGCGGCGCGGTTTATGAGCAAGGAGATCCATATCTCCGAGTATTGCGCCGACAACGAAATCTATATCGTAGACCCCAAACAACTGTACGTGCGGTTTGCCATGGACCCTGTCGTGGATGTGGACGAGTCAGTGGGCTTTTTGTCCGGCACCAGCACAATGCGCTGCTTGGCGGTGGTGGACTTTGCCTGGAACCCGGACGCTTGCGTAAGGGTAGGACTGGCGGCAGGCTAAGCACAGCAAAAAAAGAAACCGGCTGATTTTTCAGCCGGTTTTCTTTGATGACCAAGGGGTGGAGAACCGTTCCCCCTGTTCCTTCCCAGATACAGCATAACACAGGGGGCGAGGGGTTGGCAAATGAGAAGGGCGAAAGCCCGCAGCTGTCGCAGTGGGAACGCGTGAAAGGGCTTGTGTATGTGGTGATGCGGCGCTGCTTCTATTTGTTCCATGACCGCTGCCGCCGCATGGGGCTTGAAATGGACGACTTCATGCAGGAAGGCTTTTTGGCCATGATGCAGGCCATGGAGGAATACGACGAAAGCCGGGGCAGTTTCCAGCCGCTGCTCATCTATCGCTGCCGTACAAGGGCGCTGCAGATGATCGGCGTGCACAACGAAAAGCATAGAAAGGATCCTTTGGTATATGCCAAGCCGCTGGATGCGCCTTTACCCGGTACAGACAGCGTGACGATTGCCGATACCTTGGAGGACACCGAGGCAGGCGAGGCGATAGGCCGGGCGGGGGAGAGGATAGACAACGGCCTGCTGCACCAGGCGCTGGGCGATATGGTGGGGCGGCTGCCCGCCGTACAAAGGCAGGTAGTTGTGTGCAGATACCTGGAAGGGCGCACGGTAAAGCAGACGGCAGACAGATTGGAGATCACCGAGAAACAGGCAAAGCAGGAAGAAGCAAAGGCATTCCGGGCCTTGCGGTATCCGCCCAACCAAAAGAGTATCAAGCCATGGCTGGATGAACTGCGTTACAGCATGGGCATAAGCGGCATAGGATTGCAGACCTTTAAGGACACGGGAGAGAGCGCCACAGAGCGCACGGCCATGCGGATGACGGAAAGAGAATAGGGCGAGGGGTTGGCTCTCGCTCTTTTTGTAAACAGCCAAAAATCTACATAAATGTAGATTACGTGTTTCACGTACTTTTTCAATGCGTGAATACTTTGTATATCCCCCCCTTTCAAAATACAAAAAGGGCCGCTGGGAGACCGATGGGCGGGGCTGGAAAAAACCGGACAAGGGCCTACAGGGGGGTGATCTCGACGGTTTTTTCCGTTTAGTCCCCTGTTTTGGTCTGTTTTGAACGGAGTAAGGATGAGAACGCATGTTCTACAAAGCAGTACATTCCTAGTACACCGGGGCGCTGCCAGCGCTTGCAAAGCAAAACAAAAAGCCCCGGAAGCCGCATTGCTCCGGGACTTTTTGTGGTGTACCAGAAGGGATTCGAACCCCCGACCTTTTGATTCGTAGTCAAACGCTCTATCCAGCTGAGCTACTGGTACACGGCGCTTACATATAATACATCACAACCGGAACAATGTCAACAGAAAAATTGTCCGTTTTTCAAGGGGCGGAATTGAAAGCCCGGGGGGTTTGTGATATAGTGAACTAAGTATACGTATAAAGTTTGCGTCCCTCTGCGCTGCAAAGCGCACAGAGGGCAAAGGAGCCGAGAAAGTTGCCGTTCAAACATGAAATCGCCAAGGCCGTTTCCCGGAAATTGGATGCGCCCTTGGAACAGGTATTGCCGTTGATAGAGACCCCGCCCGACCCGGCGCTGGGCGATTATGCGCTGCCCTGTTTTGCCTTTGCCAAAACCCTGCGCAAAGCGCCGCAGCTCATTGCGCAAAGCATCGTGGAGGGCGCGCTGCCTGCCTGCGTCGTCAAGGCAGAGGTGGCGGGCGGCTATGCCAATTTTACCGTGGACAAGGCGCTGTATGCCCGCACTGTGCTGGATCAGGCGCTGCAGCAGGGCGAGCGCTATGGCGCGCAGGACCTGGGCCATGGGCGCACGGTATGCATCGATTACAGCAGCATCAACATCGCCAAGCAGTTCCATATCGGCCATCTGTCCAGCACCGCCATCGGACATGCCCTGTACAATCTCTACAATTTCATGGGCTACAAGAGCGTCGGCATCAACCACCTGGGCGATTGGGGCACGCAGTTCGGCAAGCTGCTGGCTGCCTATGAATTGTGGGGCGATGAAGCCGCCGTGCGCGAAAAGGGCGTGGAGGAGATGACGCGCCTGTATGTCAAATTCCATGAGGAAGCGGAAAAGGACCCGGCCCTGGAGGACCTCGGCCGCGCCTGGTTCAAGCGCATCGAGGATGGCGACGAGACCGCGCTGTCGCTGTTCGAGCAGTTCAAGCAGACCACCATCCGGGAGGTCATGAAAATCTATGATCTTCTGGGCATCACGTTTGACAGCTACAACGGCGAAGCGTTTTACAACGACAAAATGCAGCCGGTGGTGGATGAGCTGCGGGCCAAGCATCTGCTCACGCTTTCCGAAGGCGCGTATGTGGTGGATCTGTCCGAGGACAAAATGCCGCCCTGCATCATCTTGAAGTCCGACGGCACCACCCTGTACGCCACCCGCGATTTGGCGGCGGCGTTTTACCGCAAAAAAACCTATGATTTTGCTAAGTGCCTGTATGTGGTGGCCTATCAGCAGAACCTGCATTTCCGCCAGTGCTTCAAGGTCGTGGAAAAGATGGGCTACGATTGGGCCAAGGACTTAGAGCATGTGGCCTTTGGCATGGTCTCCATGGCGGACGGCACCACGCTTTCCACCAGAAAGGGGCATGTGGTGCTGCTAAAGGATGTGCTGCACAGCGCCATTGCGCGCGCGGGCGAGATTTTGGAGGAAAAATCCCCGCACCTTTCGGACAAACAGACGGTGGCCGAGCAGGTCGGCGTGGGCGCGGTGGTGTTCGGCGTGCTGTACAATGCCAGGATTAAAGACATTGCGTTTTCCTATGACCGGGCGCTGGCCTTTGACGGAGAGACCGCCCCGTACCTGCAATACACCGGCGCGCGCTGCTGCAGCGTTTTGAGGAAGGCCGCCCGGGATTGGGAAAAGACAAAGCCGGACGATGCCGCGCTGGCCGGGCCGCATGCCGTGGCGGTCGTGCGCGCGCTGGAGGGCTGGAAGGACGCCGTGGCCGCGGCGCTGGAGAAAAACGAGCCGTATCTTTTGAGCCGGGCGCTCATCGAATTGGCGCAGGCGTACAACCGGTTTTATTATGAAGAACGCATCATCACGGAAAACAGCGCGCAGACCGCTGCGCGCCTGCAGCTGACAAAAGCGGTGCGCACCGTGCTCAAAACAGGGCTGGGGCTTTTGGGCATCGCATCGCCGGAAAGGATGTAACATGCGGGCATTTTCCATCAACCGAAATCGGTGGACACAAAAATTTCTCTTTGGCGCGCTCATGCTGGCGCTCGGCATTGTCTGGGCGCAGGAAGCGTTTCGCGCCAAGCCCATGCAAACGATGGAGGGCGTGTTTTTCGCGCTGTTTGCCTGGTACGGGCTGATGATCCTGTCCCAGAGCTTTTTTGCCGAGATCCGCACGGACGAAACCGGCATTGCCATCCGCAAAACCTTTTTGCCGGCTACCAGAATCGCCTACGACGACATCACCGGCATGTTTTACGACGCCATGCACGCCCGCATGATGCTGGTGCTCAATGAAAAAAAGCGCGTGGCCTTTGTGTACCAATATGAGGATGTACAGGGGTTCATCCGGCTGCTGGCGGCGCACTGCAAACAGTTACAGCAAGGGGAAAACGCACAATGAAGCAAAAGAGGATCTATGCGTGGAAGGCGCTGCTGCCCAGGCTGAGCCGCGGCGTATTGTACGCTTTGATCGCCGCGGGGGCGGTTTGGCTGCTGCCCGGCGAGCCTACCGCGCTGAATACCATTTTGACCGCGGCGCTGTGCATCGGCGCGGCGGCCTATCTGGCGGCTGTCTATCTGAAATACGGGCGCGATTATTACTGCGCCGGCAAGGCGGAGGTGCGCCTGCACCGGGGCGGGCGGGAAGCCGTCATCCCCCTCAGCCAGGTGGATTTTGCCTCCTATGACGGCAGCGCCCTGGGCGTAGAGCTGCACCTAAAGGATGAAAAGGTCATTTCCTTTCATGAATATTTAGACCTAAAGCCGCTGGTCATCGCGCTGGACGACCGCGGCATCCGGGTGGAATACAAGCGCATGGGCAAACGATAAAGGCAACGCCGCGCCGGGCGGCAGGAAAAGGGGAGGAAAACCAATGGCCAAACGGCAAAGCGGCATCAAGGGCCTGTTGAAACGCTGGTTTATCGACGCGCTGGGCGCGATGGCACAGGGGCTGTTTGCCTCGCTGATCATCGGGCTCATCATCCAGCAGTTGGGGAAAATCCCCTGGCTGTCGTTTTTAGCGCCCTTTGCGGAGTTTGCCTCCTCCGGGCATGTGGTGGGCGCCGCCATCGGAGTGGCGGTGGCCTACGGATTAAAGCACGCGCCGCTGGTGGTGTTTTCCTCGGCGGCTACCGGCGCGCTGGGCTATACGCTGGGCGGGCCGGTCGGCGCGTTTTTGGCGTCGCTGGCCGGGGCGGAGCTGGCGGGCCTTTTGGCCGGCAAAACCAAGGTGGATATCGTCGTGCTGCCCTTTGTCACCATCGTCGCCGGCGGGCTGGTCGCAACCTGGATCGGCCCCGGCATCAACGCGGTGATGACGGGCATCGGCAGCTTTATCAACCTGGCCACCGAATTGCAGCCCATCCCGATGGGCATTTTGGTCAGCGTGGTGATGGGCATGGCGCTCACAGCCCCCATTTCCTCGGCGGCCATCGCCATTTCGCTGGATCTTTCCGGCCTGGCGGCGGGCGCGGCTACGGTGGGCTGCTGTGTGAATATGCTGGGCTTTGCCGTGGCCAGCTACCGGGAAAACGGCGTGGGCGGGCTGATTAGCCAGGGCCTGGGCACCAGCATGCTGCAGGTGCCGAATATCGTGAGAAAGCCGGTGATCTGGCTGCCGGAAATCATCGCCAGCGCCCTTTTGGGGCCGCTGTCCACCACGCTGTTTGCCATGACAAACAACGCCATGGGCGCCGGCATGGGCACCAGCGGGCTGGTAGGCCAGTTCGGCACCATCGCCGCCATGGCGGGCAGCGAGCCAATGGCGTGGATTTTGCTGAAAATGGCGATCTTGCAGTTCATCCTGCCCATTGTGCTGACGCTGGTCATCTCAAACGGCATGCGGCGCGCAGGGTGGATCAAGCCCGGCGATATGAAGCTGGATCTATAAATATCGATTGAAAACAAGGCCGGGGATGCGCAAACGGCATGCCGGGCCGTAGCATTTTAACCATAACCCATAAGGAGAGACGAGGCATGTTAGACGCAAAATTCATTCGGCAAAACCCGGAGTTTGTCAAGACCGCGGTGCAGAACCGCAACGGGGACCCGGCCGTCATCGATGAATTGATGGCGGTGGACGCGCAGCGCAGGGCCGCCATCAGCCAGAGCGAGGCGAGGCAGGCCTCCCGCAACCGGCTCTCCAATTTCATGCCGCTTTTGCAGCAGCTGAAAAAGGCCAACGGCGATGCGGAGGCGCTGGCCAAAGCCGAGGAGCGCGTGCAGGCGTTTTGCCCGGCATTTGAGCCGGATACGCCGGAGGGCGCCGCCAAGGCGCTGCTCTTGGAGGCGGCGCAAAGGGCTGAGGCGGGCGCACTGGCAGGGGACGCATTTGAGAGCATAAAGCAGCGCTTTTTATCCCTGATGAAAAAAGAGGACGGCGCAGAAGCCAAGCAAGAGGCGGACGCGCTGGAAAAGCGCTTTACCGAGATATTACTGACCATCCCCAATATCCAGCACGAAAGCGTGCCGGTCGGCAGGGACGACAGCGAAAATGTGGAGGTGCGCCGCTGGGGCGAGCCTGCGCAGCTTGATTTTGAGCCAAAGCCGCATTGGGACCTTGGCCAGGCGCTGGGCTGGTTCGACTGGGACGC
>OFMJ01001646.1_pt1 | contig 15966 bp, 13 predicted proteins | sample 1541801 | NCBI WGS metagenome assembly OFMJ01 (sample SAMN04209234, study PRJEB22552) | human gut metagenome | biome: gut; material: feces | host: Homo sapiens | place: USA: Oklahoma
AAACCAGAAATCCGAACCAAAATGCACCAGATAGCAATGCAACACATGAAAAAAGGAAACCGGCGAAAACCCAGTGTTTTCGCCGGTTTTTTGGCAGGGGCAGAAGGACTTGAACCCTCGGCACGCGGTTTTGGAGTGGATGTGGGAGGACGCACCAGGGAGCGAGGGAGGGCCGGTGTTGCCCGGTTTTCCCCGCAAGTCCCAGAGAGGGTGGTGCTGGTTTGGTGCTGCGGGGAAATTATGAGGGCCAAGCGGCGGTCAAATCGCCTCTTTGAGGGGGTCCTCCACCACGGGGCAGGACTCGTACAACTCACAGGGGTCCAGGTCGATGCAGGCGGCTGGGTCGCGGTTTCCGTCCAAATCCCAGGCGACTGTGTCGTTGAGGACTGTCAATCGTTCCCGAAAGATGGCATCGTCCCGCAGGGGGGCGAACACGCCGCCTTTTTCCAGCAGGGGAGAGGCATCGTACAGGCGGACAGTGCCGTCGTGAAAGTAAATGTAAACCAGGTGGCCCTGCCCAGCGACGGCTTGCAGGACTTTGGGAATCATCTCCATAGCAGGCTCCTTTCTCACACCAGAGGGGCAATGTGGTTGAGGGGTTTGGCATCTTTGGCCAGCTCCCAGTTTTGCATCAGCTCGTCCCGGTGCAGCTCGCACCAGGCGAGGATGAGCTTCAGCTGGCGGAACGGCAGCGCACCCCGGATGACGCAGCCGGCCTGGATGTCGATTAAGGCCTTGCTGCCGGCGTATTCCGCATGAAAGTGGGGAGGGTTGTGGTCGCTGTAAAACATGGTGATTCGGATTCCGTAAAACAGGCTGATTTCTGGCATAGGTATTCTTTCCTTTTGCAGCTTTATTTACGCTTTCATTATAAGCCCTTTCGGGAAGGAAAGTCAACCGCGCGACAGGCTTTTGCGGGTGGTCACCTCAGGAGAGCGCACGCCATTTATTTTGGCCGTAAATTTCTAAAATGCACTTTACTTCTATGCAAAAAAATGTATAATATTTTCATAAACGATCCTGTGGGCCACTTCCCTGATCCCAGGGGCGGCTGCAGGGTGCAAGGAGGGAAACCTATGAAAAAGCGAAGGAGGATTTTCTCTGTGGTTTTGGCGGCCATTTTCCTGCTGTGCCTTTCCGCCTGCCAACAGAAAGAGCCCAAGATGAAAGACGGAAAGATCTTGCTGACCGTGTGCATGGAAAGCTCCGTTGGTTTGCCCAATGTTGGGAAAGGCACTACCATGGAGAATTCCATTCAGTCCATTGCCCAGTACTATACGGCTAACGTCAATCCTGATGTCACCTTTGAATTTGTCACCCTGACAGCCGACCAGGAGGAGCGGAGCAACCGTATCGACCAACTCCAAACGGAGATGATGGCAGGCCAGGGGCCTGATATCTTTATCCTCCCCTGTGACGATGGTTTTACCTACAACGAAACCCAGCTCGTTGAGAACGTGGAGAAAGGGATGGCTACAGGGCTTTTCGCAGACTTGACTACCCTGTACAACCAGGACGAGACGCTGCAAAAGGATGTGCTGCTTGAGAAAGTGATGGACGCCGGTGTGATGGACGACAAGCGGTATATTCTGCCTCTGCGGTACCAGTACCCCATTATCCTGACGTTGGAGGACGAGTTGCAAGCGGCAGGGCTGGAAATATCGGAATTGTCCCAAAATTCCGAAACATTTTTGAGCACGGTATTGTCTCAGAAGAAAAGTGCTTGGCATGTCAGCGGGGCCAATGTGTTTGCTGCCAACCTTATCAATGTTTTTCCCTCTCTCTGCGATTATAGCACTGGGGAGGTTTCCCTGGACGAGGAAACAGTTGTCGCAACCCTTTCCCAGTATATGGAGCTGCTTTCCTCCTTGGACCAGAAGAGCATTGAGGCTGATGGTGGGGTTTGGCCCAATTTCTTATCCGCTGACCGACCTTTGAGCACCCTCTTTCTTAGCGATGATCTGTTCTTTTATTTGGATATTGCCTATGCCCAATACCAAGACCTGGTGGCGGTACCTTTTGCCGCTCAGGACGGCTCTATCGTGGCCAATGTCAGCTACTATGGGGCGGTATCCGCCAACTGTGCTGCAGTTGAGGAAGCCTATGAGTTTTTGAAGCTGTTCCTCTCCAGGGAAGTGCAGAGCGGAGGAGCGTTAGAAGCAGACGGCGCTTCCTACGATGCCAGCGAGTGGGGAACCACCCACGGCTGGCCTGTGCGGTCAGATATCACCGCTGCCGAGCTTCGGGCAGCCGTCCCTCAAACCCCTTTGCTGCATGGCATGGTGGAGGAACTCCGGCAACCCGTGGAAGGGGAGCCCGCTCCCATGCTGCCGGAGGAATTCTTCACCGGAGCCTATGAACGCATCGGGGAGGTGCGGCCCTATACTCAGCTGGACGGAACGTTCTCACGGGCCGCCATGAGCCTCTACGACTTTACCACCTATACTCCAAAAACCGAAGAGGTAGAAAAAGTGGCCCAGGATTTACTGCGACAGCTGGAAGCTGAGGTGGCGGAGTGAAACGGCGAGAGGCAGCCATCGGATTGCTGCTGGCAGCTCCCGCGGTGATGGGCCTGCTGGCCTTTCTGGTGCTGCCCTTTGGCTATACGTTTCTCCGCTCTTTCACCTCCGGTCTGGGATGGGGACGGTTTGTGGGGGTGGAGAATTACGCCCAGCTTTTCGGGAACCGGTTGTTCCTGCTGGCGCTGAAAAACACCTTTTTGTTCCTGGCCTGCGGCTTGGCGCTCATCCTGCCCTTGTCGCTGTTTCTCGCCCTGCTGCTGCAGAAGACGGGCAAGTGGGGAAAAGGGCTGGCTATGGCCTTGCTGTTTCCCATGGTGCTGCCGGCGTCCGCCATTGTGATCGTGGTCAATCTCGTCTTTGCGGAGAACGGCCTCTTGAGCCAACTGACCGACCCCACCCCTTGGATGGATTCCCCCTTTGCTTTTGTCATCCTCCTGGGGCTGTATCTCTGGAAGAATGTGGGGATGGCGGTGGTCATCCTGCTGGCGGGTCTTACTACCATCCCCAGGGAACTCTATGAAAGCGCCCACATGGATGGAGCCGGAAGATGGGCAAGACTTACGAAAGTCACCTTGCCCATGCTGCGGCCGGAGCTGCTGGTGGTCACGATCCTCTCCTCTTTGAATGCTTTCAAAAACTTTCGGGAGGCCTTTGTGCTGGGCGGGGATCACCCTCACGAGAGCATCTATATGCTCCAGCACTTTATGAACAACAACTTTGAGAACATGAACTTCCCCCGGCTCTCTGTAGCGGCGGTGGTGTTTTTTGCGCTGCTGTTTTGCCTGTATGCCCTGCTCTTGAAGAGCCCCCTGGGCCGGGGAGAGCCCGCTCTAGAGAATGGAAGCCGGCGGGATATTCCTCCAAAGAAAGGTCCGATTCTGTTCCTAACCCTTATTTCCTTGCTGTTTGTTTTGCCTGTGGTGTTAACGGTGGCCTGCTCGTTTCTTTCACCCCAGGAGGTGCAGCGGGTGTTTGCCCCCCTGCTGGGAGAGGGCAGCACTGCTGCTGTGGGGGCCCTGCCCCAGGGCTTTTCCCTCATGGGTTACTATGAGGTGTTTTTCGCCACACCGGATTACCTGGCAAAGTTTTGGGTAAGCCTTCTCCTGTCGGTGGGGGCCATCCTGGGCCAGATGGTCATCAGCTGTATGGGAGGGTTCGCTTTCGCCTTTTACGACTTCCCCGGCAAGAAGCTGTTGTACGGCCTGCTTTGCCTGTTCATGCTGATCCCCCTGCAGGTGACGCTTCTGCCCAATTACCTGCTCCTGGACCTACTGGGAGTACTGAACACCTACTGGGCTCTGCTGTTGCCGTTGGCTTTTGCTCCTTTGGGGACATTTTTGCTGACCCAGATCTTCCGTTCTGTACCGGTGGACATTCTCCATGCTGCCCGGCTGGATGGGGCGGGCACGTTTCATGTGCTTGGAAAAGTCCTGCTTCCCTGCAGCAAAGGCGGCGGGGCCACTCTGATCGTGCTGACTCTCATTGAGAGCTGGAACATGGTGGAGCAGCCCCTCGTCTATCTGCAGGACGTGGGTTCCTATCCCTTGTCTGTATTCCTGGCAAGCCGGTACATGGAGAATCTGCCGTTCCAATTTGTGTGCAGTGTGCTCTCCTTGCTTCCCCTGGCGCTGTGTTTTCTCTATTTTGGCAGGGACCTGCTCCAAAGCGCGGGAGGAAAGGGGGATGCTGCATGAAAAGCGTTGTGAGAAAAGTATCCTTTGCGGTGCTGCTGGTGCTTATCTTGTGCACCATTGCCGCCTATCACATCGAACAGCTGATGATGGCTAAGGTGACGGCCTCCGTCCCCCAGGACGAAATTGTGCGGGGCGTTTTCTATGAGGGAACGGTGCTGCCCCTCTCCAGCCTCACCATGCGGGACGGGAACACAGGAGTGTATATTATCGACTATGTCGAAGGGGCGTTTGGAGAAGAAATGGTGGCCCGGTTTGTGCCCGTCACTGTGGAAGCGCAGGATCAGCAGAACTTTTCCTCTGGGGACCTGTTCGATTTCCGGGAGTATGTGGTGTCCTCCAACAGGTCTCTCAAAGACGGGGAGGAGGTGGCCGCTCCATGAAACGGTGGCTTTTGTGCGGAGTATTCTTCCTAATGACAGCGGCATTTACCTGTTTGGGGATGCTCCAGCTGGAGGGGGCGGCGTCCTGTTTGCCGGAAGGGATTTTTTATGCGGACACAAGCGAAGCCGTGCGGCAGCCTGTGGCGGAAGAAACATTGGATTCCCCTTGGATCGCCAGCTATGTAAGGGAGGGCGAACGAATCACGTTCCTGCTGTTCTCTCCCCAGGTGGCCACTAGTGGGGAAGCGGAGCAGCTGGCGGTTTCCCTGCTGGGCCCTGGCGCTGGGGAGCTGGTCCTCTCCACCGGAGATGTTGCAGCCATGCTCCGCCAGCTGAAAACCGTTTTCTGGCTGGTATTGATTCCTTGTCTGCTGGCCATCGCCTATGGTCTTGCCGTGAGGGTTATTCCCCACTGGTGGCAAAGGTCCCCCCTAAAAACGAAAGTGGCCGCAGCCGTTCCTCTGGGCGCCCTGTTCCTGGCGCTGTTTGCCGCATACATCTTTGCGTGGCAGTCCCTGCAAATCCCAGACGCTTTTCTGCCCACAGAGCATTTCTTCGACCTGCCGTTCTATGTCTCCCAAATCCGTTGGGCCTTGGAGGGCGTTGGCTTGGGCCAGTCGGCGTGGGGGGATATCCTTGCGGGGGAACGAATGGCACTAGGGCTTGGACTGCTGGCTGCCGCCTTGCTTGCTGCGGTGATTGCAGGAGTGCTTCTGATACAGGCCTTGCGCAAGAGGGTTTGCAAAACCGTTGGGAAGGATTGAATCTTTATGCAAAGGCTGGAAGAAATTCCAGCCTTTTGCTTGCCCCAAAAGAAGGGGTACCCCCCGCGCAAAAGTTGAGCCGCATAAAACAAAGAATAGGCTTCGCGCTGGGAAATTTGAAAAACGGGATGGAGGATGGTTGAAAAAATATGAGAAGGACTTGCAAGAGAAAACCACGGCAGGGAGGATTTTTCCTTCTGCCCAACGAGATCTTCACCCTGGGATTGAGCGCCGGGGAGATCGCTGTGTACGCATACCTGCTGTTTTGCGAGGACAGGGAAACGCACCTTTGCTACCCTAGCTTCCGAAAAATTGGGGAGCACACAGGCATGAGTCCCAACACGGTGCGGAAGTACATAACGCAACTAGAGGACAAGTATCTCATCGAAACCCTGCCCACCACCGTATGGACTTTGGACGGCACTGCGAGAAACGGGACGCTGCTTTATACGATCCTTCCTATTCACGAGGCGGTGAATTACAGCCTGGAGCGCCAGCTGGCGGGGCTGCCACCGAGAAAGGCTAAGAGAAAAAGGCGGTGAAACCAAATTCGGCCCTGTGTGGCCCTGTGTGCGATTTTGGAGGCCAGATAGGGGAGTGACACCAGCAAAGCTACAGACCGGCCCTGTTGGGCCGCTGTGGCCCGGTTGTGAACGAGCAGGGCCAACCCGACCAACCCAGGAAAGACGATACCCCGCCCCTCCCCCCTTTAGGGGGAGGGGTAAACTCGTTTTGGGGAGGAAAAACAAACTCGGCCCTGTGTGCCTCTGTGTGCGATTTTGGAGGCCAGGTAGGGGAACGACACCACCGAAGCCCCAGACCAGCCCTGTTGGGCCAGTGTGACCCAGTTGTGAACAAGCAGGGCCAACCCAACCAACCCAAGAAACGCAATACCCAGCCCCTCCCCCTTTAGGGGAGGGGCAAACTCGTTTTGGGGAGAAAACCCAAACTCGGCTCTGTGAGGCGATTTGTGGCCGGTTAGAGGACGGGGTAGGGAAACGACACCTGGAAAGCCCCCGACCGACCCCGTTGAGGGCGTGTGAGCCGGTTGTGGACGAATCCGAGGGCAGCGGCATCCTCAGCTGAGAGAAAGCTGGTTTCGTCTCCACTCAGAAAGAGGCGGTTGAGAGAAACCGGAGATAGGCAGAAAAAGAAAAAAGCAGGCCCAGACGGGCCTGCAAAGGCCGCTCACATAACCCAAACATGAAGCAGTGGAGATAGGGTGTGAAAAAAGAGCAGGTGAAAGGGTGTGGGTCGGTAAACCGCCCCACACCCGGCTCACAGTGGCCGGCAGAGCCGGCCACTTCGGGCTTTTTGCAAGGGGTCAATTTTGCGATTTTTAGGGGTCGGTTTTGGGGCCTTGGCGTCAAACTGGGTGTCGTGAATTCCAGATTTTCTCAGTGTAGTGCCATTCTCTACGGTGTCAGGATAGGGGTTGTGGCAGTTTCCTGCTTTCAGCAGGGCAAGCAGAGCGCTCGGCTGTCCGCCGTGCACATTTGGCGGGGCTAAGCCCCGAACCCCCTAGCCATTTTTCCTCTGCTCAAGGGATGGGGCCACCTCAAAATTTGCGCTGCATAAACAACGAATAGGCCCGTGAAAAATTCCCCGCCCCAGACAGGTGTAAATCCACCAAAAGTCGGGGCGATTTTTCTCCGCCTAGTTCAGAACATGGGGGTGGACATAGGCAGGCGCTATACGGTAGTGTTGGTGGTTAAGAAAGATTAACTATTAAAAATCAACCCGTAAAATGAGTGGAGGCGAAAAAGAAGATGGCTCAAAAAGGGTATAGCAAAGCGGAAGAAGTCAGACGGTCAAATGGTAGGGTGTCCCGGATTTTTCCATAGCGAAAATCAGACGCACGAGCTTTTTGACTGCATGGGAAATGGCAACGTTGTAATGCTTGCCTTCCGCCCGTTTCTTGGCGAGATAAGCGGAAAATGTCGGGTCCCACTGACAGACGTACTTGGCTGCATTGTAAAGAGCGTAGCGCAGATATCGTGAACCGCGCTTTTCCATGTGTGGGTAGCAATTTTTGAGCTGTCCGGACTGGTAAGTTGAGGGGGACATCCCGGCATAAGCCAACAGCTTGTCCGGGGAGTCAAACCGGGTGAAGTCGCCGACTTCAGCCAGAATCATGGCGGCCATGCGGAACCCCAACCCGGGGATAGTAGTAATGGGAGAATGAAGCTCATCCATAATGGAATGGATCTGTTCTTCGATTTCCTCAATTTCGTCATCCAGTTCACGGATAAGACGAATGGTGTGCTGTAATTCAAGAGACTTGGCAGGCATCCGAGAACCAATAGAGTTTCTGGCGGCATCTCGTATTTCAAAAGCCATATCCCGATTGTAGCGGCCTTTGGAGGCGGTTACGAGAAGTGCTTTCAGCCGCGTTAAATGGGCTGCGGCAATCTGTTTGGCGCCGGGAAACTCCTCCAGCAGGGCGTATACAGAAGCGATATGCAGAGAAGGAACGAGTTTTTCCAATTCCGGAAACAAAATGCAGACCAGCCGTGCAATAGAGCTTTTCAGTTTGGCGCGTTCCTTCACCTTGTCAAACCGGTATCTGGTTAGTGACTTTAATTCCTCGTTGTGGTATGCTGTATCTGTGTAGGGTTTGAGGCCCGCATCGGATAATAGCATAGAAGCAATCGTTCGTGCATCCACCCGGTCGGTCTTGGTCTTTCGCAGACTGAGGCTTTTTCGGTAAAGGTTTGTGCGCAAGGGATTCAGGACATAGGTGGCCAGACCGTTGTCAAGAAGAAAACCGAGCAGATTGTAGCTGTAATGCCCTGTCGCCTCAAGCCCTACTTTTATTTTGTCCTGCGGTGCGGTACAATCCCGGATTCGCTGTAAAAGACAGTGGAACCCTTCGATGGTGTTGGGGATCGTGAATACATCCGCCAGCACTTCCCCTTCAGAGCTGACAATAAAGCAATCATGCTTATCTTTCGAGACATCGATGCCAACAGAAATCACCATAACAAATACCTCCAACGATAAATATGTGATGCTGTATCCACAAGCGCGCCTTACTTTTGTAGCCTTGTTCCACATAAACCGTCTGGCGGTATTTAACTGATTAACAAAATTGTAAGGGGCTGTGGTTGGAACCTTTCTTGAACCATCTTGTGGTAGGAGTAATGCACCGATCCACAACATCCCTTACAGTGTAGCACAGCCCTTGGAGAGGGGCTCTAAAAACTACTACTCTATAATACAAGGGGGCAGCAAGATGCCAAAAAAGAGATTAACCACCAACGGCAACGTCTTTCGCCGCACCGATGGCCGCTGGCAAAGCGTGATCTGGTACTTTGACGAGCATGGAGAGAAGAAACGAAAGACCTTCTCCAGCAAGACCAAGACGGAGGCCCAGCAGAAAATCACTGCCTATATCGCCCAATTTAACGAGGAAGTGCATAACTCGGACGAATCGCAGAAAACCATAAAAGACAGCCTGACCCGCTGGTTGCAAGTTTTCAAGTTCCCATCGGTGGAGCGTACCACATACGACCGGCTGGAATGCACAGCTCAACACCAAGTATTCCCGCTCATCGGGGAGAAAATCGTGGGGGACATCACCGCCGCAGACCTGAAGTCCGTGCTGAATCATTGGATGGAGCAAGGGTACGCTTACACCACAGTGAAGAAGGTACACATCCTGTTGAACGAGTATTTCCGATACTTAACTGAGGAGGACTTTATCCAGAAGAACCCCATGCAAAGCGTGCCTATGATGAAGCGGGCCAACTTCCTAGCGGCACAGGACAAGGAATGTTTACCAGAGCAGGAGCAAGTGACAGTCTTCACGCCCACGGAGATTGCCAGATTCAAGCGGGAGGCCTTTTCCACCTTCGCTAACGGCAAGCGCAAATACCAACAGGCGGCGGCCTACATCCTCATGCTGAACACCGGCCTGCGGACAGGAGAATTGCTGGGACTGCTCAACAGCGACATCGACTTGGAGCGGCGAGTCCTCCACCTGGAGCGTGGCGTAAAAGAGATCTGGCGCAGGGATGGCCTGCAAGCTGAACCAGGCCGGGACGTGAAAGTTGGCAAGCTGAAGTCGGCTACCAGTAAACGGACGGTGCCCCTCAACGACACAGCAGTTGCCATGATCCAGGACTTGCGGCAGGAAGCCTACTTTGGGGAGGACACGCCCCTGGTGCCGGACGAGCATGGCAACTACACCAGGCCGGTGAATTTCCGAAAGAGATACTACCGAATTTTAGCAGCGGCTGGTATCGAGAAAAAGGGCCTGCACAGTTTGCGTCACACGTTCGCATCTAATTTGGTAAATGGGATTAAGCAAGCGGACGGCTCCATCAAGTCTCTCACACCCCGACAGGTGGCAGACCTGCTGGGCCACTCCACCTCGCAGATCACCGAGCTGTACTACGTCAAAAAGGATACGGCTCGTTTACATGGCATCACCGATGGCTTCAACCTGTAACCACTATACGGCAGGATGCACAAAAACAGAGCTGGAAATTTTGTAGGTCAAAAGAGGACAAAAAGAGCGAAACGCACCCGGTTTGGGCCGAAAAAGGCGAAACCGGGTGCGTTTTGGGTGCTGGAGAGGGTGGAAACGGTTGAGAACGGGTAAAACCGGATGGGAAAACCCGGAGTTTGAACCAAAACGAACCCCATTCCCATGCACCACATGCAAAAAGAAACCCGGCAGAAACACAGTGTTTCCGCCGGGTTTGTGGCAGGGGCAGAAGGACTTGTCTCGGCTGTCGCCTCGGTCGGGCCTGGACGCAGCCCACCGGGCTGCAGGCCCCCACGACACGCACTGCGCAGGGGCGCAGCCGTGCCTCGTTGCCGAGTCCTTATGCGCGCTAACGAAAAAAGAGAGGCAAGCAGATGCTTGTCTCTCTTTTTTGGCAGGGGCAGAAGGACTTGAACCCTCGGCACGCGGTTTTGGAGTGGATGTGGGAACAAACCACCGGGAGCGGGGTAAGACCGGTGTCACCCGGTTCCTGCCGCAAGTCACAAAACGGGCGGTGCTGGTTTGGTGCTGCGTGGAAAAACCCAGCTGCCGAGAGCGTTGAGAGGCCTGGAAAAGGCCTTGTGCATATCGTTTCTCACGAAATCGTAAGGCGCGCTGGGCGTTACGTCGTAGAACGTCTATATCCTCTGGCTGTAAATGGTGGTCGGGTTTGGGTATCACATGCTAGGCCAAAAATGCATCGGATTATTCCAGGAGCGCCTCTGGAGTGAGGCGAGGGACAAGTTTCTTCAAGTCGGAAAAGGTTTCGCCTCTTTCCCAGGTGTGCTTGCGGTTATTTCCTTTCTACAAACCTCCACACACAACGAACAGCGCGAGACCTTTCATCGGCTAAACACTTTGCGGCTATGGTACAGCCCGGCGTATCCACCGCCTAGGGCCAACAGCTCCTCGTGAGTGCCGGTCTCCAGGATACGCCCCTGCTCCATGTACACGATCTTGTGGGCGTTGCGCACAGTGCTCAGCCGGTGGGCGATGACCAACACCGTCTTGCCCTGGAGCACCGTGTCTATGGTGTGCTGGAGCTGCTTCTCTGTGGCGCTGTCTAAGGAGGAGGTGGCCTCGTCTAGCAGGTAGACCGGGGCGTCCCGGTACAAGGCCCGGGCGATGGACACCTGCTGTGCCTGGCCCCCGGAGAGACCGGAGCCTCCTTCCCCAACGGGAGTGTCGCTTTCCAAGAACAGGGAGGCCTGGTCCAAGCAGTCCTGCACCCGGACGGCATCCAGTTTGGCCTGGGAGAGAGCCACGTTCTGAGCGATGGTCCCGCTGGAGAGTTGGGCGTCCTGGGGGATGTAGGAGAGCTTGCCCCGCAAGTCGTGATTGCTCAACTGGGAGATCGGGGCGCCTCCCACAAAGATCTCCCCGGAGTCGGCGGCGTAAAAGCCCTCCAGAAGCTTGATGAGAGTGGTCTTGCCACAACCGCTGCCGCCCACGATGGCCACCATCTGGCCGGGCTCCACCGTCAGGCAGATGTCGTGAAGCACTTGCTTGCCCGGCAGGTAGGAGAAGTCCACGTGGGAAAACTCCACGGCTGGATAAGCGGAAAAATCCGGCTGGGCACTGGTCTGACGGTCGGCCTCCAGAGGCTGCTCCAACAGCTCCTCCACCCGCTGGGCATTGACCACCGTGGTCTGAAGGAACATCACCGCGTTGCCCAGATCCCGGGTGCCGGTGAGCATCAGGCTGAACATGCTGGCAATGTACACCAGGCTGGGGAAGTCCTGGGCAAGCCCCAGTGCCCACACCCCCAGCAAGATGGCAAACCCCTGGGCGCTGTAGCTCAGGAAGTCCAGCACGCCATCGGTGGTGCCCCGCATCACCTTGTAGGACAGGCGGCAGTGGTAGGCCGCCTCCCCGGCATCGCTGTACTTCCGGGAAAGGGTCTCCTCCAGCCCGAAGAGCTTTGCCACCGGCAGGTTCCCCACCAGGTCCATCAGCACCCCGCCCAGGGAGGCGTCGGCGGAGAGGGCCTTGTGCTCCAAGGCCCTCAGCCGGATATTCAGCCAGGTGGCCGCCCAAAACATCACCGCCGACAAGGCCACTCCCAACAGGGCGTACCGCCAATCCAGCCACAACAGCACCAGAAATCCCCCGCAAAAGTACACCAGAAACTTGAACACCATAGTCATGGTGTAGCCGGTGAACATGCTGGTGGCGCTGCGGACGTTGGCCGTGGCCCGGATTACCTTGTCCGCCCGGCCGGTCTCCAAAGCGGACACCGGCAGCCGCATGGTGTGGCCAAACACCTTCCGCTGCATGTTGGCCGTGGCAAAGTTGGCGCTGGACTTCTGCCACCAGCTGCCCAAGCACACCAGGGGCATCAGCAGCACCAGTGCTCCAAAGGCTGGGCCAATGGCGCCGAGGATCTCCCCGTAGCCTGCGCCGGCCTCCACCAATTCCATCAGCTGTTCGTAGAGATAGGGGATAAGGAAACCCACGGCCAAAGAACCCAGCCCCAAGACACCGCCCACCAGGAAGCGCAGCCGTTTGCCCTTCATGTAGCGGAAGTTCCGGGCCATCACCCGCAAGATGTCCAAGTAATTCATCTTGTTACTCATTCCGTCCACCTCCCTGGGTTTGGGCCATCTGCCGTAGCAGGCTGTCCCGGGAGAGCAGTTCTTTCACGGTGCCCTGCTCCACCACCCGGCCGTTTTCCATGCAATAGACCCGGTCCATGTGGGCCACCGCCGTAAACCGGTGGGCGATGACCAACACCGTCTTGTCCCGGAAGGCCTCGTCCATGGTGTGCTGGATCTCCCCCTCGGTTTTGGTGTCCAAGGCGGAGGAGGCCTCGTCCAGGATGATCAGGCCCGCCCCCCGGATCAGTGCCCGGGCAATGGCGATTCGCTGCCGCTGGCCGCCGCTGAGCCGGGACCCGGCGTCGCCGACCTGGGTGTTTATCCCCTCCTCCAGGCTCTCCACAAAGTCCCACAGCCGGGCGTTCCGAAGGGCCTGCTCCACCTGGGCGTCGGTGGCGTCCAGCCTGCCGTAGCGGACGTTTTCGGCGATGGTCCCCCGGAACAGGTGGGGCTCCTGGGACACCACGGCAATATCTCCCCGAAGCTCCTCCAAAGGCGTGGCGGAAACCGGGCGGCCCAGCACCCGCAAGTCCCCCTCATAGCCCTGGTACAGTCCGCAGATCAACCGGAGAAGGGTGGTCTTGCCGCAGCCGCTGGGGCCGATGACCCCCACGTGCTCCCCGGGCTTCACGTGGAGCTCCACTCCCTGGAGCACCGGTTCCCCCGGGAGGTAGGAGAAGCTCAGGTTCTCCATGGCCACCGCCTCCCCAACGGATTCCTGGACAGGGGAGGCGGGGACGGCTTGAACCTTTTCCTGGGGCAGGTCCAGCACCTCGTAGATCCGCAGGGCATAGGCTTCGGCCTGGCGCAAGGTGCTCATGCTCTTATCCAGCAGGCTGAAAGCCTCCCGGATACTGCCGGACAGGGTGACAAAGGTGACAAAGGCGCCTACGGTGATCTGCCCCACAGCGATGAGCCACCCGCCAAAGAGGAACACCACGGCTATGAGCACCACGTCAGAGAGATAGGCGGTCAAGGTAAGGAGGGTGCCTTTCCGGGCCGCCTGGTCCAACCCCTGGCGCTGGGACTCCACCTCCCCGGCAAAGCGCTGGTCCATGGCTTCTTCGGCGCCGAAAGCCTTGATGGCGGCGTTGTTTTGGAGCATCTCGCTCATGATGCTGTAGGCTTTGCCTCCGCTGCGAGAGGCCTTGGTCTGCAGCTCCTGGATGGGCTTGCCGATTTTGTTCATGGTCCAAATCAACAGAGGGGTGATCACCAGGTACACCGCCGAAAGCTCCCAGGACACACCAATGCAGAACGCCAGGGCCACAACGCCCCGGCAGAACACGCTGATCAGCCAGGTGAACGTCTCGGAAAAGGACCGGGAAAGCGCAGGCAGGTCGTCGGTGACCCGGGAGAGCACGTCGCCTCCCTGCATCCCATGCTCAAAGGCGGAGAGCTGGCAGCCTGCCACCGACCCAAAGACCTGGCGCTTCACATCCAAGAACATCCGCTCCACGGTGCGGGCCGTCTCCACGTTGAAGACCCCCAGCCGCACCGCGTCCGCCAGGACCATCAGCAGCGTCACCCCGATGGACCAGCTCATGGCCTGGAAATCCCCCTCCATTCCCTGGTCCACCGCCTGGCCCAGATAGTCCGCCGACAGGGACTTGAACAGTCCCGACACCAGCATCAGCGCGGTCAGCCAGATCAGCCCCGGCCAATGACGCCGGTTGTCCAACATCAGCCGGACCAGGGCCGGCCGCCTTTTTGTTTTTTTTGCCATAATCCTTGCTCCCTCACGCTGTAAGGCCGGATTCTTCCAGCCACCGGAGGACCTGGTCCTCCATATCCTCCCGCTGGGAGACGAACCCTGCCAAGGCCTTTTCCCCCAAGGCCCTGCAGAACTCCAGATTCCCAGACAGGCCCTTTAGCGTTTCCACAGCAGCCTCCGGAGAGTCGATGAGGTAGCCGTTCTCCTCATCCCGGATAAAGCGCCTTGCACACCCGACGTCGGTGACCACCGGAACTAGGCCGTGACTCAAGGATTCAAACAGGGTCAATGGACCGCCCTCGGTGACAGAGAAGTTGACAAACACATCCTTGTCCTGATAGAAAGCGTCCATCTCCTGGTGGGGGATCCTCCCCAGCAGGTGGACCCGGTCTCCCAGGCCCCGCTCCTGGATGTGTTCCTTCAGGAGCTCATAGCACTCCCCATCCCCGGCGATGGACAGGGCAAAGTCCGCTCCGGCTGCCGCCAGCCCGTCCATCACGTCCAGCAGCCACAGACAGCGCTTGTTCCCAATCTCCAGCCGGGCGGCGTAGGCGATGCCCAGGGTGGAGCCAGACTTTTTTCCCAGGGATTCGGGCTGGGCCTGGGGCAACTGGAGATAGACGGAGATGTCCTGCTCCCGGTGAGGGAGCCGCTGACGCAGTTCTTCCGCAATGGCATCGCTTACCCCAATGAGCCGGTCGATACACCCCTGGCACCGGGTCACCCGGCCGAAGAAAATAGAGGCGTAGCCGTGGACCACAGAGATGATCTCCGTTTTTAGCCCCAGGTATTTCTTGGCCAGGAAAAAGGCGGAGAGCATCTGCATACTGCCGTTGTCGAAATACAGCGCCGGAGCCTGCCGGGTGAGCCGCTCCAGCACCGCCAGGGTGTAGTCCACAAAGCCCTGGTATTTGCCAAACTGCACCACGTCCTTCTCTGGGATGTTGTAGAACTCCCGGCCCACGTATTGATAGGGGCTGTCCTGCCGGGCTTCCCACATGGCGACAGGAATGCCCCGGGGCGATAATTTCTCTTTCAAACCGAAAAACAACTGGGTGGCCCAAGTCTCGGCCCCGCCCAGCACAAAGTCGATGTTCATCCCCACCGCTACGGAACGCTCCGGCTCCGGGCAAAGGGGGGCATCCTCCACCTGGGCATGGGTCAGCAGCTCACTGAAAAACTCGATGTCCCGCCAGATGTGGGGCCGGAGGCTCTCGTTCTGGGCTGCCAGTTCCCCCCGAATCTTCCCGAAAATGTCCTCGGGCCCCAGGGCAATCACCAGCGGGGCGCCCTCTTCCAGAGTTAGACCGGCCACCTCCTGGGGAGAACTGCCAACCTCTATGTAGGCCAACTCCAGCCGCTGCAGATCCCGGCACACCGCGGCCCGGACCTCTGGGTTGCCGTAGACATAAATAGGAGAAGGCCAGCCTGTTACTGCCAGTTTCATGATGAAAGGCTCCTTTCTAAAACCGAACCGCATTTGGCGAAAAGCTCTCGCAAAAAACAGTTGCAGAAAGCACGTTGTTACTTTTGTGGTTTTATTGTATCATAAATCCTTTTCTTTTTATAATAAACTATAAAATCGCAAAATTCAATAACGAGTTGACCACCTCAGGGTAAAAAGGGTGAGGTGACTAGGAGTTAGGACGCAATCACAGGGATCTAGGAACGCCTCAAAGAGTTCCTCAGGTGTGCGGTGGCAAGCCTGCGGTGGTGCCGTCCATTGAGTTGATCGGCGGCGGAAAGAACTTGTTGAGCCAGCGTGACCCAGTTTTGAACGAACAGAGCCGACCCGACCAACCC
>OFMJ01001649.1_pt1 | contig 15937 bp, 14 predicted proteins | sample 1541801 | NCBI WGS metagenome assembly OFMJ01 (sample SAMN04209234, study PRJEB22552) | human gut metagenome | biome: gut; material: feces | host: Homo sapiens | place: USA: Oklahoma
ACTGAAAAATCTCTTGAAATAATCAAGCACAGACACACCCTGCATCCTGCAAGTGAAGATGATGGTATGATATACCGCTGAGACGCCGGCCATCTTGTCACTTCCGAAGAATAACGAGTTCTTACGCTCAACAGCCAATGAACGAATAAAACGTTCGGCACAAACCCTATTGTCGGCACTCATAGTACGGCAAAATACTTTCAGCACCATTATAGGTTGCCTGCATAAATTGGTATCTGGGTCTGAAACGTCTCTCAAACATACTGTAAGACCGTCGGTCATAGCTGAACAAACGAATCTGACATAAATCTTTAGACATCACGATAAAGACATCACCATCCTCCGGATCACGGTTCAACTGTTGATGGATGATGGATAAGACCTTATCATATTTACAGCGCATATCATGAAAATCACGAACAAAGAAAAAACGGTTTAGTCCTGTAATATACTTGGTTGGACATACAAAATTTCTCAATAGAAACACCAGCAGGAATCCCTTCCAATTTATAGCACAAAAATAGACGCTCACAATCATTGTAACTATACATAAACTTGGATTTTGATTTAACGAAAGCAAAGTTCTAGATTTTATATCGGTTATCCTATTACGTCATTTTTGGACGCTAACGATAAATCTGACGGGAATTCCTATTAATGAGTGCTTTTTATTATTTTAAATGGATTTTGAAATAAATGCCTCCGGAGAAGTATTTTCCATCATTCAATTCAGCAATCAGATTGATGTGGTCTTTCCAAAGCTGGTAGTGTGCCCCGATGTTCACTGTGCGGGCGTCATATTCGGCCATCAGATCCAGCCCGTTCAAAGCTTTTACCACCAAGTTGTCTGCCGGCAGGAGGTTGAATTTGAAATTCACACCCGCAGCAGGCCTCCTGTAATGAGGGAACCAACAGGCACGATAATCCACGTATGCGGCATGAACCCCCAGTGTCCCTACCCCGGCGAAACTGAAATGCTTGGTTGCCGCCAGATAATATCGTGTAAAATGATTGTTCTGCATACCGTCCTCATCGAACTTGATGGCCCCACCGCCGTATGATTCATGCGAAGTGGGGTCGTCCAAACCAAGGACTATCTGCGGAGTCCAGGGCTTCCACCAGCCTTCTTTCCACAACCGCAGACGGGCATTGAAGGCACGGTCCTGATTGGTGTACTTTCCCCAAGACTGCTCCGGGAAATAAGTGGAACCATGCTCCGCATAATTGATGGTGCAGGTGTATCCCACTTCGAGCCAGGGGAAGATGGTTATGTTCAGATAATAATTGAATGTGTATTTTATCTCATTACTACTGATATATTGCAACGGAACAAGATGCAACACATTCCCACCCACCATAAAAGTCTTGTCCTTTTGCATCTCGGCAGTGGGGGCATGAAGAAGTCCCGTTGTACCGTATAGTGCCTGTGCCCGTCCTTGTAACGAACCTATCACAACCAAGCATAATAAAATTAGTTGTATTTTTCTACCCATCATTTTTTTTCATTTCCTCCCTTATCAACCTAGGTAAGGTCTTTACAAAGTTCCAATATCGAGGAACATTCTTTTGGGGATCTTCAAAGGCGCGATGCAACCATTCCAATTTCAACTTTAACATCCAATTAGGAGCACGTTTTACATTGCCTACCCCGGCATTAAAATTAAATATAGCTCCAAAACCAAACATTACTCCACGATTTAAATAAGGCTGCAGACGGCTCATAAACATTTCTTGCTTCGGAGCTCCTAAAGACACCCAAATAATATCCGGTCCATCCTCATTTATCATTTGCGCAATACCTTGATAATCGAATTCATCCACTTTTCTAAAAGGTAAGGTTTCAAAACGCATATTCTTTATTTTAGGATCTATTTTTGACAGATTATCTCTCAGCCCGGAAAGTACTTCCGGAGTATTACCCAAAAAGAACTGGCGATATCGGCACATCCGCACATATTTTATAAAAATATCAGCTCCTATATACGACTCCAAAGGCTCGTGATGAATATACCTCAATATTTTAGCAAGCACAGATCCGTCACAATTATTGACTAAGGCTCCATTCAACACTTTCAAAAAGTCAGGATTATTATTGGCAACAGTCAAATTATTGCTCTCAACCGAACAGACATATCCTACTGTTCCCTCTTCTATGGCGTTTTCTATGGTTTGCTCTAATTTTCTCTTATCAAATTCTAAACGGACATTAAAATATCTCTTCTCTTTCATAAAGCTACTCCTATAGTAATAAATTTTATCACCGAACAGGCTTGCAGGCTATGCCTGTAACCTGCCGGAATCAACAGATACGTTCCAGCCTTACAGATATACATTTCATCAACTATCATCATAAACCCTTCTCCTTCCATAAAATAATAATGCTCATCCATGGTAGGATGCACATGAATATCCACAAAATCACCTTTATGTAATTCTGTAATTGCTATTTGAGTAAGAGAAGAAGAAGTTTCCAGTGAAGAAAGAAGAACGGTTTTCAAACCAACATGATGGGAAGTAGAAACGGGAAGAATATCTGAAAATTCCTTTTGAATTATTGATGGCATCCGCTTTTTTCAATTTGGGATTTCACCCATTCATATTGCTGCCTCAAACCATCCTCCAAGGCCACTTTAGGTTCCCAACCTAATATTGTTTTTGCTTTGGTATAGTCCGCGCTGCGTGCCTTGTCTCCTTCCGGCTTGGTCGTATCATAAACTATTTCAATATTCTTGCCGGATATTTTCACGATGGTCTCAGCTATCTCTTTAATGGAAGTACATACGGAAGGACCTATCTGAATATAACCATGCCCCCATCCCTTTTCCAAAGCCAGACAAAGAGCTTCAACAATATCATCCACATGAATGAAAGCACGTCCTTGCGAACCACTGCCCCATACACTGAACGGCTCTTGGGGATAATTTACAGCTTTACGAATCAAAGCAGGAATCACCTGGCTTCTTTCTCCATAATCACAAGGAGAACCATATACATTATGAAACATCAAAGTACAGCAGGGAATCCCTATCTCCTTTTCTAAAAATCCAAGTTCAATCTGTCCCATCAATTTACTCCAACCATAAGCCGATTCAGGAAAAGCCGGAAAAAGTTCCTCTTCTTTTAAAGGAACCACATCCAAAGAATTCTGGCGTGTCAAAGGAAAGCTGCAAGCGGTTCCTACGTATATCAATCCTTTTACACGATCTTTTCCCGCTTTTCGTACAGAATTGAACACATGGGTATTGATTAGATTATTCAATCTGAACAATTCACCTTGATTGCCAAAAACGTAATCAATCCCGGCAACGATATCGGCCAAATGAATGACGTAATCCACATTGAACACAACACGGTCGCATTCATTCCCCACAGATAGATCGATGTTAAAGAAATGAGTATCTAAATCAATGACAGGCTTACCCGTTTCATCATTCAAATACTCTAATTTGCCACGCCACAGATTATCTATCACATAAACATCATTACCTTCTTTTACAAGACGCTTTACCAGGTTGGAGCCTATCATGCCACAACCGCCGGTCACTAAAATACTTCTCATACTTTTATCTTATTATCTAATTCATGGAATAATTGTAACCACTGAGAATAAATAGAATCAATAGAAAATTGCTTGCTTTTCTCTACAGCCTTTTCAGACATTGATTTCAAAAGTCCATTTGATGTCATTAATTTTTCCATATATTCTTTCATCATTACAGTATCAAAACCACCCTTATCATCAGGTTGAAGAATATATCCGTCTGTACCTGAGTTAATTATATCATATATGGCAGCATAACTTCCATATACAATTGGAACCACTCCCCAAGACATACCCTCCACAACAACAAGACCAAACCCCTCATATTCAGACGTTAGACATAATACAGAAGCCCTTCTATAATATTTTTCAGGATTCTGAAATCCCTCAAATGAAACACGTTCCAATTTTAATATATCAACTTTTTTTTTCAAGAAATCAGATTGAGGACCATCCCCAACAATAGTCAAACGCCAATCGGGGAATTTATGCTCCAAAAGATTCCAGGAATCAATTAATCGAAAAACAGCTTTTTCTTGGCTAAGCCGACCTACATATATAATTTCTTTTTCTTTTTTTTGCAGGCATTGATTCATTGTAAGTGTCAGTGGATTAGAAATAGCATATATTTTAGATAAATACCTCTTTCCCAAACCTATAAATTCAAGTAATTCTAATCTATAGTGTTCAGAAAGCACAATATATGCATCGCTATTCAGAAAAGAATATTTCATACTTTGTGAAGTTATGCACGTTACAAAATATTTAACAATTGATAGTATTTTTCGCTTTATCAGAAAATTGCTTTCACTAATCATTCTGTCAACCAATGTAATTTTACCATTACTATGAGGACAACTATGATAAACTGATATTCTTTTGATAGATAAGCCCCGTGAAGCTTTATAAGACAATTTAGCAAAAGTATACGGTAACCCCCATTGATTAATAATAAAATCAATATCACATTTGGCTAAAATTAAATGCAATCTATTTATATTTTGTTTTGAACATACGGGATATTGCAATATGTATATCGGAATATCCGAATTTAAAGCTCTCCTAACAGAATCTGGAGGAGTCTCAAATGAAACAAAGACAACTTTATGACCTTTATCAAAAAAATAATTAGCCAAAAAGTGACTAACCCGCTCAATGCCTCCTACATTATGCGTCTTTAGTAAAAAGAGAATATTCATTTTATATACGTTGTTGGGATCTGAGCCTACCTTTCCATAAATTGACCATCATTCGTTCCAGAAAGCTCATCCTTTTTCTGTTAGTTAAAACGTACTGGGCAGCATTGAAACACCCTTCCGAAAACCGATCTACATCCCAATCAGCTATTATATTCAAACTAGCCTTTTCCATCTCTCTTTGTTTCTGCACAGACAAAGCTCCTATAGCATGCATTGTTTTAACTATCTTCCCCATATCATAAGGAGAAAAAACATATCCATTTACTCCTTCTTGAACTAGTGTATCACAACATCCACACTCCGTACTTACTGTAACAATCTTTCCAGAAGCCATTGCCTCATTGACAACCATTCCCCAAGATTCCATTTTAAAACTTGGTAAATACAAAGCTTTAGCCTGAGACATTACCTGTTTTAATTTAGAATAAGGAAGAAAAGGAAGAAATATAATTCTTTCATCCTTATCTGCCAAGTGGACTAGAGATTCATGATCCGGCCCATCCCCAACCATAACTAAAGGAATCCTTCCTCCTTCTCTTATATATTGCTTGTAAGCCTTCAGCAGAAAAGAAAGATTTTTAAAAGGTACTTGACGGCTTATAGTTATAAAATACTCTTGTGGCAGAAATGAAAAGTCCTTATTTACAACTGAAGCATTCCAAAAAGAATTATCCGTAACATTCAAGCCATAAAAAATCTGTTCTTTTTTAAATCCCCAATATGCCAAAGTTTCATCATATGAAGGAGAAGGACAGAAAAAGGCATCAACACAGTGCAATAATTGTTTTTTTACAATACGATTTAGCGCATTACGATCAAATGTATTTAAATGAGTATTATTAAAAAGAATAATACCTTTATCATGGTGTTTAGCCCACTTCAAAGCAGCCGCAGCTGGAGGAAAAGCTATTGCACCAGCGAAAATCACATCAGGATTTATTTCATCTAATCGCTTTAGCAACGACTTGTGAATCTGTTTTATAGGTACATTATCATAAGTATACTGAGGTAGCAAAGTTACTACAAAAAAGTGAAATGCGGAAAGATATAGTGATAGAATTGAGTTACAGGGGTTTCAGTCGTGCTTCCGATTATTCGTGAAGCCATCGCAATCACCGCTGAAGCCAAATCAGGACGCCGCTACGTTACTTGTCCGTAACCATGCCCGAAAGGGCGACAAACGGACACGGACAGCGAAACAAGACGTTAAGGATTAGTGAGTTATTGACAACTCACGCAACAAATCCGGTTACGGAAAAAGATTGCGCCGTTCCTCCCCGTTTTGCGTACCGACACCGGACTCTTCACAAACTAATTTTGAACCTAAAAAAATTAAGGACGATGAAGAGTACATTTTCAGTTATCTACTACCTCAAGCGTCAGGTAGTGAAAAAGGACGGGACAGTGCCCGTCATGGGACGCATCACGGTGGACGGCAGCCAGACGCAGTTCAGTTGCAAACTGACCGTCGATCCCAAGCTGTGGGACACCAAAGGGGGACGTGTCACGGGCAGAAGCTCGGCGGCACTCGAAACGAACCGCATGCTCGATAAGATGCGTGTGCGCATCAACAAACATTATCAGGAAATCATGGAGCGTGACAACTTCGTCACAGCGGAAAAGGTCAAGAACGCCTTTCTCGGACTGGAACACCGCTACCACACGCTGATGCAGGTGTTCCGGCAGCACAACGAGGACTACGGGAAACAGGTGGAGGCCGGTATGAAAGCCAAAGGCACGCTCTTGAAGTACAAGACCGTTTACAAGCACCTGCAAGAGTTCCTCACCATCCGCTACCGCGTGAAGGACATCGCCCTGAAAGAGCTTACGCCCGCTTTCATTTCCGATTTTGAAATGTTCCTGCGCACTGACAAACACTGCTGCACCAACACCGTGTGGCTGTATGTCTGCCCGCTCCGGACGATGGTGTTCATCGCCATCAACAACGAGTGGCTCACGCGCGACCCGTTCAGGGAGTATGAAATCAAGAAGGAAGAAACGACCCGCAGCTTCCTGACGAAAGAGGAAATCCGGCTGCTGATGGAGGGCAGGCTGAAGAACGCCAAGCAGGAGCTATACCGTGATTTATACCTGTTCTGCGCATTCACGGGCCTGTCGTTCGCCGACATGCGCAACCTGACGGAAGAGAATATCCGCACCTATTTCGATGAACACGAGTGGATAAACATCAACCGCCAGAAAACAGGTGTCGTTTCCAATATCCGGCTGCTTGACATAGCCAAGCGCATCATCGACAAATACCGGGGTCTGTGCGGGGACGGGAGGATATTCCCCGTGCCGCACTACATGACCTGCCTGTACGGAATCCGTGCCGTCGCCAAGCGTTGCGGCATCACCAAGCATATCACGTGGCATCAAAGCCGCCACACGGCAGCCACGACGGTGTTCCTCTCCAACGGAGTGCCTATCGAAACTGTGAGTTCCATGCTGGGACACAAGAGTATAAAAACGACGCAGATTTACGCTAAGATAACCAAAGAGAAACTCAACCAAGACATGGAGAACCTTGCCGCGAGATTGAACACGATTGAGGAATTTGCAGGTTGCACCATCTAAAAAAGAAAAGCCATGAAACGTGACATAATCATCATAGAGGACAAGGCGGTCCGCGTAACCGGTAACGAGATATGGATGACCGCCGGAGAAATCGCCGGGCTGTTCCATACGGGCGTCCCGGCAGTGAACGCCGCCATCAGGGCCGTTCTAAAGACGGACGTGCTGAGCGATTACGAGGTATGCCGCTACATACAGCTCGAAAACGGTCTTTACGGGGATGTTTACTCGCTTGAAATCATCATCCCCGTCGCCTTCCGGCTGAACACTTACTGCACACACGTGTTCCGCACGTGGCTGGTGGGCAAGGCACTCTCGAAGGAGAAGCGGCAGGCATACGTGATGTTCATCCAGAACGGAAAAGCCGGGTATTGCTGAACATATAGATAGACGAAAAAAGGAAACGGACAACTCCATCGGGGCTATCCGTTTCCTTTTTTAATGCAGTCGCCTTATTCCAGCGGCTTGCGGTAATTCGCCTCCAACAGTTCCCGCAGCCCCGATTCGGGGTAAAGCACCTTCCCGCCTAAAAGGATAAAGGGCAGCACCCTGTTGTTTCGGTACTCCTGCAAGGTGCGGCGGCTGACACGAAGCAGTTCCGCCACCTCCCTGTCCGTCAGGTAACGCTCCCCGTCCAGCGGCGGGCGGTAACTTTCCAGAAAGGCGGAGAGCCATTTGGAGCCTTTGCGCATATTCTGCACCACGGTGGCAAGCGGCTCGTCCTCCATCGTAAACACTTCATTGTTCTCGTTCATCATAACTTCGGATTCAGTGGGTTGTGAATAATAAAAATCAAATCATCTTCTGCCGGGATAGAGCGTGCCGATAAGCGGAATCAGTCGTCTGACCTCCTCCGGCTTGTAATAGAACCTGCGGTTAATCTGCGAGTAGCCGATAAGCCGCCTGTCGCGCAAGGTCTGCAACGTGCGCGGGCTGATCCTCAACTGCCCGCAGACCTCCTCGCCCGTGAGCCACCTTTCCAGCCGCCCTCCGTCGCTCTTGCGCCTCAGGGCGGCAACCTTCTCCGAGAGGGCGTTGAAGGACGCCACCATCATCTCGAAGGTCCTTTTCTCGATAGATACTATTTCCATAAGCAAAACATTTCAGAGTTTGCCGCAAAGGTAACGAAGCCGCCATGAACACGTGCCGTTTCACGCTAAAAGGCTGTATGTTGCGCTGTCTGTCCGGGTTACGGAGCCATTTCCCATAAAAATCTTACGTGAGACACGTAGTGAGCTGTTAAAGCCCCTTTTGTTTATTGCCGAATTTTGCCACAGAAGCCAAAAGAAAGGACTGAATATGAAAGTGATAACAATGGAAAGTTCCGCCTTCACCACATTGACGGAACAGATAGCCGAGATAGCGGCACACGTGCGTGCCGTTTCCGGCGGGAGGAAGGAAGAAGCTCCCGACAGGCTGCTCACCACCCGCGAGGCGGCGCACCTGCTTAACGTGAGTTGCCGCACCCTCCAGCGTATGCGCAGCGAACAGCGCATCGCCTATGTCGTGCTTCGCGGCAAGTGCCGCTACCGGCAGTCTGAAATCGACCGCCTGCTTGCGGACTGCACCGTGGTGGAGGACGCGGTGACACCGACGGAACTGAAACGCAACCACACGCTGCGCACAGGTGGCAACAGAACCAAAGGAAGGAGGACGTGACGTATGGAACTGCTTACCCGAAACAATTTCGAGAGCTGGATGCGGAAACTGACGGAACGGCTCGACCGTCAGGACGAACTGCTGCTCTCCTTGCAGCCGTCCGGCAAAGCCCCGGACCCGATGGACCGTATCAGGATGTTCGACAACCAGGACCTCTGCATGCTGCTCCAGATCAGCAAGCGCACCCTGCAACGCTACCGCAGCATCGGCGCGCTGCCCTACAAGACGCTCGGCAAAAAGACCTATTACAGCGAGGAGGACGTGCTGGAGTTTCTTTCCAACCATGTCAAGGACTTCAAAAAGGAAGATATAGCCTTCTACAAGGCTCGTATCCATAATTTCTTTCAAAAATAACCATTAAAACATTTTTCAGATGGCAAAGAAAAAAGACGAAAAGGACGTGCTGATTGTCCGTGACGAGAAGACGGGCGAAATCAGCGTGGTAGCCGGGCTGAACGCCGACGGCACACCAAAGCGCATCCCCGCGAAAGCGGAGAACGCGCAGAGTTTCCTGCAATTCGACCGCCACGGCGACGTGCTGGACAACTTCTTCAAGAACTTCTTCCGGCAGTGCAAGGAACCCAGCCGCTTCGGTTTCTACCGGATTGCGGCCGACCAAGCCGACAAGCTGCTGGAGGTGATGAAGGAACTGCTCAAGGACCCCGACGCCAACAAGGAGATGCTCGCCTCCCACAAGGTGGACACCTCGGATTACGAACAGAAGGTGCAGGAGGAACAGGCGGCTGAAAAGCCGGAACAGAAACAGGAAGAACCTAAAAAACAGGAAGAAATGGAACAGAAAAATGAACAGAATCAGGAAAGCCCGCAGCAGACGCAGGGCAACCGGGGCTACCAGCCCATCGACGAGAGCAAGATCAACTGGCAGGAGCTGGAAGAGAAATGGGGTGTAAGACGCGACGACCTTGAGAAGTCGGGCGACCTGACCAAGATGCTCAACTACGGCAAGTCCGATTTGGTGAAAGTGTCGCCCAATTTCGGCGGCGAGGCTTTCGAGCTGGACGCCCGCCTCTCCTTCAAGAAAGACAGCGAGGGTAATGTCAGCCTTGTGCCGCACTTCATACGCAAGGAGCAGAAGCTCGACGAGTACAAGGAACACAAGTTTTCCGACGAAGACCGTAAGAACCTGCGCGAAACGGGCAACCTCGGCAGGGTCGTGGACATCGTGGACAGGGAAACGGGCGAGATCATCCCCTCGTTCATCAGCATAGACCGCAAGACGAACGAGATTACCGACATCCCGGCAAACAAGGTGCGCATACCGGAGCGCATCGGAAAGACGGAAATCACCAAGCAGGAACAGGACATGCTCCGCGCCGGGCTGCCCGTGCGCAACAAACTTATCGAGCGCAAGGACGGCAGGAAGTTCGTCACCACCCTTCAGGTGAACGTGGAGCAGCGCGGCGTGGAGTTCGTGCCGGGGACCGGCAGGTCGCCCCATGCCGCACAGGCACAGGAAACGAAGAACAACCCCGCACAGCGACAGGCACAGGACGCGGAGAATGCCGCAGCCATACAGAACGGGCAACGCCGCAACTCGTGGACGAACGCCGACGGCAGCATCCGCCCCATCAGCAAATGGAGCGGCGTTGAGTTCACCGAGCAGCAGAAAGCCGACTACGTGGCGGGCAAAGCCGTGAAACTGGAGAACGTGACCGACAAGCAGGGCTTCCACGCCACGATGTACATCAGGTTCAACCCGGAGAAGGGACGCCCGTACCGCTACGACACCGACCCCGACAACGCGCAGAAGGTCGCACCCTCCAACGAGAGCCGCACGCAGGTGGCTGTGAACAGCGAGGGCAAGACCAACGAGGCGACCAAGAACCTGAAAGAGCCGTTGCAGAAAGAACAGACCGTCCCGAAGGACACCGCGCAGCAACAGCAGGAAACCCCAAAAAAGAAAAACAACAAGGGTATGAGGATGTAATCCCGTGTCCGCCACTGAATCCAAAGTAACATTTATAAACATCAATCCAAGAAAATATGAAGACAATCATTGCTGAAAAGCCATCCGTGGCACGTGAGATCGCCCGCATCGTCGGAGCTACAAAGAGAGAGGAAGGATATTTCGAGGGAGGCGGCTACGCCGTGACATGGGCGTTCGGACACCTCCTCCAGCTTGCCATGCCCGACGGCTACGGCATACGCGGCTTCGTCCGCGACAACCTGCCCGTCATACCGGATACCTTTACGCTCGTTCCCCGTCAGGTAAAGATGGGCAAGGGCTACAAGCCCGACAGCGGCGTAGTGTCGCAGATCAAGACCGTCGCCCGGCTATTCAAGGAAAGCGAACAGATCATCGTGGCGACCGACGCGGGGCGCGAGGGAGAGCTTATCTTCCGATACCTCTACCATTACACCGGATGCGCCACGCCTTTCGTGCGCCTCTGGATAAGCTCGCTCACCGACAAGGCTATCCGCGAGGGATTACGCAACCTCGAAGCGGGCGACAAATACGACAACCTCTACCTTGCCGCCAAAGCGCGGAGCGAATCCGACTGGCTCGTGGGCATCAACGGCACGCAGGCACTCTCCATCGCCGCCGGACACGGCACATATTCCGTCGGGCGGGTGCAGACACCCACGCTGGCGATGGTGTGCGCACGCTATTGGGAGAACCGCCGCTTCACGCCCGAACCCTTCTGGCAGCTCCATATCGCAACAGACGGTTGCGACGAAGGAGTGGTGAAGTTCTCCTCTTCCGAGAAATGGAAAGAGAAAGAACCTGCCACAACGCTATATAATAAGGTAAAGGAAGCAGGCACAGCCACCGTCACGAAAGCCGAGCGCAAGGAGAAGACGGAGGAAACACCACTTCTCTACGACCTGACCACGCTCCAGAAGGAAGCGAACGCCAAGCACGGCTTCACCGCCGAACATACGCTTGAAATCGCGCAGAAGCTCTATGAAAAGAAACTTGTCACCTATCCGAGAACCGGCAGCCGCTACATCCCCGAAGACGTGTTCGCCGAAATCCCCAAGCTGCTCTCCTTCATAGGCAGCCTGCCCGAATGGAAAGAGAAAGTCAATCCGAAGGCAGTGCCGACACGCCGCAGCGTGGACGGCGGCAAGGTGACGGACCACCACGCCCTGCTCGTCACGGGCGAGAAGCCGCTGTTCCTCTCCAAAGAGGACAATACCGTCTATCAGATGATTGCCGGGCGCATGATCGAGGCTTTCTCCGAAAAATGCGTCAAGGACACCGCCACCGTCACGGCGGAATGTGCCGGAGTGGAGTTCGTGGCAAAAGGCTGCATCATCAGGCAAGCCGGGTGGCGTGCCGTCTATGGCGTGGAAGACAAGGAGGAAACCGCCATCCCCGGCTGGCGGGAAGGCGACACGCTGCCGCTGAAAGGCTGCTCCATCACGGAGGGCAAGACCAAGCCCAAGCCGCTGCATACCGAAGCCACCCTGCTGTCCGCTATGGAAACGGCCGGCAAGGAGATAGAGGACGATGCGCTGCGTCAGGCTTTGAAGGACTGCGGCATCGGCACGCCCGCCACCCGCGCTGCCATCATCGAAACGCTCTTCAAGCGCGGCTACATGGAACGCTGCAAGAAGTCGCTTGTGCCGACTGAAAAAGGGCTTGCCCTCCATTCGGTCGTGAAGGCGATGCGCATCGCCGACGTCGCCATGACGGGCGAATGGGAGAAGGAGCTGGCACGCATTGAGCGCGGGGAGCTGCCTGCCGACACCTTCCGCAAGGAGATAGAGGCTTACACGCGGGAGATCACTTCCGAACTGCTCTCGTGCGACAAGCTGTTCTCCCGCAGGGATTCCGGCTGCAAGTGTCCCAAGTGCGGAACCGGCACGATGCAGTTCTACGGCAAGGTTGTCCGCTGCGACAACGCGGAGTGCGGGCTGCCCGTGTTCCGCCTGAAGGCGAACCGCACCCTCACCGATGACGAGATCAAAGACCTGCTCACCGACGGGCACACGAAGCTGCTCAAAGGTTTCAAAAGCAAGCAGGGAAAGAGCTTCGATGCCATAGTCGCCTTTGACGGGGACTACAACACGACTTTCGTGTTCCCCGAAAGGAAAAATAAGGCAACCTCTACGAGAAGAAGAAAATAATGAGTAACTTTGCCACTGGTTCAGAGTAATGAATTGTTCTTCGATACCGGATTACACTCATACTTTGGATTTAGTGGTGGCACTCGGAGGGATACCGAGTGCCTTTTCTTTCTCCTTTTCAGACGATTATCCATGTCATTATCAATCCACTAAATTCCAAAGTAATGAACAACAAGAAGAAAAACGAGGGTCAGACCGACTTTTCCTACTACGGTCTGTACCTGCTGGACTATCTCAGAACAAACAGGTTTGAACAGGCAACCGACGAAGCCTTCATCCGTGAACGCGCCGACCGTGCCGCCGGAACGTATGAACGGGCAATGCTCGAAGGCTATCCTGCTGCCGGTGCGCAGGAACTGGCGATGCGCACGCTGCTGGAGGGGCTTCGCTACTCCAAGTACGCCATCCTGCGCGAAGTCGTGGAAAACGAGTTTGCCGACGATGTGCCGGAAGCGGAGCGTGAATCCTTTACCCGGAAACTGCTTCCGCTTGTCGGAAACGTATTCTCCATTTATGACCTTGCGGACGACAACTTCGCCCTGTCGCCCGATTACGACCTGCTCTATACGGAGCTGACGGGGGCTGTCGTCCTTTATATCGACGAGTATGGCGTTTAACCGCAAACAACGGCTGCGGGACAATATCGAGGCGATACGGACGGCATTCATCCTTGACAGGGAACGGAGAACGGCAACCCCCGAAGAACGTGCGGTACTTCAAAAGTATTGCGGTTTCGGCGGGCTGAAATGTATCCTGAACCCGGCAAGGGAACTGACGGACGCCGTCCACTGGGCGAAATCCGACCTCGAACTGTTTGCCCCTACTGCGGAACTGCACAGGCTGGTACGCGGGAACAGCAAGGACGATACGCAGTACAAGCGGTATGTGGACTCGCTGAAAGCGTCCGTGCTGACAGCCTTCTACACCCCGAAAGAGATAACCGACACCATAGCCGATGTGCTGGCGGATTACGGTGTCCGCCCAGCCCGCGTGCTGGAACCGTCGGCGGGTGTCGGCGTGTTCGTGGACGCCGTGCTGCGGCACAGTCCCGATGCGGATGTGATGGCGTTTGAGAAAGACCTCCTCACGGGTACTATCCTGCGGCAGCTCCACCCCGACAAAAAGATGCGCATAGACGGTTTTGAGAAAATTGAAAAGCCGTTCAACAACTATTTCGACTTGGCGGTGTCCAACATCCCGTTCGGTGACATAGCCGTGTTCGACGCCGGATTTCAAAGGAGCGAATCTTTCGGCAGGCGTTCGGCGCAAAAAGCCATCCACAATTATTTTTTCCTGAAAGGGCTGGACACAGTGCGCGACGGCGGCATCGTGGCGTTCATCACCTCGCAGGGGGTATTGAACAGCTCCAAGACCTCCGTACGCGACGAGCTGTTCCGTCAGGCGAATCTGGTATCGGCGATCCGCCTGCCCAACAACCTGTTTTCGGACAATGCGGGGACAGAGGTGGGCAGCGACCTTATCGTACTGCAAAAGAACCTGCGCAAGACGGAACTGTCGCAGGACGAACGGCTGATGACCGTGATACAGACGGACACGAAGACAAACCTGACGGACAACGCCTATTTCATCAGCCATCCCGAACGTATCGTGCATACGACCGCAAAACTCGACACCGACCCTTACGGCAAGCCCGCTATGGTCTATACGCACGAGGGCAAGACGGCAGGCATCGCGGAGGACCTGCGCCGTATGCTTGACGAGGACTGCCACATGAGGCTTGCCATGCGCCTGTATTCGGGCGCAATCGGGCAAGCGGGGGAGCGAAAAGCGGTTGCCGTTGAAACCAAGCCGGAACAGCCTGCCATGAAGCCGGAAGCGACAATTACGGCACGGACGGAAGAAGCCCGAACCGAAAAACCGCAACCGATAGAGGAAAAGCCGGAGATAGAGCCCCGCAAACCGAATTATCAGGCGGGCGTGCAGCTCTCCCTGCTCGACCTCTGGGGAATGACGGAGGAAGTCCGCAAGCCGGAATCCCCCAATAAGAAAAAGGCGTCGAAAAAGGAAAGCACGGCAAAACGCGCCGTCCCCAAACCGAAACCGCAGGTTACCGCCGCGCCTCCCGTTGAAACCGTCAAGCCTGCAACCGGAAGCAAGGAGGCAAAGCCGGATAATATCGTCAAACAAAGCGACCCTGACGATATTTACGCCACGCTGGACTGGGACACCAATCCGCCCATCAACGGCTTCTATGAAACGATGATGAGCCTGACGCCGGAGCGGCGCAAGGTCCTACGTCTTGAAGCGGAACGGCACAGACAGGAACAACTGAAAAAGTCGGGTGTCAAGGACACGCTGAATCCTGCCTTTGTGCCTTCGTTTGATAACAAGCCGGAGAAGGAAACGGCACAACAACCCGAAGCACAGCCGGAGGCAACTCCCGTTCCCGTTACGGACAATAGCCCAAGTGAGCAGGCAGCCACTTCACTTTTCCCTGAATTTGAACCGGAAAAGCCGAAGGAGGAAGCCCCCGACCTTACGCCGCGCCCCTACCACCGCACGCCGGAAATGCACCTGCGTGAAGGCTCGCTGGTGGCAAGCAGGGCACGCGACATCGGTTATCTGAAGGACATCACGCCCTACGGCGCGACATTCCATCCGCTCGGGCTGACGGGCTTCCAGAAGGAGAAGGCGTTGCTGTATGTGTCGCTCCGTGACGCATACGAGCGGCTGTACCGCTATGAAACGAACAGGCGCGAGGCAAATCCCGTGTGGCGTGAACACCTGAACACCTGCTACGACGAGTTTGTCATGCGCTACGGCAACCTCAACGCCAGACAGAACGTGAAGTTAGTGATGATGGATGCCGGAGGGCGCGACATCCTTTCGCTGGAACGTGCGGAGGACG
>OFMJ01001651.1_pt1 | contig 15928 bp, 13 predicted proteins | sample 1541801 | NCBI WGS metagenome assembly OFMJ01 (sample SAMN04209234, study PRJEB22552) | human gut metagenome | biome: gut; material: feces | host: Homo sapiens | place: USA: Oklahoma
TAAAATTCACATTATTCGGAAGACGATCTGTTCTATGACCGTTCAATCTTGCATACGGAATCTCTTTCTCGATCCTTTCAATCATATAATCCCGAAGTTCTTTTTCTTTATCGGTTCTTTCTTTCATCGTATCAACTGCGCGTTTCACTGCAGTTCCGATTCCAATAATTCCCGGTACATTCTCTGTCCCGGCACGTCTTTTCCTTTCCTGTGCACCACCATGCACAAAGGAACGAATCTTCACACCTCTTCTAATATAGAGGAAACCGATTCCTTTCGGTCCGTTTAATTTATGTCCGCTGGCACTTAACATATCAATATGACATTCATCTACATTGATCGGAATCTGACCAAAAGCTTGTACCGCATCTGTATGGAATAAAATACCATGCTCTTTTGCAATTTCACCGATTTCTTTAATCGGTTCAATCGTACCAATCTCATTATTTGCAAACATAATAGAAATTAAAATAGTTTCCGGTCTGATCGCCGCTTTTAAATCTTCTAATTTTACAACACCATTTTCATCCACATCCAAATAGGTGACTTCAAATCCATTTTTTTCAAGATATTCTGCTGTATGAAGAATCGCGTGGTGTTCGATCTTTGTTGTAATGATATGATTTCCTTTTTCTTTATACGCTTCTGCTGTAGCTTTGAGCGCCCAGTTATCAGCCTCGGAACCTCCTGCCGTAAAATAAATTTCATTTCCTTTGGCACCTAAAACGTCTGCAATAATCTCTCTCTGCTTTGTGATCTCATCCTTATTTCGGGAAGCAAAGCTATATACGCTGGAAGGGTTTCCATAATACTCTGTAAAGTACGGAAGCATTGCCTCAAGAACTTCCGGCGCAGTTTTTGTTGTTGCAGCATTGTCTAAATAAATAAATTTATCCATTTTCCTACCTCCTGGTCTAATTATTGCAGTCTCTATGCTCGCATGCCCCATCTTTTTTGATGGCTTTACTCTCCTCTACGAGCTTGTCTAATTTTATCTCATCTACTGTCTGATTTATACTCTCATTGATTTTCTGCCAAACATACTTTGTAACACAACCACCGGAAGCTTCGCATCCTTCTTCCACAAATCCGGAGCATTCCACCGGATTCAAGTTCCCTTCCAGTGCTCTTAAAACATCCCCGACAGAAATATCCTTTTGATTTTTCGCAAGTACATAGCCGCCTCCGGCTCCACGAATGCTTTTCACCAACCCGGCCTTTTTCAACATAGCCATAAGCTGCTCGAGATAACGTTCTGAAATTCCTTGTCTCTCTGAAATACAACTGATGGAAACCGGTTCTACCTCGCTGTATCTTGCTAGATCAATCAAAGCTCTAAGTCCATATCTTCCTTTTGTTGACAGTTTCAATTTTTCACCTTCTTTAAGCTTTTCTTAATCCCTACTATTTTACTAGGATTTCCTTTTGTAGAATATCATTCCATTTTAGTTCTGTCAAGGTCATTTCTGTAATATATTTGTATAGAAAACGATACAAGGTGACACTATGTCCAAAAAAGACACTATTATCAAGGGTACATTTATTTTAACCATCACAGGATTTCTGAGCCGTTTCATCGGCTTTTTTTACCGCATTTTCTTGAGCAGAACATTCGGCGAGGAGGGTGTTGGATTATACCAACTCGTTTTTCCTATTTTTGCTCTTGGATTTTCTTTTACCGCCGCCGGCATTGAAGTAGCGCTTTCCCGCCTGGTGGCTCAGAAACTCTCTCTTGGAAAAACAGCAGAAGCCAGACAAAGTCTATTCACTGGATTATTTTTCTCCTTTTCTCTCTCGCTTACAGTGATGATACTAATTCAAACGAATGCTTTATGGCTTGCCGAACATGTCTTGCGTGATATCCGATGCGGCAATCTTTTGGTTTCCTTGTCCTACATTTTTCCATTTGCATCCATACATAGTTGTATCTGTGGCTATTATCTCGGGTTAAAACGCACAAAACGTCTGGCAATTTCTCAACTTATAGAACAGATTGTCCGTGTTCTTTCCGTATACCTTATCTGCATTACCATGCTAAGGAATAACTCGCCTCTTTCTGTCAATATTGCCGTTATCGGTCTTGTACTCGGAGAAATCGGTTCTGCCCTCTACTGCATTCTAACTTTTGAAAAAACCGGACGCATTTCTCCAACCGGAACTGTACTTAAAACAGATCACCATTCCTTTTCCCGGATGAAAGAACTTCTCTCTCTTTCCATTCCTTTAACCGCCAATCGGGTATTGCTGAATGTACTGCAGAGTATCGAGGCCGTGTCTATCCCAGGTTCTCTTATTCTATTTGGGCTTTCAAACTCTGAAGCTTTGAGTCTTTACGGCGTTCTTACCGGAATGGCTATGCCTTGTATTTTTTTCCCTTCCGCACTCACCGGCTCCATTGCAACCATGCTTCTTCCTACCATTGCGGAAGTGCAAACGCAAAACAACCGCAACGCTTTGATTGGACTAATCAGAAAAGTAACCGGCTGTGTCTTCTTCCTTGGCTGTCTTTGCACCGCAGGCTTTCTATTCACCGGTAATTTTATAGGAAACTTGCTATTCCACAGCGGCACTGCCGGAAAATTTATCGTTACTCTAGCCTGGATTTGTCCTTTTATGTATGCAAATACCACTTTGATCAGTATTTTAAATGGACTAGGTAAAGTTTCTTCTTCTCTTTTTATCAACACATGCGGCCTATGTCTGCGGATATTTAGTGTATTTTTCCTAATTCCGGCTTTTGGAATCATTGGTTATCTTTGGGGTCTTTTAGGCAGCCAGGTTCTGATCAGTGTCCTTTCCATACTCACATTGAAAAAATATTTTTCTTCACATTGAATATCCATACATTTACTTCATAAAAACTATGCAGCTCATGCAATAAAAAAATCTCCCACAGGATTCCACGTTTTCAGTACTGGATATTCTGTGGGAGATTTTTTATTTTCTTTCTGTTTTCCGTTTGGATTCTTCGTTCATCCCGACTAACTACATTGCATTGATAAACATCTTCATCAAGATAGGATTGACATAAACTTCTGATATAATTCCAAGTGCCATCGTAAGAGTGACAAAAATAGTTTTCCCCCTATTCCAAGATGAAACCGGATAGGTATAGAAATACCATAGAAGGACAACATATGCCATAATGTAAAACACAAACTGAGGAGTAAGCCCAATCAAGCAAAGTAGTACCCCTTTTACACCTAGTTGCATAATTGCCGCTACAAGCAACATTCCGCTTGAAAATCCCACCCATATAAACCAAAAAACTACCGCAATTTTCCTAAACTTCGTCTGCCCTACGAGAAATAATCCTGCAAGGGGCAGCAGACGCACTTGCAATATGTAGAGCATATACTCCTCTGCAACCACCTCAATGGAAATATATTGACTCAAAAAATATTCACTAAAAATACCTGTGGATGTAACATAATTTTTCGCAACGATATTCGCATATAAAATTCCAATCAAAAAACCCGCCATATAGAAAGCAGTAACATACTTTTTCCGTTGTTGTATCTTCATACAAATTCCTCCATTCATTCCGATACTTCATTATATGCCGGGTCTTGTCTTTTATTCTATTTTCTATATTTCGTATCATATGCAAGAATAGCGGATATGGTCTTTGCGTCCTGTAGTTCCCCTTTGAAAATCTTTTCTTTCAAATCGTCTACAGAGTATGCCTTCACATCAATAAATTCATCCTCATCCAGATTTTGTTTTGCCGGTATCAAATCCGTAGCAACATACACATCTATTTTCTCATTTGTAAATGCTACCCATGTGCAAAGTGTCATAAGAAATTCCAGCTTGCCCGGCTTATATCCGGTCTCTTCTTCCAACTCTCTTGCCGCACATACAGAAGTCTCCTCTGAAATATCATCCAGCTTCCCCGCCGGAATTTCCAACGTATCCCGATCCAATGCATTCCGATATTGTTTTACCATCAAAATTTTCCCTTCAGATGTCACCGGAACAACCGCAGCCGCACCATCATGATTGATAAAATCCCATTTTGCAATTTTCCCATTTGGAAGCTCTACTTCATCCATATAGACTTTCACAATACTTCCTTCGTATTTTAACTCCCGTTTCATTCTTTTCATTTTTTCGCTCATTACTGCTTCCTCATCTTTTTAATATTACTATATCAAAATTCTCGAATGATATAGATTTAAAGGCTTGATTTCCCCTTGCACCAATCACCTAGTATTCGGCAGGATATTATAAGAAATAATAAAAACGAGGAAAGTAAGAAAACTCTGTATTTTCATTACTTTCCTCATGTTTTTGTTGTAAATTCTTATTATTTCGCGTAATCTGTAACACGTGATTCACGAATTACATTCACCTTAATCTGACCTGGATATTCCAATTCAAATTCAATCTGTTTTGAAATATCTCTTGCCAAAAGTACCATATCTTCATCAGATACCTGTTCTGGAACTACCATAATACGAATCTCTCTACCTGCCTGAATAGCAAAAGATTTATCAACACCCTTAAACTGGTTTGCGATATCTTCTAATTGTTTCAATCTGTTTGTATATGTTTCTAATGTTTCTCTTCTTGCACCCGGTCTTGCGGCAGAAATTGTATCTGCTGCCTGTACCACGCATGCAATCAAAGATGTCGGTTCTACATCTCCATGATGAGATTCAACCGCGTTAATAACTGTTGCTGATTCTTTATATTTTCTACATAAATCAACACCAATCTGAATATGTGATCCTTCCACATCATGATCAATAGACTTACCAATATCATGTAAAAGTCCTGCCCTTTTAGCCATTCTGACATCCAATCCGATCTCACCGGCTAAAAGTCCTGCTAATTGGGCTACTTCGATAGAATGCTTCAATGCATTCTGACCATAGCTTGTACGGAATTTCATACGTCCAAGGAGGCGGACAAGTTCTGGATGAATACCATGCACTCCTACCTCAAGTGCTGCATTCTCTCCTTCCTCACGGATCATAGTCTCGACTTCTTTCTGCGCCTTCTCTACCATTTCTTCAATTCTTGCCGGGTGAATTCTTCCATCAAGAATCAGTTTTTCAAGTGCTATTCTTGCAACTTCCCTGCGTATTGGATCAAATCCGGAGAGAACAACCGCTTCCGGAGTATCATCAATGATCAGTTCTACACCCGTCATAGTCTCCAATGTACGGATATTACGACCTTCTCTACCAATGATTCTTCCTTTCATTTCATCGCTCGGGAGTTGTACTACAGAAATTGTAGTCTCTGCAACATGATCAGCAGCACACTTCTGAATGGCTGTAACAACATATTCCTTTGCTTTCTTAGCAGCCTCTTCTTTTGCCTGGTTTTCCAACTCTTTGATCATTTTTGCAGTGTCATGCTTCACATCGTCTTCAACAGTTTTTAACAGATATTCTTTTGCTTGTTCGGAGGTCAGTCCTGAGATTCTTTCAAGTTCCTGTACTCTTTGTTTATTCAGCTCTTCTACTTTTGCCTCTTTCTGCTTCAAGTATTCTTCTTTCGCAATGAAGCTTGCCTCACGCTGTTCAATGGCGTTTGACTTCTTATCAAGTGACTCTTCCTTAGCAAGAACACGTTTCTCGTAACGCTGAAGCTCTGCTCTGCGTTCTTTCGTCTCTTTTTCCAGCTCATTCTTAGTCTTGATAGATTCTTCTTTTACTTCTAAAAGAGCCTCTTTCTTAGTTGTCTCCGCTGTTTTTAATGCATCATCTATAATCTCTCTTGCTCTGCTTTCTGCATTTCCAATCTTAGAATCTGCATTCTTCTTCAAATTGGAAACCGTCACAAAGTGAGTAATCACAGCCGTTACAATTAATGTAATAACCACAGCAACGATTATACTAATAAAATCTGGCACAGGAGCACCTCCTTATTTAATTTTCATTGTACAAATACAACACTTAAATTTTATACTGTTTTTACATATCTGTCAAGCATTCCAGTCAGAAACTTGTATTACCTGACGAATCCCATCATAAGAAAATCCTTTTCTGGCAAGATATCCATAAAGCTTTTGTTTTTCCAAATCCGTTGCTTTTTGGATATCAAATCTTTTCTTACGCAATATTTCCTTTATGGCTGCCGTCTCATCTATATCTTCATAACATTCTTCCATAGCAGCATCAATCTCATCTCTCGCGACCCCTTTTCGACAAAGTTCTGCGTAAATTTCCTTTTTACTCTTGCTTTTCTGACGACTTGTAATGTATCTTCTGGCATAGGATGCATCTCCAATATAACCAAAAGACTTTACATATGCGATTGCCTGTTCAACGATATCTTCTGGATACAGACCTTGTTTCAGTTTTGTTCTAAGTTGGGACTCTGTTCTATCCATATCATTTAACAAATGAAGCGCACGAAGTTTTGCGCGTTTTAAAATCACTTCTTCTTTTATCTTTTGAAAGATTTCCCTTGTTATCTCCTGCTCTGCAACAATCCGGTAACGAGACAATTCGCCTTTGTATAACACAAAGGCGAATTGATCATCCACATATACCTTAAATTTCGTTTTTGTCACAGACTCTATCTTTGTGACTTTCATTTTCTATTCTTCCTCGTCTTCCTTAGGAACGCCTAGTCCATAATGCGCTCTTACCTTCGCTTCCAGTTCCTCCAAAACCTCCGGATGCTCTGTAAGATACGTCTTTGCATTTTCGCGTCCCTGTCCAATCTTCTCTCCATTGTAGGCATACCATGCACCGCTTTTATTTACAACATCAATGCTTGTTGCCAAATCCAGAACATCTCCTTCTTTGGAAATACCTTTTCCAAACATAATATCAAATTCTGCTTCCTTAAACGGTGGTGCAATTTTATTCTTCACAATCTTCACACGAGTGCGGTTACCAACCATCTCACCTGCCTGCTTTAATGTCTCTGTTCTTCTTACATCCATACGCACAGACGCATAGAACTTAAGAGCACGGCCACCTGTCGTTGTCTCCGGATTCCCGAACATGACTCCGACCTTCTCACGAAGCTGATTAATAAATACAACCACGCAGTTTGATTTACTGATCACAGGTGTCAGTTTACGAAGCGCCTGGGACATCAATCTCGCCTGGAGCCCGACGTGGCTGTCTCCCATGTCTCCTTCAATCTCCTGTCTTGGAACAAGTGCGGCTACCGAGTCAATTACGACAATATCCATGGCTCCTGAGCGGACCATTGTCTCTGCGATCTCAAGAGCCTGATCACCACTATCCGGTTGTGAAATATATAATTCGTCAATATCTACCCCTATATTTTTTGCATAAACCGGATCTAGCGCATGTTCCGCATCAATAAATCCGGCAATTCCTCCTCTTTTCTGTACTTCTGCAATCATATGTAGTGTAACAGTTGTTTTACCACTGGATTCCGGTCCGTAAATCTCGATTACACGCCCCTTCGGAACTCCTCCCAATCCGAGAGCAAGATCCAAACTTAAAGAACCTGTAGGTACTGTCTCTACAGATACATTCGCGCCTGCATCGCCAAGCTTCATAACCGTCCCTTTTCCAAAATCTTTCTCCAATTTAGATATCGCCGCATCCAGCGCCTTTAATTTATCGTCTGTTGCCATAACAATCTTTTCTCCTTTATCGCGAACTTATGTTCGTTTTCTATTAATATACTATTATAGTTTCATAAAGTTGTCAACACTTAATTTGCAAATTATCAACTAACCTGATCATATCGTAGCACACACAATTTGTTTTGTCATTGGACGGATAGTCCAAACATATCAGCATCATAAAGTAAAGGCATTGCTCCTCATCTATTCTGATGAATCTGCAACGCCCTTCCTGTTTTTTCGTTATTTCATAGACTTCACACGATCTTCTACTGTTTTATTAAAATTCTCTACTTTTCTGTTATAAGATGCATTCATATATTCTGAATGAAGCATAAAATCTGCTGTGGCAAGATTGTTGGCAATCGGAATATCGTACACAACCGCAATTCGAAGTAATGCCTTCACATCCGGATCATGCGGCTGTGCTTCTAACGGGTCCCACAGAAAAATCATGAAATCAATCTGTCCTTCCACAATCTTAGCACCAATCTGCTGATCGCCTCCCAGTGGTCCGCTATTATAGGCCTTCACAGGAAGTCCCGTCTTCTCTGCAATAAGTCTTGCAGTTGTTCCCGTACCACACAAGAAATGGCTTTTCAAAATCTCCTTATTCATATCGCACCATTCTACCAATTCTTTCTTCTTACCATCATGGGCAACAAGTGCAATATGCTTTGTCTTTCCAATCTCAAAAGTAATATAATTATCCTGTAGCATAGTCTCCCTCCTACGTCTTTAAACTGACTGTTCCATCCGATCAAATCTGGATGAAGCCAAAAACATGACTAATATCATTATTAGTATACAATAAATCATAAGAATCGGGAAGACCCAAAACATTCCCAGAAAAATTCCTGCCAGAACTCCAAATACCATTCCCATTCCAAGGATAGCAGACTGAAATATCATATATACCATCTGACGTCCTTTTATTCCGAGACTCGTTCCGATCAAAGATTCCGCGAATACCCGCATATATAGTTTATTCGCCTGAAGTACCACATAAATCGCCACACTCATTATGATGTAGCTAAGAGGTAGTTTCCAGGCCAGGCCGATCGGCACACACAGTATACATCCATCCACAATCGAACGGATATGTTCCATCAAAGTGGCATACCACAACTTCTTGAACGGATGATCGGGTATCAGATAAAGATAATGTGTTTTCAGCTCTTTTTCCCACTTTCCCGTGTATCCTGTGGCAACAAAAGTGATGTAAGCAATCACTCCCAGAAGAAGCACTTCCGGAGTTACATCAAACTCATTTTTCAAAAAGCGGATTACAACGATATCCACCACAATCGCCGCCAAAGTCATTCCACCAAATATAAAGAAACGTTCTTTTTTGTATTCTTGAAGCTGACGATAGAAAATAGCCTTTGCTCCGGTTCCTTTATACTGTACCGTTCCGGCTTTTTTGAATTTTTTCTTTTGTCCGATCCTAAATACCATTTCCCCGCTTTTATTTCTCTTATAGAATTCTGCATAATCATCTGCAAATTTTGCCGCGTCCTCATAGTACTCTCCGCTGCATTTCATTTTCCATGCTACAAGGAACATCCCTGCTGTTGCCAGCAAATACAAAATACTGCAAATGACGTTCAAAGTTGTTGGTCCCAAAAGCACAAGACGGTAAATAGCAATATTCCACCCCACAACCGGAATCATCTGAATCACCGGATAGTCGGCAAAATGAATGACCGTATCCGGAGTAATGCCATAGGTCCGAAAATAGAAAACACCGACCCCGATGATTCCGAGAAGAAATACATAAATACATCTGCAAAGTACCGTTGTCACTTTCGGTGTTATTTTCTCATTTGCATACAAAAAAATCATCAATGACAATTCAAATACTGTTTCCATTAAAAACAAAACTACCGACAAAAACAGAGCCTTGAAAAATCCGATACGGAACACATACATTTCTACAAAAATAAGTACGATCGCGATTACCATGCCAAACATATAATTTTTCATTGCTCCCATTAAAAGAATACCTTTCGGATTTATGGGAGCCGTAAAAATAAAGTGTGCGTGACTTGGTTTGAATAGAATCCCTTTCTTTTTGGCATAAGTGACAAAATTGGAAAAGAATCCAAATACGGCAAATGCCGTTAATATCGTTACAAGAGCCTTACTGCTTGTAAAAATTCCAGATTGTCTCCACCCGATAAACATACCGCCGAATATGCCGATGTAAAGTACAATGACACAAAGAATCAAATATGTTGCAGGCTTTTTCAGCGCTTTTTTCACACTATTTACCGTACTTCTTTTCGTTACATACCAAAGTGCTCTCATCTTGCATCACCGCCTGTCAATTCAAAGAATACATCATCCAGTTCCTTTTCTCCCAGTTCTTCTTTCGTATACACTTTGATGAGTTTTCCTTTCTCCATCACATACATGATGTCCCAGATTTCTTTCACCATATCAAGCATGTGCGTACTGATCAACACGGTACATCCGGCACTTCGAAGTTCAAGAACTACTTCTTTCAATTCTTTGATTGCCTTCGGATCAAGGCCGACCATCGGTTCATCAAAGAGAATTACCTGCGGTTTCAAAACAAGTGCACAACAGATACTGACCTTCTGCATCATTCCTTTTGATAACTCATTGCCTAATTTATCCTGCTTATCGTAAAGTTCAAAACGATGCAAAATCTGCTCTACTTCTTCCTCTGTGATCGAACTTCCATACGCTCTTCTAATATATTCGATATGTTCCCTTACCGTAAGCGCATCAAACATAGCCGGGATCTCCGGCACATATGCAAATATTTTCTTCGCTTCCATTGTTCTGGACGGCATTCCCTGAATTCCGATTCCGCCCTGATATCTCAAAAGTCCCGCAATACTCTTAATAATCGTCGACTTTCCTGCACCATTCGGGCCCAATAGAATTCCGACTTTCCCGCTAGGCACCATAAATGTCACATTATCTACTGCAAGATATTTCCCATACCTTTTGCTAAGTCCTTGTATTTCAAGCATTTCATTCCCTCCCTGGCTCTTATTATTCTTCACAAAAAATTGTCTAACTACGTACGCTTACACGAAATGTGTGTTTTATGATACAGGACTCCACAGGAATTTCCTGTATCATAAAAGGCCGTATGTATTATCTTTATAGTACAATAATACATACAGCCTTTTTATTTGTCAACTATCTTTTTTCTGCAACTTCCCCGCGTTTTTTATAAATGCTGTTAGCCGGAATAAATTCCCTTACCATAGATAGCGGATAAATGTTTGTGTGTTTTCCTACAACCGTCCCCGGATTCAGCACACTGCCACATCCGACTTCTACTTCGTCTCCAAGCATGGCTCCAAATTTTTTCAAGCCCGTCTCAATTGCACCATTTGGAGTTTTTACTGTAGCAAGCGTCTTATCTGACTTTACATTGGATGTAATAGAACCTGCACCCATATGCGCTTTATATCCCAATATAGAATCTCCTACATAATTGTAATGGGGAACCTGCACTTTATTAAAAAGGATCACATTCTTAAGCTCTGTTGAATTTCCTACCACTGCTCCTTCTCCCACAATCGCATTCCCTCTGACAAAGGCACAGTGTCTGATCTGTGCATCCTTTCCGATAATGGCCGGCCCGTTGATGTACGCCGTCGGAGCAACCGTTGCATTTTTGGCTATCCACACGTTTTCTCCTTGTTTCTCATACTCATCTTCACTCAATTTGGCACCCAGTTCCAAAATAAAGCTGCCGATTTTCGGAAGAACTTCCCAAGGATATGTAACTCCTTCAAAAATGTCCCTTGCAATGGTTTCATCCAGTGTATAAAGTTCCTCAATTGTCAATTCTTTCATCATTTTACTTCCCTTTCTTGTAGAACTGCGCCGCCCTGTCATAGAATCCGCGCAGTTGGTACTGATTATTTAACCCCAGAACGCCTTTCGTTCTGGAGTCAATAAAGTTCTCCAGTTTCATCATATATTCATCCGACGTAATATCGCCGTCTGCCACATAATTCAATCCCTTCTCCCAACTTGCTGTAAGTTCCGGATTTAGAAGGGACTTGATAGAATGATCTACCACTTCAAAGATCATTTCCCCAAGAAGTGTAGGCGTAATAATCTGTGTTTTTTTATTCAAAGCCAGATATTTGATATGAATTAATTTTTTCAAAATCTCCGCTCTTGTAGCACTGGTTCCAATCCCGCTTCCTTTGATCTGTGCACGAAGTTCCTCATCTTCTATCAGTTGCCCTGCATTTTCCATGGCAAGGATGATAGAACCGGAATTATATCTTTTGGGAGGGGATGTCTCGCCTTCTTTGATCTGCAGATTCTCCACCGGAAGCACTGCTCCTTTTCTTATCGTCTGAATCAGTGCAAACAAATCCTTCCCCGGCGTGTCCTCTTCTTCATTTTCGCCGGTGTTCTCTCCATCTTTTTTCGATTGATATACTCCGGTCACCTTCAAATATCCTTCCTCGGCAAGAACTTTAAAGTTGGAAAAGAATTGTTCTTCTTTCATTTTCGTTACAATGCTCACCTTCTGATAAACTGCCGGAGGATAGAAAATGCTCAGGAATCTTTTTACGATCGTATCATATACCTTCTTCCCAGTATGGGATACAGAAGAAAGCGCTGTTAGCCCCTGCCCGGTTGGAATGATCGCATAATGATCCGTAATCTGTTTGTCATTGACATATCTTGTCTTTCCTAATCCTTTATGGCTCCCAAATTGTACAATATCCTGCAGAAATGGTGCCGCAGGCTCATATTTTGACAAACCATTCAAATTCTTATGTATCTCTTTTGCTACCGCCGTGGATAATACCCTGGCATCTGTTCTCGGATAAGTGACCAGCTTCTTCTCATAGAGTTCTTGTACGATGCGAAGCGTCTCATCCGGACTGATTTTGAAACGCTTGGAACATTCATTCTGAAGCTCTGCAAGATTAAACAGAAGCGGCGGATTTTTCTTTTCTTTCTTTTTTTCAATCGAAAGTACCTGACAAGTCATTGGTACCTGCTCCCCAAGATATGACACAAGTTTTTCTGCCTTGTCCCTGCTTTTAAATCCATTCTCTTTATAAAGATCAAAGGATTCAAAATATTTCGAGCCTTTCACCGCTCTCCATTCCCCTTCAAAGGTCTGCCCCGAAAGTTGTATCGTACTCAACACTCTGTAAAATGGTGTCTTTACAAATTCCCGAATCTCCCGTTCCCTTCTTACTACCATTCCAAGTACGCAGGTCATCACCCTGCCCACAGAAATGACTGTATACTTTGTATTTTGATAATTTGAAATACTGTTTCCATACTTTAAAGTAAGAAGTCTTGAAAAATTAATTCCCATAAGATAATCTTCTTTTGCTCGAAGATAGGCCGATGCCGATAAATTGTCATATTCTGACAAATCTTTGGCTTCTTTAATTCCTCGAAGAATCTCCTCTTCCGTTTGTGAATCAATCCAGACTCTTCTACGAATCTTATTCTTCACCTTTTCTCCTGCCATCTGCTCTACAAGACGGTAGATGTACTCTCCTTCCCGTCCGGAGTCAGTACACACATAAATGCAATCCACATCATCCCTTGTCAAAATTCCCTGTACAATTTTAAACTGCTTTTCTACAGCCGGAATCACCTCATACTTAAACTCTTTCGGTAAAAAAGGCAGGGTATTCAAACTCCACCTTTTATATTTTTCATCATAGACCTCCGGATAACTCATCGTAACAAGATGACCTACACACCATGTGACAACCGAATCCGGTGACTCAAGATATCCATCTTTTCTTTGTGTATTCAATTTTAATGCTTTTGCAAATTCCTGAGCTACGCTCGGTTTTTCCGCAATATATACTGATTTACCCATATGCTCCTACTTTACGATAAATTTGTACACTGTACATGTTTTATAATTTTCTCCTGCAGAACAAACAGGTCCCGGAAATTTTTCTTTGTGGATGGCATCCGGGAAATATTGCGTTTCAAAGCAGGCTGCATGACGCATTCCGTATACTGCTCCATCTTTCCCTCTTTCATTCTCCACAAAGTTTGCCGTATAAAACTGCATTCCCGGAAGATCTGTATAAACTTCCATTGTAATGCCGCTTTTCTTTCCTGTCATCTCTGCAACTTTTGCAAATTTCTCATGGTGATTCAGCACCCAGTTATGATCATAACCTTTCCCAAAAATCAAAGCCTCGTATGGCTCTTCAATATCTCTTCCGATTGCTTTTTTCACCCGGAAATCCATAGGTGTTCCGGTTACGTCTGTCAATTCTCCGGTGGGAATAGACTCCTGATCTGCTTTTGTGAAATAGTCTGCATAAATCTGTACCTCTTGTTCCAGTACGTCACCTGATCCATGTCCGTCCAGATTGAAATAACTGTGGTTTGTCATATTGATAATCGTGTCTTTATCCGGAACTGCATCATAGTCAATCTTCAATGCATTATCATCCGTTAATGTATACCGCACCATCATATCCAAAGATCCAGGGTATCCCTGGTCACCATCCGGACTATGGAGCACGAAAGCCACACTGTCCTCTCCTTTTTCCGCAACTTGCCAGATACGCTTATTATAAAAATCAAGACCGCTGTGTAGATTATTGCTATGATCGTTTTGTTCCAGCTTATATGTCACTCCATTGATCTCAAAGGATGCTCCGCCAATCCTGTTTGCCGATCTTCCTACAGAAGCTCCAAAGAAAACTGTGCCGTCTTCATAACCTTTCGCTTCATCATAGCCAAGCACTACATCTGTAGGACTTCCATTCCGGTCCGGCACAAGCACACGAACAAGCGTAGCACCGAAATCTGTCACAGAAACACTCATATTATTTTTATTGGTAATTGTATATAAACTTGTGTTTCCTTTTGATGTTATCCCAAAATCTTTTTCAGTAATTCCCATAATTTCCCTTTCTTATCCAAACCGGATCTTCCGTTCTGTTCATACATTTTTTCTGCTTTTTTTGCAGATCCAACCGCTTCTTGCATAAATATTTCCTGCGAATTGACATTTTTTTCTCCGCTTTTTTCTACATATACGCCGGAATTCGTAAGAATCCTTGCCTTGACATCATCAGAAAGCATCACCTGAAGCATGTGGTTAATGCGTGCCTTGATCGATGGGTCGGACACCGGGCAGGCTACTTCCACCCGCTTCTCTGTATTTCTCGTCATCATATCCGCCGAGCCGATATAAAGTTTCTGCTCCGCTCCCTCACCAAAGCTAAAAATTCTTGCGTGTTCCAGATAACGTCCTACAATACTGATTACAGACAGATTTTCTGTTCTTCCCTCTACTCCCGGAAGAATACAGCAGATTCCTCTGACGATCAGTTCTACTTTCACACCTGCTTTAGATGCCTCCGCTACCTTCCGTATAAAGTCCAGATCTGTCACAGAGTTCATCTTCATAATGATATGCCCTCTGTCACCCTTTCGAATTTCTTCTTCCATCAAAAGCAGAATTCTCTGTTTCAGGCTTCCCGGCGCAACAAGAAGGTGGCTGTACTCCCCTTCCAGATTTCCAATGGACATATTTTTGAAAAAGACTGCCGCATCCTCTCCAATCTCCTTGTTTGCCGTAATCAAAGAAAGGTCGGTGTACATTGCCGCTGTCTTTTCATTATAATTTCCTGTACCGATCTGCGTAATGTATTGAATTTCATTGCGGTTTCTATAGGTAATCAGGCAGATCTTCGAATGCACTTTATACTCTTCGAATCCATAAATGACACGACATCCCGCATCTTCCAACCGTTCTGACCAGTCGATATTATTCTGTTCATCAAATCTTGCACGGAGTTCGATAAGAACTGTCACTTCTTTTCCATTTTCTGCCGCTGCACAAAGATACTCCACCAATCTCGCTTTTTTTGCAAGACGATAAATCGTAATTTTAATCGTCATAACATTCGGATCCGAGGCAGCTTCCTTAATCAATCGCAAAAATGGTTCCATACTCTCATACGGATAGGACAATAATACATCCTGCCTTTTCACTTGTTTCATCACACTGACATCCTTGATCACCGAATACATCTGCGGCGAAAAGGGTTCATAAAGCAACGGTCTTTTCATAGAAGCAGGAATTTTTTCTGCAACCTGAAACATATAGGCAAGTACCATAGGAGCCTTCGTTCTGAAAATCTGATTCGGCTCAATGGATAACTTCCCACAAAGATATTTTTCCTGCTCTTTATTCAGATTCTCTGCAACTTCCAGCCTTACCGCAGCCATTTTCCGCCTTTTGTGCAACGTCTTTTTCATACGCTTTCGGAAATCCTCATCATATTCCGCATCATCATCCGGCGACACATCCGCATTTCTTGTAACCCGGATAAAATTCTTATCTGTCAC
>OFMJ01001657.1_pt1 | contig 15902 bp, 22 predicted proteins | sample 1541801 | NCBI WGS metagenome assembly OFMJ01 (sample SAMN04209234, study PRJEB22552) | human gut metagenome | biome: gut; material: feces | host: Homo sapiens | place: USA: Oklahoma
TTTTAACTTAGCCGGCATTTTATTGTCTTTGACTAATTTAGGAAACTTGTCCTTAGCTACTTCAACAATAGCTTTTTTAAATTCTTTGATCTGTGGATGATCCTTGGGAACGATAACCTGAGTTGAATATTTAGGCTCCTGCCCTTCTTCCATTGCACGTGCTGTAAACACATTTGCATAGCTTAATCTTACGTTGTTTAATTTAATTCTTTTACTCATATCCATTTATCCTCTTTTCTTAATTTTCTTCTATTTCAAATTCATCAGCGGCAGTATACGTGCTACGTTTATCACTTAATGGTACGATCGTCGGCTTGCCTTTTGGCTTTTCAATAAGGTCTGCAAGCAGTGTATTAAAGTTTTTCTTTCCTACAGCTTTTTCCATAGCTGTTATTGTTAAAAGTTTCTTTTCAAAAAGTACCGATTCAGGATAACCGTTAGCCGTCAAAACAACTGCCACTTTATCTTGATCCTTATAAGTCCTGTTGCTTCTTCCCTCAACAACCTTGTAACCGGGAACATCTAACGTTCCCTCAAGAATACCGTTGATTGCATAGCTTTCGACATCCTTAAGCCAGTTCTGAACAATTTTCATCCGTCCTATGATCATCGCAATATCTTCAGGAGCTAGTAATGATTTGTCTAATCTGCCGTCAAGATCCTCAAATTCATCCTTTACTGTTTCTAAACAGTAGTCGGCAAGATATTTGCATTTGTTTCTAAGCTTGCAGAATCTGCAGTGATCACCGGCATAAAATTCACCGTCACCAGCAAAAGCAAGCTTTGCAGTTGGAATTACCGTAAGTTCACCCCATTTAATAAGTTCTTCAACTGTTTCAACTGATTCACTGATATTACCGATACGCGGCTGAAAGATGCACATTTCCACTTTATCGAACTCATAGATAAAGCCAAACATTTCTACAGCACCTAAAGCATAAAGCATCATCTGAGGGTTATCTTCAGCACTGACCGATACGCCTTTGCCGTATTTGAAATCAATAATGGTCAGTACTCCGTCCTGAACGATGATACAGTCACCGGTACCAAACCCTTCAGGTACATATTTAGAAAAATCAAGCTGTTCTTCAACAAGAATTACAGCATCATCACTTTTAGCCTTTTCAGTTATGTAATCAATGTAGTCATTGGCATAATCAATCATTTCATCACTGAAGGGATCATCTTTTTTAAGCTTGTTTATATTTTTAGTGGCCGTAGCCATTGCAATAAGTCCCAGATGCTTTCTAAGAAGTATTTCGCATACTTCATGAGCAACAGTCCCCTCTTTGGCAAATTCGCTTGTTGTGTCCGGAAGTTCATCTTCCAGACATGCGGAAGGCGGACATTTAAGCCACCTTGATGCACCGCTGGCACTAAGAAGTGCGTGGTCCCGTTGGAAATGATCTACAGTCTTATCCATTTTGAATCTCCTTTAGATCTTCCAAATAAACTGCTAATTTATCATCAGGCAGCTCGTCCATTTTTGTATACCCGTACTTAGCTGTCAGTGCCTTAACTTCGCTTTGTTTCTTAGCCTGTACCAGTTTAATACCGAGTTTTTTAATTTCTTTTCTTAATGCAGGATAATCGATATCCTGGTCTACTTCATCTTTTGTATCTTCTACCGGCTCAGCCATTTCAACGTCGCTAACAGCTTCAACTTTTGTCACTGGTTCAGCTGTTTTTTCTTCAACATTATTCAGTACTATAGAATCTTCTTCAGTACTCTTACCGCAAGGACCTACACCCTCGATTGCACTTATTAAACGGTTCATAACATTTTCTAAACCTTTCGATAAGCCTAATTCAACTTTTACTTCCATTAATTCTTCCTCCAATTTTATTTTATAAATTCATCAAAACAGTACGGACACAGATACCCGATTTCTGTTTCGATTAAATCATCACATTCATTACCGCAGTCATCACATCGCTGCATGTATCTGTCGGCATCTTCAAATCTTTTTAAATCACTTGTGTCTTCAGTTGACATCTTTAATCACCCTCTTTTATTAGCGCACATGATACTTCCATTAATGCTACAGCTAAAGCTGCCCTTTCCAAAGTGCCATGAAAATTAATGTCTAGATCTAAGTCACCTAGAAACCCTTCATTAGCCCTTAATTTAATCCTAGTTTCTGTACTGTCTCCAGAATACTCCCCTAGTTCAACCTGACCCTCAATACCAACTCCCTGAAAAACATTTATACACACTATCTTTGGCGCCATTCTCTATCCTCCTCTGTTATATCTTTCTATGATCTGGTCCCGATCCTTTGTTACTGTCTCGAGACTGGACTTTAAATTTCTAATTACTAATACCTGGTAAACACTTAGCACAATGAACATTGCTAAAGCAAATATCAGTATTTTGATAAAAGTACGGTCTTTCATAGAACCATACCTACGATACCCGCTACAAATTCAGCAAATATGTAAACAACTGCTACAACAATTACAATTCCACGAGGTCTTAGATTATTCAGATTCATGATTTACACTCCTCTTAAAGTCCTCAGTCATCGCAATAGATGCTACGGTTTCAATGATTTCATCTAAAGTCATGCCTGAATCAAATAATTCTTTTACTAAAGCCTTAATCTTATCTTCCACTTTGACTTCCTCCTAAATATCTTCTATAATGAAGATGGTTTAATTTTGTTAGGTACTGTTGGCGCAGTGCCTTTTTTTTGTACTTTTGTTGTACGCAATTATCAACGCATCAATCAGTTTTTCACTCGGCTCCCGATGCCACTTTGTCATGTAATCTTCAAATGCGCCTCGCGGAACATAAATGTATCGCTTTCCGCACTCTGTTATTTTGTAACTACCTGGAAAGGATCCATTAACAACTGCACTAATCACAAAATCCTTACTCAGTCCCGTACGTTCTTTAATCTCTTCAAACGTAACGCCTAGAGCTTCAACCTTTTCCATCTTTCTCACCTCCTTTGATAATTTTTAATTGCTTTATTCACCATTGAAGACGTACGTCTATCCCACGTCTTTTTTTTTCTTTAGCCACGTTCTTATACAAGATTTAAGCTTTTTTAGACTTCGTCCCTGCTCAATAAATATCCCTAAAGAATTTGTATCTACATCAATTACTGCATACGTTCTCCTGAACGGCTCAACATAAACATTAGTAATCTGTTTCATCAGTTTCCCTCACCTCTTTCTGTTTAGTCATTAGTTCCGCCCACCTGCAGGTCAAATTTTGAGTTTGAAGAATTGCTTTCTGAGTTTTTAAATTTTCGCCAGCATGGTAATCAAATGCATCAATAAGTTTACAAATACTTAGATAAAGCTCATGATTTCTCTGAATACACTTTAGATTTATATAAAACAAAACAGCTATCACAAATACTAAAATCGTAATTATTAAATTTACACTCATAATTTTTTCTTCTTTCCTTCATTTACAACTAATAGATCAATTGCTGCCTCTACTGCATTTTCAGGTTTCCAGTCATTAATAAATTTAAGTGCTTTTTCATAATCTGATTTCAATGTCCGCTTATAAGACTGAACATGCATAGCCTTTCTATAATCATTCCAGAATAAAGCAAATACTCTTTTGTATAAATACGTATAGGCTTTAGATCCTTTACCTCCAAGAACTTCAGTAACTTTGTTTGTTGTCATCTGACCAATCATTCTTGACTGTTCGTATGTGACAATAATATTTCCCTCTAGTAAGTCAATCTTCTTTTCGGAAGCTGTCAAGCGGTCATTTATCTGATCAACTGCCTCATAAGTTAATTTGAATAAAGATATTGGATCTGTTTTGATTTGAGGAATGCTGTTTTTTACTTTAAAATATGTTTTCTCTAATACATCGAACTGTTGCCAAGCTCTGTCAGTATCTAGAATTTTAGAATGCCGGTTAGCACCACGTTCAGTCCATAAATATAACTGCGGAGCTCTTGGATTAACTAGGTCAATATCATTTACCAAGTTCTTGAACTCCTTTAATTCATTACCCTTTAAGCAGTAGTAATCTCTCCCCTCAGCAAATCTGCTTTTATTGTTAGCAAAATTATTTTTAATACTATTTTCAGTAGTTTCATACACCTCCGCTAACTGTTTTGTGGTTAATACTCTTTGATTTTTTAATTCAATTGGTTGTAATTCATTCATAGTTTCTTCCTCCGTTATTTTCGCCCTCGTTATGTGGGCTAATGATTAAAAAAAATTTCTCCTACAGATTTTCCATAATAATTTGCAAGTTTTACTTTTATTTCATCTCTTGGAATTCTGATACCTTGTTCATAATTAGCTATAGCATTTCTTGATACTCCGATTGCCGCTCCCAATTCTCTTTGAGATACCCCCGCCTTGATTCTTAAATCAATTAAGGTAGACCCAATTTTTTTATTGTTCATTATTGCCCTCCTTTCGCTCTCAATATGTGGCCACAAGCACATTATATATTGCCCACATTTCGTTGTCAATAAGTAGTGGCACATTTCGTGGTTTTTATTCATTGACATAGCCACAAAACGTGTTATTATATTTATGAGGTGATTTAAGATGAGAAAATTTTGTGAGGTTCTTGCAGCTTTAAGAAAAGAAAAATCTATGTCACAAAGAGAGTTAGCGGAAGATCTTGGATTATCGAAAAGCGCAGTAGGAATGTACGAAAGTGGAAATCGTGAACCTAACTTTGAAATATTAGAAAAAATTGCTGATTATTTTAATGTGGATATGAATTATCTACTAGGAAAAACAGATGTACGAAATAGCTATACGGATTGTGTTTTATCAAATAGAGTTCAAAAATTAATGAATGAAAATGGCATAGACGTTGAAGCTCTTGCTTGTATAACAGATATTGATTTAGAAAAACTAAAAAATGAATTAGCATCTAAAGAGGGTAAATTTACAGTTTCCAATATTATTAACCTGTCTGAGGCTCTTAAAACTACACCACAATACCTTACTGGCTTTACAAATGACCCGATTGATTACTTAAGTTTAGAGGACGTATATGTACCGCCCTGGTTCAGAGAAGACTTAGATGAAGAAGACAGAATAAAAAAATACTTAGAATTTAAGGAAACTGAAAAGAAAGAGGCCTTACATTCTCAAGATATAGGTAATCTTAACCCAAAACAAGAACAAACAATTCAGGTAATAAGACGGGCATCAGAAAAAATGAGCGATTCGGATCTAGATAAGATGGTAGGGTTACTAAATTTGGCTTTTGAAGATGCTTTTAAAGATGACGATGAATAAATTTCCTGATCAGCCTAGATATACTTTTGCAAAGAAAAAAGCAATCGATATTATTATTACCAGCAGGTTTTGTATTTTGCCCGTATCTCCTGCTGGCCTAATAATGCAACATTATGGTAAGAAAGTTAAATTATATAGATATAGTGATTTAGCTAAGAAAGCGAATAAACCTATTGATTATGTATGCAAATATCTCAAAACGGATGACGGTATGGTTAGTTATGCAGGGGAGGGACGCTATATTATTTTTTATAACGATACGATGTACCCAGAAGCACGAATAACTTTTACTTTAGCCCATGAATTTGCTCATATAGTCTTAGAGCATCACCATTTTGATGGTATCGATCCTATGAATTTAACCGATGAACAGCACAAATTAATGGAACAAGAGGCTAATGCTTTTGCTACTGAATTATTAGCTCCTACGTCAATTGCAAAATTACTTTGGGAATCAAATGTAATACGAAATCAAGAAACAATGCAAAAATATTTTAATCTCTCTAAAAAATGTGCCAAATACGCATATCAGTCATTAATCACGTTTAGAAACACTGAAATACGAAGATATAAGCAAAAAGAGATATTTTATAAATTATGCTCTAAACCACACGTAGATGAACGTAAAAAAACCACCCTACGCCAATAGGATGGTCAAGGTGACATACCAACATCAATCACCAGCGCACTATAAATTGACAACCAATCAATTTTAATATAACAACGCATTAATATTATATCATAAAAATATTAAATAAACATTAAATATTTAGCATATTAAATACACTTAATGATGTCGGAGAAAAGATTATGAATAATAAAAATACAGATATAAAAAAGCACATTAAATCTAATGTTCGAGGAGTTGCTGTTATAGTCATTATTTTATTAATCGGTGGCTTATTCGTAAGAAATTGTATAGCTAGTGAAGGGGCTATGTTCTCATACTCAGGTGCTATTATAGGTGGGGGTATAACCTTAATTGGTGTTATTTTAACATTAGAAAAGCAAAGTATTCAACGTGATGAAGAACTGGAAATATTATACAAACCTATTTTAAAAGTCTCGGTCCCCACTAATGCTAGTGAAAAGAAAGTAGTTACAAATTCTGATGATACAATTTTAGCATTTAATATACTTCTTAATATTGAAAATATTGGGAGAGGTGAAGCGCTAGATATTGAAATCTCACACTCAAAATGTGACGATTCAAAAGAAACTTTAAGATTTTTACGAAGAAATGAAAAAATTACTATGTGTAACAACTTTGAAAATATTTTAATTAGCGGTACTGAATTAGAGTGCCTACCAGTTAATAATAATAGACAATTAATGATTCAACCATTAGTTAATAATTATTATAAAGAAAGTGATATTTTCTTTTTCAATTTAGACATAATGTTTAAGAATACGTTTTCAAAAAAAACTCTACTTCGTCATCGAGCTAAAATTATTATAAGAAATAACAAAAGTTTTGATTTTAAAAATTATGATGGATATTATTCAGTTCTGATTACCAATAACTATACAAACTAATAAAAAAACCACCCCACTGCAATGGGATGGTAATTCGCAATAGGCCCCGTAAAGCTACTATCGCTGACAAAATAATTTTAACACAATATTTAAATTAAATCTAGACATAATCAAATACAGTAAACACACTTCATAGTGTTTATATAAAAAATAAAGGGAGAGATTAAATGAATGAATTTAAATTAAAACAAATAAAAATAGGCTTTGCTGAAGGTGAAAAAGAAGCCCAAGAAAATAATTTTTTAGATATGTTTTATACTCAAAACAACAAATATAGTGAGTTACTTGATAAATATAAATTTATAATTTCTGGAAGAAAAGGTACAGGAAAAACGATACTTGCAAAATATTATCAAAAAATCAATAATAATGGATTATTCATTGTCGATTATAGTAAGTTGGAAAAAATATCATTAAATTACTATATTGAAATGTATTCTCCAAAAATTGATAAAGACATATCTAAATTATTTCAAGAATATTATATTTACAATCAATACATTATAACTATCATTAATAATAAAAAAAAGTGTAAAGATTTTTATCCTGAACGTCCAACATTTATCAACAAATGTAAATCTTATTTAAGGTATAAAAAATACATTAGCATTTATAATGAAATAAAAGAACTTTATTCTAAAATATATCCCAACGGCGCATTCAAAGAAACTGACATAAAAATAATGAAAAAAATTATTGAAAGTGATATCATATCAGGTAAAATAGGTAATGAAAGATCTAAAATAGATGCATCAACAGGCGGGACAAAAGAATCATCTACAGAAAAAACAATAATAAAAAAAAACTTTGCTGAAAATATTGATCAATTTAAAAAATTAGTTTTATCTTGTTTAGAATACATTGATGTAACCCTAATAATAGACAATTTGGATGAAATTAAAATGGATGATACAAACTCTTTAGTTTCATTCTTAATAGACCTGGTAATGGTGGTTAATGATATAAATATCTTAACTACTTCAAAAAGTGATAAATCAAAATGTATTCTTTTAATTAGATCAGATATAATAGACCTTTTTAATTCTAGAAATTCTAACATTAATAAAATACTTGTAGACTCTAATGTTGAATTAGAATGGTTTAAAAGTGGTAGTGAATTAGAAAAAATGATAATGTATAAAATCAGCAAATCTGATATTACTAATAGTATGATTCAATATTCTCCTAAAGATATTAAACATATAATATTTGAAAAGAGCTCTAATGACCTTTACGATACTGCATTCGATAAAATAGTTAGGTTTTCTTTTGGAAGACCAAGAGACCTCATTACATATATTGATTGTGTAATTAAGAATTATCCAAATGAAAAACAAATTACTTTTAGAATGTTAAAAACATCCGAGTTGATGTATTCTCAAAAAATTGTAAACGAGGTTAAAAATGAAATGAGCATAAGATACTCACCAGAAGAAATCGAAAATACATTGAGTCTATTAAGAAATTATGGCAAATCAGTTTTTAAATATAATGAAATTATTGATTTTTACGACAACCATATTGATTTGTATGAAAACATTACTGACATCAATGATACATTACAATATTTATATCAATTAGGAATAATTGGAAATTCAAGGAAAGAAAAAAAGTCAAAAAAAGCAAAAAAATATGTTATTTACTATAATTGGTCATATAGAAATGGTGGAGATATACTTAACAAAGATTGGGATATTGTTATCCATTTTAGTATAAGAAAGGCGCTGAATATTATTTAAAAAAAGAAGATGTAGGTATATCTACATCTTCAAAATAAGCTGTTTTGTGGGATCGCCCACAGGGTAAAGCAACCACTTTTAGTTATTTGTAACTATGGATAATATACTACCCACTTTAAAATATGCTCAATTTGCATATTTATAATCATATTTTTATAAATAAATCAATATTTACATTTACATAATATTCAAAAATAGTTATATGGTCAAGGACTTTTTATTAAATAAAAAAATTAATTAGATTTATAACAACTAATACACTTTGCTATTTTTTAGTTAAATAATTTATCTAGGCTTCGATGTTTTCAATTTTATTTTTTAGTCTAAGATATTCTTTTCTCGCAGTGTTTTCAATAAATGCATTTATTAAAAAAATAATATAAACATTATCAATAAAAAATTCATCATATATTCTCACCCCATTAGTATAGCTTATATTAATAAATAATTCAAAATAAAAACTCCACTGCTACCAACAGTGAAGTTTGAATGAAGTACTACCAATACTTCATAGTTATAAAAGACTCTCTCAAAAGTCCTTTTACGTGCTTAATTATATCATTTAAACACGTCTAAGGCAAATTAAAGAAAGGACGTGTTTTCATTATGCCTAGAAAGCAGACTTTTAAGCGCAGGCCGAACAAAGCAGGAACAGTAATAAAACTATCAGGTAAACGTAGAAGGCCCTGGTGCGCTAAAATAACTACTGGAAAAGATATTATTACCGGTAGGCAGATACAAACAGTTTTAGGAACTTTTGAAACTTGGGATGAAGCCGACGATGCTTTGACTTTATACAGGCTTGGTCAAAAAAATAAGATTACTGATACGGAAGCTGAAGCATTGGCACCTGATACATTTCAAAAACTTGTTGATCAACGTGAAAAGAATATGCCTACCTTTAAAGAAATCTTTGATATTATATACCAGGAAGAATTGTGCACATTATCGAAAAGTGCTGCTCAAGGTTATAGATCGTGGATTAAACATTTTAACAATATATACCACCACAAGATCAGTCAAATAAGTTTGGCCGATCTGCAGGAAATATTTGATCGTGATAAAGCTGGTTACGGTACAAAAGTACATATGAAAGTTTTAGTTAGCAAAATATTTGAATATGCAGTTATTCACAAATATATAAATCGTGACGATGATTACACTGAATATATAAAATGTGGCAAAGCAAAAGAAAGCACTAAACATTATGCTTTCTCAAATGACGAAATAAGAGCGTTGATGAGCGATAACAGCGATACGGCTAAAATAATACTTATTTATATATTCACCGGTTTAAGAGCAAATGAACTGCTGAATATCCCGCGTAAAAATATTTGTTTAAACACAGAATTCCCCTATTTAGTATCTGGATCAAAAACTGATGCAGGTAAAAATCGAGTAATTCCCATTCATACTTTTATCGAACCTTTTGTTAAACAGCTGTTGATGAAGAGAAAGAAAAGAATAATTGACTGTACCTACTATCAGTTTTCATCTATGTTCTCCTCTTTTTTAACTGATCATAATATGAAGCATACAATACATGATACTAGGGATACATTTGCAACATTATGTCAGTCTAACAACGTTGATCTGTTTATAAGAAAACGTATTCTTGGTCACAAAATGAAAGATATAACCTTTGATACTTATACATCTACCGTAATTGAAACATTATATAAAGAAATCAACAAAATCAAGGTGCCTAAGCCTTGATTTTTTGTTACTTATTTGTTACTTACGAGGTACATTTAACTGCTTCTAATCGCTTGAAACCCTTGATTTATCGTCAATAAGATGGATAGATATTTTCAAGTCTTGAAAAAACAAAACATTTATTTGAATAAACGTGTATGCTTTATGTGTAAAATAAATATACGGAGGAAATAAGATGGAAAAGAAACCTGTAAAAATTGTAACAATTGGTGGAGGTAGTAGTTATACTCCTGAATTAATGGAAGGATTTATTAAAAGATATGATGAACTTCCAATCAAAGAAATTTGGTTAGTAGATATTGAAGCTGGTAAAGAAAAACTAGAAATCGTTGGTGCTATGGCACAACGTATGTGGGACGCTTCTCCTTACGATGTTAAAGTACATTTAACTTTAGATCGTCGTGAAGCTTTAAAAGATGCTGATTTCGTTACTACTCAATTCAGAGTTGGTTTATTAAACGCTCGTATTAAAGATGAAAGAATTCCATTCTCTTATGGTATGTTAGGACAAGAAACAAATGGAGCTGGAGGAATCTTCAAGGCATTTAGAACAATTCCTGTAATCCTTAGCATTGTTGAAGACATGAAAGAATTATGTCCAAATGCATGGTTAGTAAACTTCACAAATCCTAGTGGTATGGTTACTGAGGCAGTTATGAAATATGGTAAATGGGATCGTGTAATTGGTTTATGTAACGTACCAGTTGGGGCTATGATGGCTGAACCAGAAACAATCGGAACAACTTTAGATAAATTAATTTATAAATTTGCTGGATTAAACCATTTCCACTGGCACCGCGTTTTTGATTTAGACGGTACAGATGTAACTGGAAAAATCATTGATGCAATGTATGAAGGTAAAGATTCTGGTATTCCTGCAAATATTCATGATATCCCATTCTTTAAAGAACAATTAAAACAAATGAATTTAATTCCTTGTGGATATCATAGATATTACTATCGTCAACAAGAAATGTTAGCTCATGGGCTTGAAGAATATAATGGAATTGGAACTCGTGGACAACAAGTAAAACAAACTGAAGCAGAATTATTTGAATTATATAAAGATCCAAATTTAAATTACAAACCTGAACAATTAACTAAACGTGGTGGTACTCACTATTCAGATGCTGCATGTGAAACTATCGCATCAATCTATGCTAATAAAAATACTCACCTTGTTGTAACTACTAAAAACAATGGTGCTGTACCTGATCTTCCTGCTGACTGTGCTGTAGAAGTATCTGCTCATATCGGTTCAGCTGGAGCTTTAGCTATCGCTTTTGGACCATTAGAACCTGCTCAACGTGGTTGGTTACAATGCATGAAAAATATGGAATTATGTGTTGAAGAAGCTGCTGTAACTGGTGATTATGGATTAGCTTTACAAGCATTTATCTTAAATCCACAAATTCCTTCTGGTGAAAATGCTAAACGTGTTTTAGATGAATTATTAATTGCTCATAAAAAACACTTACCACAATTTGCTGATAAGATCGCTGAATTAGAAGCAGCTGGTGTTACAGTAAAAGATGAAATCGCTAGAGATTTAGACTAAATAAAAAATTCGTGAATTTGATATGATCTCTCTAAAATAGACAACTTAAATAAAGTTGTCCATGAAAAGAGGGATCTTTTCTTATGGCACGTAATATACAACAAAAAAAGATACAAGCAGTTTTAGAGTATAAGAACAGAATTAAAGAAATAAAACAAATAATAATTCAAGAGCATTTAAATAGTAAAGATTCTTTGAGAGATTTAAGCAATAAATACAATACCCATTCTTCTTCATCTTTATGAAGTTGGGCTACCAGTTATAATAGTCACTAAAAATTAACAGATTATGATCCTAAAGGAGATGTCTACATGACCAAATCAAAAAAAGCAACATTAGAAGAAATAATTAAAATTGTATAATATTATTTAGATTATGAGAAAGAATATAAATCAGCAGCTGAACTTTTTGAGGTTTCTTACTCACAAGTATATCAATGGGTAAAGAAATATTTAGAATTAGGTGAAGAAGGTCTAAAAGACAATAGAGGTAAGTGCAAAGATGAATCACAATTAAATGAGTTAGAAAAATTACAATATGAAAATGAACGTTTAAAACACTAATCTGAACTTAAAGAAAAAAATATTATCTTAAAAAAGTTGAAGGAAGCTAATATTACTCAAAGTATGTCAAGAGTTGGAAAATGTATCGATAACGGTTCTGCTAAAAGATTTTGGAGAATTATTAAAAGTGAGATGTATTATCTTAACAAATTTAATTCTTTCAATGAATTAAAAAAAGCAATTGAAACTTATATTGACTTCTACAATAACGAAAGATTTAATAATAAGGTACCAATGAAAGTACGTTTAGAAGCTCTAAATGGTACTGAAAATCCAGCACAATATCCTACCAATAATTCATTAAATTACGCAATGGTATAATAAAAGATGCTTTACCAAATGGAAAAGCATCTTTTATTTTGTTATTTCTTATTTCTTGTTGGTTTGTACATCCCACCCGGTGAATAATTATCTGCATATTTTTTAGATACTTTTTTCACTAATGATACTACTTTTTTCTTTATAGCCATGTTTTTTCACCTCCATACTTACACCTGTAAAAAATAAAGTAAAACCAATTATCATGCTTAGTCGTGGTTCTATAGGATAAATTAATCCAATCACAGCCAGACATCCCCAAAAAATTAATTTACTTATTTTCACATTCCGTGCTTCATGATTTTCTTGCCACATAAATGCTTTAGCAGCAATAAGTATTGCCATAATTAGAAGATAGCTATTTTCAAAATCCGCAAAATAGAGCGTACCAAGATATAACAAAGTCGTTAAAAACATACAGCGATAAAAACTATCAGCATGATAACCGTCTACAAATGTCCGTAATCCAACTAATGCAATAATAAATATTATTGTTTCTAGTACCATATTTCTAAAAATGCCGATTGCTAACAACAAAAAAAATAAAATCATTTGAGTCAAAATGAGTTCAATACCAAATCTTACTTCATCAATTTCATCCTCAGTCACATTATCAACATCTAATAAAAATCTGCTTATTTTTTCACAAAAACGTTTCATATCTATCCTCCATGTCCATTATACTATTAAATCTTCCTAAAAATATTTTCAATGTACTAACCGGTCCTATTTTGTTATTAAATACTTCTAAAAAAATTAAAACTTTGTGCCGGACAATAGCACAAAGCTTTAAAAAAAGAGATTAGATTATTAATTCAAACTTCTATCCAATAGACGTTTGTGAGAAATAGCTATAAATATTACTTGCGGCCATGTAGTAATATTATAACTTGGAGATTATGTATAGAAAGACAATACTTTTTATTTTATTATTATTACATCTCTCCCATAATCTATTATACTACACAACTTAACAGCTTGCGGTTTTATCCTTTTTTTCTACACTAACGGTCAATATTATGACATAAACGGCTTTTTAATTATCAACATTCAGTAAAATATCGCAATGCACCTTGTTATTTTCATAGAAATATTCCATTGTTCCATGATAGGTTTCTACAACCTCTTTAATGATTATTAATCCTTTTCCATGATCTCTTCCTTTTTTACTTTCATAATTAAGAGATCTATTAGTCGAATTTATTATGCTGATCAAAAGCATATTGCCTTTACTAAAAATTTTGATTTCAACTATCTTCTCCGCTGTTTTTAAAGCAGCTTCAGTAGCATTATCTATCAGATTAAATAATAGAGAACATAATTTGTCTTGAGCAATATTAACATTGCGATCAATCACTGCATCTACAACATAATTAACTTCATCGTTATTGCGAATCTTCGCATTTAAACAAGCATCTACAAAAATATTTCCCGTACGTATCAATTTAACTGGAGCATTTAAATCTTCTTTAATTGCTTTTAAATATTGGTTAGCGACTGATTCTGTTTCGACTACTTCTTCTAGGACTTGTAAATGATTATTAATGTCATGCTTAAACTTATAAAGACGTTCTTGTTCTTTTTCTAATTCACTAATATGACGGCGAGTTGTAGCATATGAATAATTTGCTAACTCTAACTCCTTATTACGTAAATACATACGGGAAGAATTGATGATATAATTATTTACCAAAATCATTTGAACACCTGCTAAGATCAATATAAAAAAGATATAAATATCCCCCTGTTCAACTGATAATACGTTTAAAATCAGTACAATAATCACTTCAACAATATTGATCAAACAAAACGAATATAAAAATTTTTTAGGTAACTGATGTTCCACAAAATCACGTTTTTGAACCGCATATTTGCATATCAATGCTGATGATATATAGTTTCCTAAAGGAAAAACAACTCGCATACTCCCCCATACGATATCCAAATATGTATTGTCAAAAATTTCTAGCGCCACTGCAATCATAACTGAGCCGACAATAATTTGAATTGAATAATAAATTGTAGTGATAAACAAATTATTAAGCCTAAATCTCTTAACCAATACCCCACAATAAATAAAATCCAAACTAATACACATTAAATTACCAATTACATATAACCAGCCATTATGTGGTGAAGTATACGTAACAATATTCAAAACAAACGTATAACTTAATATAACCATAATATTTCTAAGCATGTTTTCTTTACGAATATATGGATAGGTTAATGAAATAACATAACTTAAAGCAACAACATATATCAATGTATATAAATACTCAATAAAAAAATTAATCATCACTCTTTGATCTCCTGCATTAAAAGATTAAATACATCTTTTTTTCTTCTTCTACTAATTTCTAGCGATTCATCAATACCTTTTAATTTTAAAATATATCCATTCATCGAAACAACCATATTAATATTGATTATCTGACTTTTATTTATTTGGACAAAATTATCTGGTAAATACTGATTAACTTCTTCAAGCGTCATATAAGGAATATAGAAATTATTATCATTAGTATAAAAATGTAAGTATCTTTTTACTGATTCGATATAAATAATATTTCTACTTCGAAAATGAAAAATCTCTCCCTTTTTCTTGATCCAGATATCATCATTTTGTTGTCTACGATTTATCGCTTTAAGCAAGGTTGGCGTTAACTTTGTTTCTAATTCTGATTTAAGTAAATATCCTGCTACATTAATATCAAACGCCTCCTGCATTTTATTTTCATAATTAGTTATATATATTATGATCGTATTTTGTTTCAATAATTTTTTTGCTACCTGTATTCCACTCATTGTTGGCATATCGATATCTAATAAAAGAATATCAAAGTTTTTACCACAATTAAAAAACTCTTCAACATCTTGAAAAAGTTCAACTGTATATGGTTCCTTAATTCTAGCCGCCTCTACATACCCTCTGATTCTAAGTAGCATTGACCGCTCATCATCTAGTATACCTATTTTCATCTTTACACCTCATTTATTTATTATACTTGATAAAACCTTTTTTGACTAATTAAAAAAGGCCCTTAGGCCTTATCCTGTTGCTTTTTTTCATAGTAATTTCTTACCAGCACTTGTGTTTTACGAATATGATTTTGAATTTTTTCTTTAGCTAAATCCTTATCACGAGCTAAAATTGCCTCATAAATTTCTCGATGCTCCTGTGCTGCTGAAATTAAACGATCCGGTTGACGAATTGAATGCCTTGAAGTT
>OFMJ01001661.1_pt1 | contig 15858 bp, 10 predicted proteins | sample 1541801 | NCBI WGS metagenome assembly OFMJ01 (sample SAMN04209234, study PRJEB22552) | human gut metagenome | biome: gut; material: feces | host: Homo sapiens | place: USA: Oklahoma
CGCTGTTAAGGGCGTGGAGGATGGGGGTGGTATCCACGCTGGCAATGCCGCCGACATAGCCTAAATCCACCTCGCCGGCCAGCTTTTGCACGCGGAGCATGTGGCCGTCGATGCCGCACAGGCCGAGCGCCCTGCCGTTGTTTTGCTGGATAAGGGATACCAGGTCCTTATTGACCTTGCCGCACAGCACCATCTGCACGATTTCGGCCGTTTCAGCGTCGGTGACGCGCAGGCCGCCGACAAACTTGGATTCCTTGCCCATCCTTTGCAGCGTTTGGCTGATTTCCGGCCCGCCGCCATGGACAAGCACGACCTTGATGCCGACGAGCGAAAGCAGCACGAGATCGCTCATCACCGCCTGCTTTAAGGCGGCGTCAACCATGGCATTGCCGCCGTATTTGATGACGACGATTTTATCGGTATATTTTTGGATATAGGGCAGCGCCTGAATCAGAACACTGGCCTTATCGGTGGTGGAAAGAGTCATCTTGCGTCTCCTTTAGGTGCGGTAATCGCCGTTGATTTTGACATAGTCATACGTCAAATCGCAGCCCCAGGCAGTCGCGCAGGCGCTGCCGTCGTTTAGATCAACCTCTACATGGATCTCCGATTCGGAAAGCACGGCTTTGGCAGTTTCTTCACTGAACGGTACGCCGGCTCCGTTTTCGCAGACATGGATGCAGCCGGCTGCTGAGGAAAGATCCACAGCGATTTTGGAAATATCAAACGCTGCATCGGTATACCCGATGGCGCAGAGGATGCGGCCCCAGTTGGCGTCTGCCCCGAACATGGCGGATTTGAACAAGCTGGAGCAGATGACGGATTTGGCGATTTTTTTGGCGGTTGTCTTATCCGGCGCATGGCGGACGGTGCATTCCAGCAGCTTGGTGGCCCCTTCGCCGTCGCCGGCCAGCTTTTTCGAGACGTTTTCACAGACGGCAAACAACGCCTGCTTGAAAGCGTAATAGGCGGGGGATTCCTCCGTGATGACAGGGTTGCCTGCCAGGCCGTTGGCCAGAACGGCGAGCATATCGTTGGTGGAGGTGTCGCCGTCTACGCTGACCATGTTGAAGGTATCGTCCACCACCTCGGAGACGGCCTTTTGCAAAAGCGCCGGCGCAATGGCGGCATCGGTGGTGATAAACGCGAGCATGGTCGCCATGTTGGGATGGATCATGCCGGAGCCCTTGGCAATGGCGCCGATATGACATTCTACGCCCTCCAGGGAAAAGGCATAGGCACATTCCTTGGGATAGGTATCGGTGGTCATGATGCCTTCGCAGGCGTCCGTGCTGCCCTGGGTGCTGAGCTGAGAAACCAGCATGGGCAACCCGGCTGCGATGGGGTCGATGGAAAGGGGCTGGCCGATGACGCCGGTGGAGGCAACGACCACGTCCTCTGCCAAGATGCCCAGCGCCTCGGCGGTAAGCGCGCAGGTTTTTTGCGCGATTTCTACGCCGTTGGCATTGCAGGTATTGGCGTTGCCGCTGTTGCAGATGATGGCCTTGGCCCTGCCGTCCGCCACATGCTTGCGGGTGACGGTGATGGGAGCGCCGAACACTTTATTTTGCGTATAGGTGCAGGCAACGGCACATTCGGTTTGGCTGTAAATGAGCGCCAAATCCTTTTTGCTGCGGTTTTTCCGAATGCCGCAGTGCACGCCTGCGGCCTGAAACCCTTTGGCGGCGCACACGCCGCCTTCGATGGGGATAAGCTGCATGAGGAACCCTCGCTTTCGTTAAAATGCGGGCGGGACCAGGGCCAGGCCGCAGGTCTCAGGCAAGCCGCATACTAGATTCATATTTTGGATGGCCTGCCCGGCAGCCCCTTTCACCATATTGTCGATGGCGGATACCACAATCAACCGATGGGTGCGGGGGTCCAGGTGCAGGGATATATCACAGAAATTGGAATACCGGACATATTTGAGGCTGGCGATGCCGCCCAGCGGCAGAATGCGCACAAACGGCTCGTTTTGATAAAAATCGCAATATACCTGATGCATCGCTTCCAAAGAGACATCCTGGCAGAGTGAGGCGTACATGGTGGAAACGATGCCGCGGTTCACAGGCAGCAGGTGCGGCACGAACGTGACGCGTACAGGGCTGCCGAACAGGTCTGTCAGCGTTTGCTCGATTTCCGGCGTATGCCTGTGCCCGGCAATTTTGTAGGGGGCAAAGGCCTCGTTGCAATCCGGGTAGTGGGTGGTCTGCGAAAGCCCGCGGCCGGCGCCCGTGACGCCGGATTTGCTGTCCAGCACCAGAGTATTGGCGTCGATGTACCGGCGTTTGAGCGCCGGGGCCAGACCCAGCGCGATGGAGGTGGGGTAGCAGCCCGGGTTGCCGAGCAGCCGCGCGGCCTTGATTTGGTCCCGATACAGCTCCGGCAGGGCATACACGGCCTTTTGGTGCAGGGCAGGGGCGGCATAGCCAAGGCCGTACCAGTCGCGGTAATCCTGCTCATTGTACAGGCGGAAATCCGCGCCTAAATCAATGAAAACCTTGCCCTGCTCCAGGCAGGCTTTGGCGTACGGCTCGCTGTGGCCGTGCGGCAGGGAGGCGAAGACGACATCGCTTATTTGCAGCACGGCCTGGTCGTTGGCCAAACGCGCGTCACAGCAGGCAGACAGCGAGGGATAGATTTCGCTGAGGGGTTTTCCCTCATAGCTGACAGAGCTGACAGCGGCGAGCTCTGCTTCGGGATGGGAAAGCAGCAGGCGGACCAATTCCGCCCCGGCATAGCCGGTAGCGCCGATGACGCCCACTTTGAGCTTGGCCATACTCAGCACCCCTTTCGATAGGCCTTGACGGCGTCGATCTGCTTTTGTACCGCTTCGGGCGAGGGGCCGCCCTCCACCCTGCGCTCGCTTACGCAGGTTTCCAGCGCGATGGCCTGGTACACATCCTCGTCAAAGACAGGGCTGGCGGCCTGGTAATCGGAAAGCGGCAGCGTTTCCAGCGTAAGCTGTTTTTCAATGCACAGCGCCACGAGCCCGCCGGTGATTTTATACGCGTCCCGGAAGGGCATGCCCTTTTTCACTAGGTAATCGGCGCAGTCCGTGGCGTTGATAAAGCCTTTGGCCGCCGCCGCGCGCATGTTTTCCTTGTTGACCCGCATGGTCTGCAAAAGGGGAATCAAGGTGGAAAGGCACAATTTGACGGTATCCACTGCGTCAAAGACCGCCTCCTTGTCCTCCTGCATATCCTTGTTGTATGCCAGCGGCAGGCCCTTCATCATGGTGAGAAGTGTGACTAGGTCGCCGTATACGCGCCCGGCCTTGCCGCGGATGAGCTCGGTCACGTCGGGGTTTTTCTTTTGCGGCATGATGGAAGAGCCGGTGGCAAAGGCGTCGTCCAGCTCGATAAACTTAAACTCCCAGGAGCACCAGAGGATGATTTCTTCGCTGAGCCGGGACAGGTGCATCATGATGAGCGCGATATCCCCGGCAAGCTCGATGCAAAAGTCGCGGTCGCTGACGCCATCCAGGCTGTTGGCGGATACGCTGTCAAAGGCAAGGAGGGTTTTGACCATCTGGCGGTCGATGGGGTAGGTGGTGCCTGCCAGCGCGCCGCTGCCCAGCGGCAGCACATTCATGCGGGCCCGGGTCTGCTCGATGCGCTCAAGGTCGCGCAGCGCCATCTGCGCGTAGGCCATCAGATGGTGGGCAAAGGTGATGGGCTGGGCGCGCTGCAAATGCGTGTAGCCAGGCATCACGGTAGTAAGATGCTGCGCGGCCTGGTCTGTCAGCGCATCCAGGTAGCGGAGCAGGAGCGCACGGATCTCCTGGCATTGATCCCGCAGATACAAGCGGATATCCAGGGCGACCTGGTCGTTGCGGCTGCGGGCTGTATGCAGGCGCTTGCCGGTATCGCCCAGGCGGCTGGTCAATTCCGCCTCCACGAACATGTGGATGTCCTCGGCTGTGGGGTCGATGGAGAGCGCGCCGGTCTGCAAATCGCGGGCAATGCCCTCTAACCCCTGCACGATGAGCGCGGCCTCGGCCGGCTCGATGATGCCCTGGCGGCCCAGCATGGTGGCGTGGGCGATGCTGCCCTGGATATCCTGCTGCGCCATGCGGGCGTCAAAGGAAATGGAGGAATTGAAATCGTTGACGCGCTCATCCTCTTGCTTGGAAAAGCGCCCGGCCCAAAGTTTATTCACGGGAATGCTCCTTTGCTATCGTGGGAATGAGGAAGGCAGCAGCGCAAAGGGCTGCTGCCAAGGGATCGTTTGGAAAAATCAGCGGCTGCGCTTTTCATCCAGCAGGGCTTTGACCTTGATGGGCAGGCCAAACAGGTTGATGAAGCCCTTGGAATCCGTTTGGTCGTAGACATTGTCTTCGCCAAAGGTCGCGATCTCTTCGGAATACAGCGAGTAGGGGCTGGTGATGCCGGCGTTGATGATGTTGCCCTTATACAGCTTGAGCTTGACATCGCCGGTCACGGTTTGCTGGGTGGTATCGACAAAGGCGGTGAGCGCCTGGCGCAGCGGCGTGTACCATTGGCCGTAGTACACCAGCTCTGCAAACTTGATGGCGACCTGCTGCTTGTAATGCTGCGTATCTCGATCCAGGCAGAGGGTCTCCAGCGCTTCGTGCGCATGGTACAGGATGGCGCCGCCGGGGGTCTCGTACACGCCGCGGCTCTTCATGCCGACCAGGCGGTTTTCCACAAGATCCACCAGGCCGATGCCGTTGGCGCCGCCCAGTTCGTTGAGCTTGAGGATGATGTCCTTGGCGGACAGCTTTTGCCCGTCCAGCGCGACGGGCACGCCCTTTTCAAACGAAAGGGTGAGGTAGGTGGGTTTGTCCGGCGCCTGCTCCGGGCTTACGCCCATTTCCAAGATCTCGTCGTATTTCGGTTCGTTGGCAGGGTCCTCCAGATCCAGCCCCTCGTGAGAAAGATGCCAGAGGTTTTTGTCTTTGGAATAGTTGGTTTCGCGCGAGATGGCAAGCGGGATATTTTTGGCGATGGCGTAATCGATTTCCTCGTCGCGGCTCTTGATATCCCATTCCCGCCACGGGGCGATGATGGGCATTTCCGGCGCAAAAGCCTTGACGGCCAATTCAAACCGCACCTGGTCGTTGCCCTTGCCGGTGCAGCCGTGAGCGATGGCGTCCGCCCCCTCTTTTTTGGCGATCTCTACCAGGCGCTTGCCGATGATGGGGCGCGCAAAGGAGGTGCCCAATAGGTATTTGCCTTCGTAGACTGCGCCCGCCTGCATGGTGGGGAGGATGTATTCATTGACAAATTCATCCGTCAGGTCTTCGATATACAATTTGGAAGCGCCGGTTTTGAGGGCCTTTTCCTCCAGCCCGCTGAGCTCTGCGCCCTGGCCCACATCCGCGGCCATGGCGATGACCTCGCAGCCATAGTTTTCCTTGAGCCACGGGATGATGATGGAGGTATCCAGCCCGCCGGAGTATGCAAGAACGACTTTGTTATACTTTTTCATGATGTTTGTACAGCCCTTTCTATGAATGCCGCGAGCGGCGAAATTGCTTAAAGTGTCTATAATTATACATACTATTTCGGAAAATACAAGGGGTTTTTGCATAAATATCGCAAAATTCCTTGGAAAAATTCAAATTTAATGTATAATGGCAGTGCGCGGAGCAAGCGGGACGCTGCCCGCGGATGAAAACAAGCGCCGGGAAAGGCAGCTTGGGGTTTCCTTGCGGCGGATTACCGCTTATAATATAAGGAATACGAAAGAAGGAACGGGAGAGAGAACGGTGAGAGTGCTTGCCGCAGAAAACATATCCAAACGCTATGGGGAGCGCGCGCTGTTAAGCGATGTGACCTTGCAAATCAACCAAGGGGATAAGATCGGGCTTGTCGGCATCAACGGCACGGGCAAGAGCACGCTGCTCCGCCTGCTGGCCGGCGAGGAAGCGCCGGACGCGGGCAGCGTATTCCGCCAGCCTGGCCAAAGGGTGGCCTATTTGCCGCAAAACCCGGCGTTTGCGCCGGAGGATACCGTGCTGGAGCATGTGCTGCGCTATGCGGGGCGCGATGTACAGCGGGAAAGCTACCGGGCCAAAACGATATTGACCAAGCTGGGCGTGACGGACTTTGGCGAAAAGGTGGGGCGTCTTTCCGGCGGGCAGAAAAAGCGGCTGGCGATGGCGGCTGCGCTGGTGCAGCCCAGTGAAATATTGATTTTGGACGAGCCTACCAACCATCTGGATTATGAAATGGCGGAGTGGCTGGAGGGCCAGCTCAAAAGCTATAAGGGCTCGCTTGTCATGGTGACGCATGACCGGTATTTTTTGGACAGGGTATGTAGCTGTATCGTGGAAATAGACCGCGGCAGGCTGTATCGGTACCAGGCCAATTACGAGGGCTTTTTGCAGCTGAAAAGCGAGCGGGAGGAGAGCGCGCGGGCCAGCGAACGGAAACGGCAGAGCCTGCTCAAACGCGAGCTGGCCTGGCTGCAGCGCGGCGCGCGGGCCAGGGGCACCAAGAGCCGGGAGCGCATCCAGCGCGTCGAAGCGCTGCAAAACCAAAGCGGCCCGGCCCGGGAGGAAACGCTGGCGATGGAGTCGCTGGAAACCAGGCTGGGCAGAAAGACGCTGGAAGCCAAGGCCGTTTCCAAGGCCTATGGGGCAAAAACGCTAATCGAGGATTTTTCCTATATCGTATTGCCGCGCGACCGCATCGGCATCGTAGGCAAAAACGGCAGCGGAAAAAGCACGCTGGTAAAGCTGCTTTGCGGCCTTGTGCCGCCGGACAGCGGCGAGGTGGTCCGGGGGGAGACGGTAAAGATCGGATATTTCTCCCAGGAGAGCGAGGAGCTGGACCCGCAAAAGCGCGTCATAGACATCGTGCGCGGTATTGCAGAGGATGTGCATACCAAGCAAGGGGTCATAACCGCCAGCCAGATGCTGGAGCGGTTTTTGTTTCCGGGAGAGCTGCAGTACCGGCGGGTGGAAAGCCTAAGCGGCGGGGAAAGGCGGCGGCTGTTGCTGCTGTGCGTGCTGATGGGCAGCCCCAACCTTTTGTTTTTGGACGAGCCCACCAATGATTTGGACATCCAGACTTTGCAGGTGCTGGAGGAATATCTGGAAAATTTTGCAGGCGCTGTCATCGCCGTTTCGCACGACCGATATTTTTTGGACCGCGTGACGGAAAAGGGGTTTGCGCTGATGGGCGACGGCCGGGTACAGCCCTTTTTGGGCGGCTATGCCGCGTATCTGGAAGCGCAGCGGCAGCGGCAGGCCGAGGTGCGCAGCCAGAGCGGGCGGCCGGCGGAGCGGGCCGCGCCGAGAGAAAAGAGCAAGACGAAATTCAGCTACCATGAGCAGCGGGAATATGACACAATCGAAGAGGAAATCGAAACGCTGGAGCAGGCGCTGGGCGGAATCAAGGCGCAGATGGCGCAGGCGGGCAGCGATTATGTAGCGCTGCAGCGGCTGACGGAAGAGCAGCAGGCGCTGGAAACCAAGATTGAACAAAGAATGGACCGATGGGCAGAGCTGGAGGAGATGGCCCGGCGCATGCGGTCGTAGGGAGGCAATGATGGACAAGCAGGCATACTTGATTTTACAAAACGGCATGGCCTTTGCCGGCACCCGCTTTGGCGCGGAGGGAGAGGCCGTGGGGGAGGTCGTATTTACCACGGGGATGACGGGGTATCTGGAGGCGCTGACAGACCCCAGCTATTACGGGCAGATCTTGGTGCAGACCTTCCCGCTGATCGGCAATTACGGCGTGATCCCGGAGGATTTTGAAAGCCAGGGGCCCAAGGTGCGCGCGTATATCGTACGGGAATGCTGCCCGGCGCCGTCGAACTTTCGCTGCCAGGGTACGCTGGAAGCGTATTTGAAAGAGCAAAACGTCATCGGCCTTTGCGGCGTGGATACGCGGGCGCTGACGCGGGCGATCCGAGAAAACGGCGTGATGAACGGCATCATCACGGACAGCAGAACGCTGACGCCGGACCAGCAGGCGTGGCTGGACAGCTATGAGGTCCGCGATGCGGTGCAGGCGGTGACAACGCCGGAGGTGCGGCGCTATGAGGCGGAAGGCGGGCAAAAGCATCATGTGGCGCTGTGGGATTTCGGGACAAAGGAAAGCTTGATCCGGGCGCTGCGGCAAAGGGGCTGCCGGGTCACGGTATGGCCGGCGGGCAGCACGGCGGCGGAGATTTTGGCGGACGGGCCGGAGGGCGTCGTGCTCTCGGAAGGGCCGGGCGACCCGGCGGAGACCCCGGCGCTGATAGAGCAGATTGCGCAGCTTTGCCAGGCAAAGCGGCCGGTGCTGGGCGTTGGGCTGGGGCATGCGCTGCTGGCGCTGTCCCAGGGGGCCAGGACCTACCGGCTAAAGCACGGGCATCGCGGCGCTAACCAGCCGGTAAAGGATTTGGCGACGGGCCGCGTGTACGCCACCAGCCAAAACCACGGCTATGCGGTGGACAGCGAAAGCGTCGCAGCGCCGGCCCGGGTGTGCATGGTGAACGTGAACGACGGAACGTGCGCTGGCATTGCATATGAAGGCTGGGGGGATTCGGTGCAGTTTGCCGCCACAAAGGATGTTTTGGATGCATGGATGGCGAAAATAGAAGGAGGAAACGGACATGCCGCTTTCTAAAGGGATACATAAGGTAATGGTGATTGGCTCCGGGCCGATTGTCATCGGCCAGGCTGCGGAGTTTGACTATGCGGGCACGCAGGCCTGCCGGGCGCTTAAAGAGGACGGACTGGAGGTCGTGCTGGTCAATTCCAACCCGGCGACGATCATGACGGACAACGCCATGGCGGACAAAATCTACATCGAGCCACTGACGCTGGAAACCATCGAGCGCATCATTGAAAAGGAACGGCCGGACAGCCTATTGTCTACCCTGGGCGGGCAGACGGGGCTGACGCTGTCCATGCAGCTGGCAAAGAGCGGGTTTTTGGACAGGTACAATGTAAAGCTGCTGGGCGCCAAGCCGGATACCATCGACAAAGCGGAGGACAGGCAGCGCTTCAAGGATACGATGGAGGAGATCGGCCAGCCCGTGATTCCGTCCAAGGTGGTAACGAACATAGACGATGCGCTGGCCTTTGCTGAAAGCATTGGATACCCGGTCATCGTGCGGCCCGCGTTTACGCTGGGGGGCACGGGCGGCGGCATTGCCGATACGCCGGCGGCGCTGCGCGAAATCGGGGGCAACGGGCTTAGGCTTTCGCCCATCACGCAGATATTGGTAGAAAAATGCATTTCCGGCTGGAAGGAAATTGAGTTTGAGGTGATGCGCGACAGCGCGGGCAACGTCATTACCATTTGCAGCATGGAAAACTTTGACCCGGTGGGCGTGCATACCGGCGACAGCATTGTGGCGGCGCCGGCGCTGACGCTTTCGGATAAGGAATGCGGCATGCTGCGCCAGGCCGCGCTGGATATTGTGTCTGCGCTGGAGGTGGAGGGCGGCTGCAACTGCCAATTTGCGCTAAAGCCGGACAGCTTTGAATACGCAGTCATCGAGGTCAACCCGCGGGTGAGCCGTTCGTCGGCGCTGGCCAGCAAGGCGACGGGCTACCCCATTGCCAAGGTGGCGACCAAAATCGCCGTCGGCTATACGCTGGATGAAATCAAAAACGCAGTGACCGGGCAGACGTACGCCTGCGTGGAGCCGGCGGTGGACTATGTGGTGGTAAAGTTCCCGAAATGGCCGTTTGATAAGTTTGTGTATGCCAAGCGCACGCTGGGCACGCAGATGAAAGCGACGGGCGAGGTCATGGCCATCGGCACCAGCTTTGAGCAGGCGCTGATGAAGGCGGTGCGCGGCTGTGAAATCGGGCTGGACAGCCTGAACCATGAAAAGATGATGGCGCTGACGGACGACGAGGTGCGCGCCAAAATCGACGATTGCGACGACGAGCGGCTGTTTGCGGTCTTTGAGGCCATCAAGCGGGGCACGCCGCTGTCCTATCTCTATGACAGGACGAAAATTGACCTTTGGTTCCTGTCCAAGCTGGAAAACCTGGTGAAGATGGAGCGGCGGCTGCAAAATGAGCCCTTGACGCAGGCGCTGTACAAGCAGGCCAAGCGCATGGGGTATCCTGACCATACGATAGAGCGCCTGTCCGGGCAGAAGATCCAGGAGAAGGCCCGGCCGGTCTATAAGATGGTGGATACCTGCGCTGCGGAATTTCCGGCCGAAACGCCGTATTTTTACGCGACCTATGACGAGGAAAACGAAGCGGCGCACTTTATAGAGGCGCAGCCCAAGGAGAAAAAGACGGTGCTGGTCTTTGGCTCCGGCCCCATCCGCATCGGGCAGGGCATCGAATTTGACTATTCTTCGGTGCACTGCGTATGGGCGCTGAAAAAAGCGGGGTACGAGGTTGTCATCGTCAACAACAACCCGGAGACCGTCTCCACCGACTTTGATACGGCGGACAGGCTGTATTTTGAGCCGCTGACCCCGGAGGACGTGCAGGGCATCATCGACACCGAAAAGCCGTACGCGGCGGTGGTGGCCTTTGGCGGGCAGACGGCCATCAAGCTGACCAAATACATCCAAAAAATCGGGCTGAAGATTTTGGGCACCCAAGCGGACAGCATCGACATGGCGGAGGACCGCGAGCGGTTTGACGAGCTGCTGGAGCGCCTGCACATCAAGCGCCCGGAGGGTACGACGGTGATGACGACGGACGAGGCGCTGGCGGCGGCAGAGCGCATCGGGTACCCGGTTTTGATGCGCCCGTCGTACGTGCTGGGCGGCCAGAACATGATCATCGCGTTCAACGAGCAGGACATTCGCGAGTATATGGACATCATCCTGGCCCAGCACATCGAAAATCCGGTTTTGATCGATAAATACCTGATGGGCATTGAAATCGAGCTGGACGCCATCTGCGACGGGGAGGATATTTTGATTCCCGGCATCATGCAGCATGTGGAGCGCGCGGGCATCCATTCCGGCGATTCCATTGCCGTGTACCCTGCCTGGCAGCTGGAGGATGCGATGGTCCGCCGCGTGGTGGACTGCAGCAAGCGCCTGGCGGTGGAGATGAAAACGCTGGGCCTGGTCAACATCCAATATTTGATTTACGAGGATGAATTGTATGTCATCGAGGTCAACCCGCGTTCCTCGCGCACCATCCCGTATATCAGCAAGGTGACGGGCGTGCCGATGGTGGATCTGGCCACGCGCGCCATGCTGGGCGAAAAGCTGCGCGACCTGGGCTACGGCACGGATCTAGCGCCCATTTCGCCGTATGTGGCGGTGAAGGTGCCGGTCTTCTCTTCGGAAAAGCTGGTGGATGTGGATACGCACCTGGGGCCGGAAATGAAATCCACCGGCGAGGTGCTGGGCATTGCCAATACCATGGAGGAAGCGCTGTTCAAGGGCCTGATTGCGGCGGGCTACCAGATGAAAAAGACCGGCGGCGTTTTGATGACCATCCGCGATACCGACAAGCCGGAAATCGCGGAGATCGCCAAGCAATTCCAGGAGCTTGGGTTTGCGCTGTACGCTACGCGCGGCACGGCAAAGGTGATCCGTGAAGCGGGCATGGCGGTAGAGGTGGTGGAAAAGATCCACGAATCCGAGCAAAATCCCTTGACGCTGCTGGAAAGCGGTAAGATCCAATATGTCATTTCCACCTCCAGCAAGGGGCGCATCCCCACCCGGGACAGCGTAAGGATTCGCCGCAAGGCGGTGGAACGCGATATCCCCTGCTTTACGGCGATGGATACCGCCAGCGCCCTTTTGGACTGCTTGAGGAGCCGGTATTCCGAGGAAAGCACCGAGCTGGTGGACATCAACCACCTGCGCAGCCAAAAGGAAACGCTGGAGTTTGTGAAAATGCAGGGCTGCCGCAACGACTATATCTATTTCAACTGCTTTCACCAGGCTATCAGCAACCCGGCCGGGCTGAGCGTAGAGCTGGCGGACCGCCACATCGGCATCGGCGGGGACGGCGTGGTGCTGATCTGCCCGTCGGATGTAGCGGATGCGAAGATGCGGATGTTCAACCGGGACGGCAGCGAGGGGAAAATGTGCGGCAACGCCATTCGGTGCGTGGCCAAGTACCTGCACGATGAAGGCATCGTCAACAAGCTGGAAATGACGATAGAGACGCTCAGCGGCATCAAGACCGTGCGGCTTTTGCAGTACAACGGGCAGGTCAAGCGCGCGCGGGTGGATATGGGCCCGGCCTGCTTGGAGAGCAAGCAGGTGCCGGTGGATTTGCCGGAGGAACGCGTGGTCGGTAGGCAAACCGAGGTGGCAGGCGGCGTTTACGAGATCACCTGCGTATCCATGGGCAACCCGCACTGCGTGGTATTCTGCGACCAGGTGGATACGCTGGATGTGGCAAAGCTCGGCCCGAAATTCGAGTTTGACCCGCTGTTTCCGGAGCGCGTGAATGCGGAGTTTGTCAAGGTCATGGCCCCCAACGTATTGAAGATGCGGGTCTGGGAGCGCGGCAGCGGCGAAACCATGGCCTGCGGCACAGGCGCCTGCGCGGCGGCCGTGGCGGCGGTGGAGAACGGCTACTGCCAAAAGGATACGGATATTACGGTAAAGGTGCTGGGCGGCGAGCTGGTGATCCGCTATACGGGAGAAACCGTATATCTGACAGGCAACGCGGCGCTGATCTATAAGGGGACCGTGCAGCCGTAACAGGGGAAAGGAAGGCAGCCCCCGAAAGGAAATGCTTGTGTTTAAGGCGGCTTACTGTTATAATATATACAGTTTTTGTATATCTTCTTTATGTAAGGCGTCTTACACAACCAAGATGGATCGTTTGATTTTTTTGAACCCTATAACATTTATATAAGGAGTGATTGTCATGCTAGTGACCATGAAAGAAATCCTCGACCGCGCAAGCGCTGAAAATTACGGCGTTGCGGCCCCGAACGTCAACACCGAGCTGGATGCGCGCTGCGCGCTGGAAGCGGCGGAAGAGCTGAATGCTCCCATCATCTTGGATGTGGGCGGCACGGCCAACCCGGACATCGTATTCTACGGCAGCTTTTTGACCCGCTTGGCGGATTCTTCCTCTGTGCCGGTCGCAATCAACCTGGATCATGGCGGCAGCTATGAGCAGGTCATGATGGCGCTGCGTGCCGGCTTTACCTCTGTGATGGTAGACCGTTCTGTTCTGCCTTACGAAGAAAACGTAAAGGAAGTCAGCGAGATCGTAAAGATCGCGCATGCCATGGGCGTAAGCGTAGAAGCTGAATTGGGCCATGTAGGCCAGGGCGACAACTATGCCGTAGACGGCAAAACCGCTTTGACCGATCCCGAAGAAGCGAAAAAGTACATTGAAGAAACCGGTGTGGATATGCTGGCAGTGGCCATCGGCACAGCGCACGGCGCTTATATCGGCACCCCGAAAATCCACTTTGACCGCCTGGAAGAGATCAAAAAGGTAACCGGCAACTTCCCGCTGGTACTGCACGGCGGCTCCGGCTCCGGCGATGAGAACCTGCGCAAGGCCTGCCAGATGGGCATCAACAAGGTCAACGTCTGCAACGACCTGATGCGTGCTGCCTGCGATACCATTACCGCAGCGGATCTGAGCGGCAACGGCGCCTACGGCCTGTGGGGCCTGATCCAGAAGGGCTGGAAGAGCCGTCTGAAAGAGCTCATCGAAGTATTCGGCGGCGTAGGCAAGGCCTGGAAGGTAGAGCCCAAAGGCATGCCCAAGACCGGCGAAACCAACCTGGAAGAGAAATAAGCCAGCAAAGGGCTTGAAAGCAACCGGCGTAGGAATTTCCTATGCCGGTTTTTTTATTTACGGTTCTGCCGGGCAAGGTTATAATAGGCAGCAGGAAAGGGAGGGAACTGGGCATGAGGATCGCGCTGTGCTGCATCAATGCCAAATATGTGCATTCCTCTTTGGCGCCGTGGTATTTGGCGGCGGCCATGGAAGGGGCCGAGGGATGCGAGGTATCGGTCATCGAAGGAACGATCAATCAAAGCGCAGAGGAGATCGTGCAAAAGATTTTACAGGCTCCCTGCGAGGTGGCGGCGTTTTGCTGCTACATTTGGAACATAGATCGGGTGCGTCAGGTGATACGCGGCCTAAAGGCGCGCCGGCCCGGTTTGACCGTAGTGCTGGGCGGGCCGGAGGTGACGTTTCGGCCCCAAGAGATCCTCTCCCAATGGCCGGAGGTTTCCTATGTGCTGTGCGGCGAGGGAGAGGAGAGCTTTCCTGCGCTGATGCAGGCGCTGGCGCAAAAGCGTGTGCCTGCGGAGATCCCCGGCCTGGCGTCCCGAGACGAAACGGGCGCGGTGTCCCTCGTGCCGGCCCGGCCTCTGCGGACGCTTCCGCCCAGCCCGTACAGCGAGGCGTATCTGAGCCGGCTGAAAGGGCGCATCGCGTATTTGGAGACCTCGCGGGGATGCCCGTTTTCCTGCTCGTTCTGCCTGTCCGGCGTCAAGGAAACGGTACGCTTTTTCGAGATGGAGCAGGCCAAGGCAAACCTGGTGCGGCTGGCCAACAGCGGCGCCAAGACCATCAAATTGATCGACCGTACCTTCAACTGCCATCCGGGCAGGGCCTATGCGCTGCTCTCTTTCATTTTGGAACAGAGCGGGCGGGCCTTTCCCGGCGATGTGCGCTTTCATTTTGAGGTGGGGGCAGATCTGTTCCGGCCTGAGTTCTTGGCGCTGCTGGCTGCGGCGCCGCCGGGCCTGATCCAGATAGAAGCGGGGCTGCAAAGCTTTTGCGAGAAAACGCTGGAGGCGGTGGACCGAAAAACCGACCTGGCCGTGCTGACGGAAAACCTGCGGCAATGCATCCGGCCACAGAATGTGCATGTGCATATCGACTTGATTGCCGGGCTGCCGTATGAGGATTATGATACCTTTGCCTCGTCCTTTAACCAGGCGTTTGCGCTGCGTCCGCATATGCTGCAGTTGGGGTTTTTGAAGCTGCTGCACGGCTCTAAGCTCAGGCGGCAGGCGGAAACGCGGGCGGATTTCGGGTACCGGTTCTCCCAGGATGCGCCCTATGAGGTGCAGCAGACGCGCTGGCTTTCGCCGGATGACCTGGCAAAGCTGCACGAAGTGGAGGATGCACTGGAACGCCTGTATAACAGCGGGCGGTTTTTGCGGACGATAGAGTATCTTTTGCAGGCAACGGGGTGGACGCCGTTTGCGCTGTTTGAAGCATTCGGCGGATACGCGGCGGCGCGGGGGACGGCGGGCGTGGCGCTGGATACCTATACCCAGTGGCTCTGGGATTTTTTTGCAGGCCAAAAGGACGTGCAGGCAGAACATCTGCGCGATTGCCTTGTGATAGACCGGCTGAGCTGCGACAACACGGGCCGCATCCCGCCGCTGCTGCGCAGAGAGGATACAAGGCTGAAATATGCCAAGGCCAAAGCCCGGGCCAAAAGGCCGGGGGCGGGGAAACTGGGCGTGGCGCTGTTGTATCAGCCGTTCCGCATCGCCGTATTTGATTATGACAGGCGGGACGTAATCACAGGCCGGTATGCCGTCGAGGTATGCGGCGATGAAGAAATCGAAAAGAGAGGGAGATACGCATGAACCAGCTGGAGCAAGCAAGAAGGGAAATCAACCAAATAGACGAACAGATGGCGGCGCTGTTTGAACGCCGCATGCAGGCGGCGGAGCAGGTGGCGGCCTACAAAAAGCAGCAGGGCCTGCCCATTTTTGATAAAGAAAGGGAACAGGTGGTCCTTGAAAAAAACCTGGCGCGCCTGCAAAACCAGGCCTACCGCCCCTATTACCAGGCATTTTTGCAGCATTTGATGGAGCTTTCCAAAGAATATCAATCAAAGATTTTGGGCAGATAGGAGGATGCGCATGACGGAGGGATACAAAGCGCGCCTCCGGCGGGAAATGGAGGTGTCGATGGCGGCGGGGAGCATGGTGGGCTTGCTGTATGAC